>WNGE01007391.1_pt1 | contig 15432 bp, 18 predicted proteins | sample 5400651 | NCBI WGS metagenome assembly WNGE01 (sample SAMN13153370, study PRJNA577476) | soil metagenome | isolation source: 60 cm soil or saprolite under grassland replicate 2 | place: USA:California | collected 2016-06-15 | reverse complement strand
CTTCAGGTACGGCTGCGCGCGTTCACGCAGATCGAACTGCGCCATGGCTTTGCTGCCCAGCTCAAAGAGCCTCAACCCCAGACGGTACTTACCGTTCAGGGCTATCTTCTCGATCAGGCGGTGGCGCTCCAGAACCTGAAGCAGGCGGTGAACGGTGCTCTTGTGCAGTCCTGTCCGTTCAGAGACTTCAGACGCCCCGAGTTCAGGGTTTTCGCCCGCCAGCAGGTCCAGGATGCCCAGCGCACGATCAAGCACCTGCACCTGGTAAGGAGAATCAACTACCTTCACACTGGTTCTCCTCCCCCTGCGCTTCTCCGATGTAGTAAGAATGGCGTGTTTCACCATATGAGATAGTATTCCTTATAATGGAACTGGTTTTTTCTGTCAAGAAACTACACGGGCCATAATTTGAGGATTTACCAAAGCCTCACCTTTTTTCGATGGTTTGCTTCACACTTATTACACCGTTAACTAAGTCTATTTGCGTTCGCATATCCCCTAGTTAAGAATGGGGATATGAAAAAGCAACACGTCAAGTTAAGAAAAAAAGACCGAGACTACTTGGAGTCTCTGATAGCTAAAGGGAAATTGCCCGCAAAAATGTTCAAGCGTGCGACTGCCTTACTCGAACTTGATCGCGGCAAGACCTTACAAGCTGTCGCTGAGACCCTCGGGGTCTGCTACGTCACCGTCGCCGCCTGGCGCGATAACTACAAAGAGCAAGGCTTACAGCGCCTTCAAGACGCGCCGCGTTCGGGCCGCCCAGTTGAGATTAGCGGAGCGCAGCGGGCGAAGATCACCGCGCTGGCTTGCAGTGAAGCGCCCGAGGGGCATACGCGTTGGAGCCTCCGGTTGCTCGCGGAAAAGGTCGTCGAATTGGGTTACTGCGATAGCATTTCGTACGGCCAAGTCCGCAAGATCCTAAAAAAAATGAGCTGAAGCCGCATCTCAACAAGACCTGGTGTATCGGAAAGATCGATGCCCAGTTCATCGCCCAAATGGAGCGCCTCTTTTGGCTCTACAGCTTGCCACTGGATGGAACAGGGCTTCGAGCCGATCTATCACCGGCCGCTTGCGGAAGCAGGGCTCGTGTAGAGAAGGCTTCCTGGTCACGGGCGAGCTAACTCGTGATGGGAGCCGGCGCTCGCTTCAGGATTGGGACCTCGACCAATGCGTCTCATGTCGTGTGCGCCGCCGATAGATTACTTCCGATGCGCGTGAACAAGACGATCAAACCAGACCTGATTCAGAAGGTTCTCGGGATGTGGAACATCGCGCCAGACCATGTTTCTCTCATCAAGGCGAAGGGAAACACTCATTGGCGAGTGCAACGCGGGCGCGAATTCTTCATCTTGAGGATGTACGGTCGAGGACAAACAGGCTCGTCGAGCCGATAACACAGAACGCACGAAGCGCTATTTTCGTGAGGCGCCGGGGACGCCTCGTAGGCATATTCATGTGCGTCGCGCCGGCAGTTGGGCGGAACAATTCGCGCTCTTATTCCGAGACTATCTACGCACACACGCAGAAGAGGCGCGGCGCTATGAGTCCCTCAAATATCAGTTGGCCGCCAGGCACAGAGAGGATCGGCACGGCTATACGGACGCGAAAGCCCCGTTCATCTGGGAGATCATGACGAAGGCGGATCGGTGGAGTCAGGAGGTCGGTTGGGAACCCGGTTCCCCCGATGCCTGAAGCGTCAAGAGACGGCCTTGCAGGGCATTGTGTCTCAACAAGCGTGGCGAACAGGCCGCTGCGGTGGAGCGATTCTCCGCCTTGCTACGCAGCGAATTATTAGCTACGCCCGTCGGCCGGTTATTCAAGCGATGCGCACAATAGAAATCAGACGTCATTCATACACGAAGAAGGGCGAAGCGCGAGGCAGAGGCTCACACCTCTCCGCCGAAGGCGTCGCGTTGGCGCGCGAGATCGGTAGTCAGATAGGGCCCTTCGACCTCGTACTGACGAGCCACAGTCCACGCACATTGGAAACCGCCATCGCCATGGGTTTCGCCGTCGATGAACAACTCGAAGCGATCGGCGATATTCCTCCGGAAGTGGTTGAAGAGATCGGTCATCATGAGCGCTGGGCCTGGGAATATCCCTTCTTGACATTTGCCCGCTTCGTTGAGTGCGGCGGCCCGACGGCGAGAATGGGAAAGCGTCAAGAGGAGGCGTGGATGAATGCGCTGGAATGGGCGCCGGCAAACGGAAGCGTGCTCGTAATCTCCCATGGAAGAGTTATCGAATCGGGATTGGTGACGTGTATTCCAGATGGAGACTTTGCTTCATGGGGCGCGCCGTTTCGTCACTGCGAAGGTGTGAAGATGAATTATGTGGAAGGTCGTTTCACGGATGTACAATTCATCCGCAATCCACAGTGAACTGACCAACTCATTTATTCAGATCGGAGCGCCGTTATCGGATCAACGCGTGATGCGCGTTGCGCCGGACGCAAGCAGGCGGCAATCCCTACCACCACGATGACAATGACCCCCGCCGCCATCGCGATCGGATCATGTGGCGTCAGTAGACCAAATTGATCAGCAATCAAACGTCCACAGGCGAGAAAGGCCAGAAGCCCAATGGTAACGCCGATCGACAAGACTCGTGCGCCTGAACGCAAAATCATAAGTAAGATATCGCTCCTTGCGGCGCCGAGCGCGATACGGATACCGATCTCATGCGATCTCAAAGAGACGGCGTAATTCATCACGCTGTAGACTCCCACGGACACCATCAACAGCCCCAGGCCCGCAAAAATACTCAACAATATAAGGATATGACTTGGCTACTCGCTCAGCAATTACCTTTAATTCCGCCGTCGCCTGGAGCCTGCTCACGCCCGGCTTCAATCGAGCCTGAAACCAGCGATAGGTGGTTGAAGCCTTCGGATCGCTGCGGTCCAGTGGACTCGGAATCCAGGCGTCGCCGTCATGCCAGGTAAAACGCGGCGGCATGACACCAATGATGGTGTAAGAGTTCCCATTGAGAACGATTGTCTTTCCCAGCGCTCCCGCCTCACCGCCAAAGCGATTGCTCCAAAACTTATAGCTTAGTACGGCTACCGGAGGCGCGCCGGGCTTGCCATCTTCGGGCGTGATTGGTCTGCCGATGACAGGATTCACACCGAGGAAGTGAAACGTGTTCGGGGTAACCCACGCGACACTGAATGGTTCAGAGCCATCATTCGATGTGTAAATGACCGTTTCACCCGTGCATCCGATTACCTCCTGAAATACCGTGCTCTGCTCCTGAAAGTCCAGGAACTCCGGTACGCTGAGCGCTCCTCGCTCCCTGGCGCGGGGATTGTCCAAATCCTGGATCAACAGGTCTTCGATGTGATCGGGATCTTTATAGGTGAACGGGGAGATCAGAACGTTGTAAACGACTCGGCGCGGGCTCGATTGTTTCGACACCGAACGACCTGGCCAAATTCATCCAGGCGCTGTTTGACCTGAAACTGATGACATTTACTACAATAAACCGTTTCAGATCCCTGCCTTCGAAACGATCGCCGTCAGCCCGGAAGTTCTGGACAAATACGTCGGAGTTTATTCGGGCCCCGCAGCGTCCGTGTGATGGATGGAGGCGCAGGCGATGAAACGCCGGCCTAAATTCATCCTGCCGCTACGCGGCGATTCGGGCATAGGCGTTAAGCGCCCAATCTGAATGTCAATAGTAGGAGATGATAATGGTCGCTAAAACTGCGGGGCCGCTCGCAAAAGTGGATGGTTCATGAAACTTCGAATCACATTGACCCGGTGTCGTAAATAGTAGGATCTATCATTCGGGTTATAACCATTAAGTGGCGCAGGTATAATCGCAGATAAAAAAATGGCTTGCTCCTCGTTTAGAGAAGCGGCAGATACGCCAAAGTAATGGCGGGCCGCCGCTTCGGCCCCGTAAATTCCATCTCCCCATTCGATCACGTTTAAATATATCTCCAGGATTCGGCGTTTTCCCAAGATTCGTTCCATCTCCCAAGCGATCAGCATTTCATGTAATTTGCGCACCGGGTTCCTGGACGGTGATAAAAATAGATTCTTAGCCAATTGTTGGGTGATTGACGAGCCTCCGCGGGAAAACCTTTTCTCCTGCCAGTTTTTTTTCAGGGCAAGGCTTATCCCTTGCCAATCAATCCCGGCGTGGCGAGAAAACCTGAGGTCCTCGCCCGCCAGGACAGCGCGCACAAGATGTGGCGAAATATTATGGTACGGAACCCACGTCAGTGTTATCTTAGGTTCGCGCCCGCGCTCTTTTGCCGATTCGGCGCGTTGCTCTATCAAGTTTGTGGTCGAAGGATTCGAATGTCTCAACTTTGTAACGCGAAACAAAATCAATGCATGGTACGAGAGCGTTATAACCACAACGACAATGACAAGACGCCGTAGCAGTTTTCGCCAGCTCAATCGCTTTAATGCGCCGGGAATTCGATGGATTATTCGAGGGTTTGCCATAAGACGATTCGCGACTCGATCTCCACAATCACTGAAATGCGCGGCCCTACTCTGCGGCTGGCGCAAAAAATTCCTCAGGGTTTAGATAAAACGACTTTTTCCATCCTTGAATCGAGTCATCAATTCTCCAGAAATGGGGCAATATTGTCGTGACGGAAAAGTGCAAATGATGCGGCTTTCCCATAGCATTGCCCGTATTGCCAACCTCTCCGATTTTTTCACCTTTGCGGACAAACTGGAGAAACCGCACATTGGATTTCTTCATGTGAGCGTAATACTGAATTCTCCAGTTCGGTCCTAATATTTTGACATAATTCCCGCTGACGGTCCCATACCCTTTATCAATTACTACCCCGTAAGTCGCGGCCAGAACCGTATCTCCTTCCTGGGCGAAGATGTCAATCCCATTATGCACAATTGACTCTTCCCATGGGTAATACCAAAATGATTGAGCGTCCCAATAACAAGTACCTGTATTTTGAACTTGTTCAGGCTCGGCCGCCTTTCGGCAAGTCATACTGCTTTGCGCCGGGATTACCATCACTGAGGGAGGTAGAAACCCAACAGAACAATTAAAGTGCAGAACGGAATGATCAGCAACTGGAGAGAGTACGAGGTTCCATCAAGCGCGAGTTGGGAGACGTTTATCGGGGAGAATAAGTTCCAGCATTACTGAAGAGTCGTTATGGGTGGGATTCCCACGCTGGCGCGACGACCTGCAAACTCACCATCTCCGCGCCAACAGAAACGCCTGGCGCTGTCCATAGCAAAAATTCCATCTCTCTTTATTTTTATACGCTTACAGACATCCAGTGTTAACAGTTAACTTGCCGTTACTAACGATCCCTCTACACTAGGATCAAATTTTGATCTCGAAATTTTGGTTGGGAGAAAGACAAGCGAAGTTGTTGAAAACGCAGATGAATCGAGTTTTGGCGAAGGACAGGTTGCGGCTGATTCGATCAATCGTCTCAACCATTTCGACCGTGTGAACAGGGAAGGGGAGCCGCGTGACCCACGGTTTTCCTGCAGCCTTGTCCGCCAGATAGAACTTGGTGGACGCGGCGTAATGCGCCCTCGTCTCCGCGCCCAGGTTGTTCTTGAACTCGACCATCAGGTGCGGCTTCTGCCCGCCCATCAGGTCAACATAGCGCATTGGCCGTGACGCGTCTCCCGGCAGCGGAGACGACCAGACCAGACACGCGGTCCCATTACCCAGCAGATCGACTGCCGTCACCGAAGATAGATTATCCGTGCGCGGGAATTGATCGAGCGCGCGCGCCTCGCTCCAACTATTGCCCGACTGATTTAAATATAGATGAATCTCGTCGCGTCCCAGGTAAATGATGTCGGTCACGCCCGAACCGTCGATGTCGGCGAGGCGTATGCGGCTCGGGTCGAACAGATCGGGCGCGTCGAACCACGGCGAGTCGTCCATCGTCACCCTCGCGCCGAAGCGCCCGTAGCCCAGATTCGGCCAGTAACAGACCTCGCCGTTGCGAATGCGCACAAGATCGGTCAGCCCATCGCCCGACATGTCCGCCAGAAAGATCGTTTGCATAACCTCGGCGAAGACCAGGCGCGGGCCTCTCTCTTCATCGAACGATTGAGGGATCCTCTCGCCGCGCCCGAAGCCCTCTTCGGCCGACGACTGGTACCAGGTGAAGATACCGTCTTCGGTGGCCAGAATGTCGGTGTGACCGTCGCCGGTCAGGTCAATGTATCTGTGATAAGGACTGTTCCAGTCGATCTCAGGAATTGAGGTGAATGGCTGGAAATCCGACCAGCCGCTGTCGTGGGCGCGTTCGTAGAACCCCGACAACGGCGGAGCGAACTGCGCCAGATCGAGTTGCCCGTCGCCCGCCAGATCGATCAATTGCTGCGCGCCATTGAGATCGGCGATAGACGGCTTGGACGAAATAAGTTGCACGGGGCCGAAGCGAGCCCCGCCGAGGTTCGGTTTATAAAACCAGCTTTCGGCCTGCTCGGTGAGAATGCCAGAGACGCCTTCGCCATCGAGGTCGACCCACTGATAGCGCGCGCCGTCCAGACCGTATGGCAAGTTTTCCAGGCTGACAGGATCAACCTCGTGAATCTCGCTCTGAATCTCCGCCTTGCTGTAGCCGAATTCAAGCGGCGGCAGCGATTTTTTCAGGTATGCGCCATTGTTCTGCCGAACGTAGCCCGACTGAGTGACCGAAGTGATGAAGGAAGCAATCGGCGTTTCTTCGTACTCGAATTCCGTCGAGCGGACCAGGTAATCATCCGCGCCCAATTCTTCCGGGAAATGATGGAACATCAACACGCGGCGGCAGAGTCGATAAGTCCTTACTTCAAAGCTCGCGCGGAAGGTGGAGAAAGGGTCCTGCCGAGCCGGCCAGTCCCGCGTCCCCTTGACGTTCGCGAGCGCGAACCGCGGCGCATTTGTGTCCGGCGGCGTCTCCTCGTAATGCCCTTCGCCGTAATCGAAGACGACTTCAAATAGCCAGTCGGTTTGCGACAGGTCGGGCTGGATCAGATGTGAAGTCCGGTTTCCGTATTTGATGCGTTTCAGATAGCGATTTGTTGAGCGGCTCTCGACGGCGCGATTGCGTTCGTGCGCCTGCGCGATATCGATGTTGTTTGAGTCTTCAGGCTTATATTCGTAGATGATGGCGTTGCCCTTGTCATCGCGGCTCTCACAGATCAGCCACGAAAACACGCGCCGCGGGTCTTCGGGGTCGGCGATGCGACTTTCATCGGTCTTGCCGTAGAACGTGGCGATGTTGTCTTTCGAAATCGAGCGCCAATGCGTTTCGCCAGTATCGAGATTCGTCCATCGCTCGATGCGCGCAAACAGCCCCTCAACACGCGGGCGATACCGCCGAATGCGATAACTTGCGCCATCCACCACGCGGTCGGAGACATCAGGCCGCCATTCGTCCCCGTCCCGGATCAGAGCAGGAACCAGATCTTCAGCGCCGGAGAGGATGAAGATATCCGACTCATCGGCGTCCTGATACTTCGGCAATCCCTTGTCGGTCTTCCGCGTGATCACCGGCAATGAGAGATTCCAACCGATGCCGAAAGGTCCATTCCCCGATCCGGAGTCGTAGGAGAGTGAGAGTTGCGGCGAGAAACCTGAACGGCCTGGAGTGACGGCTATGGGCACGGTCATCGAGCCTGCGCCACTGACCGGATTGGCTGCGAACTTTTCGCCCATCCCTCGAATTGCGCCTCCGCCTCTGGGCAAAGATATTGAGGGGGCGGCAAAGGACGCCGAGCCGTTGACCTGAGCCGCCTGATTGGCATCGCTCTCCTCCCGGCTTTTGTGGTGGCTACCCTCTGGGATGTGCGGGATGAAGCGACGGCGGAACTGATGAAGCGTTTCTACCAGGGGATGCTGAAGGAAGGAATGCCTCCGGCTGCGGCGCTACGGGCGGCGCAGGTTTCGATGTGGAAGGACAAGCGGTGGGAAGCGCCTTATTACTGGGCTGGCTTCGCGCTGCAGGGCGAATGGAAGTAGGTATTGGGACAATCGTCTTCCCGATCACCTTCTGATCGCCTGCAAACCGACGCTGCCACAAACCGTGACGGTTCTGTTGCAAGAATGGGTGGGTACGATAAAAGCCCGGTCCTGACTTCTCGTTAGGCGGCAACCTCGAAGAGGCTCTCCACAAGTCTCACTCGCCCCTCAACGGCGCCTTTGCCTACTCCTTCAATCTGCCCTTCTCTCACCATCGACAAACGAAGGTTCCTTGAAGGCACGCGATGACCTCTTGGCGCTAGGCCTTCGTGTGATACATAAGGCGACTCGCTCAAGCTCCCGCCACGACAACTTCGGCTCTCCATCCACCAGTGGATCCGGAGAACCACACCTGCGCAGTGTGTTCTCCTGTTTGGAAATAAAGGTGCGCTCCTCAAAGCGCCCCCGCGACTCTTGCTCTGTCGAAACAGTATATTCATTTCCTGGGTCATACCCATGAAAGAACCCGAAGGCGTTGCGCACACGAGAGAAGGTTAGCCCATCCTCCGACGCGGAGAACGTTAAAACCTTACCTACCTCCCACCAAGCACCGCCTGGTCGGAACATGCTTCCTTGGATCCGAAGGACAACTGAGTCCTTACCCGCTGTAGATACATCCTTGATCTCATAGTTTGAGAGGATCTTGTCTTTGGTCTGAGTTAAGGGACTAAAGTACCATACATCGCTCCGGCGCTCATGATCGTAGAGGGCCCACCACAATTCGGTGATCCGAGGATGGCCGAGGTCAATAATCTGTCTAAGCCACAGCTTTCTCCCCCACAATTCCGATGGCAAACGAAAATCGCGGACATTGAATCCTTCTATGCTAATTGGTTTCCTGGAAAAGTCGGACTCTCGAAGAAGTTTGGGTAGAAGCGAGGCCACCGCAGGCGGAGCGTCCAATGCCTCTCCCGGTTTCCCCACGTGCTGAAAATAGAGGCGGTCAAGTCCATCGAGTCGCGCCGACGTTTTCACGACCGAGGTTTGGACCATTACGAGAAATACGGTCAGTATAAAATTCGTGTATTGCATTCTGTCTTCCATTACCACAGATTGCGATTGATAGGGAAGATTCTTCAGCCGTGCGCGCTTTTTTCTCAAATGCGCCGGCTCACCGAAGGGACACATCCGTCAGTCTCAAGTGAGGACGAATTCTTTTCTCTAACTCCGGAGCATATGCCTGAACCCATCGGTAAATCGTCGTGTGATCGAGCGAGAGACTGCGCTCCTGCATCATTTCTTCCAGGTCACGATAGCTGAGAGCATAACGCAGATACCAGCGTACGCAGAGAAGGACGATTTCGTCCTGGTAATGGCGCCATTTGGATGGATCGGATTCGGCCACAGCAGACTCCCAGTATGAGATGAAGGGGGAAGTCAACCCGCTTTGCTCATAAACCGCCCGTTTTTTGCAACAGAACCGTTTTTTGCGATGGAAAGGGATAAGTTCCTCTTCAAGAACTTTCCCTTCTTCAGAGAGAAGACTAAACTGCAATTCCGTTGGGAGATTTATAATCTCATCAACCACACGCTGGTAAGGCGGTGGACAATGCCTCGTGGTTTCACGGCGCCGACGCGCAAGTCAGCGCACACTTCAGCCGAGTGACGGCGGCGCGATTGCCTCGCATGATCTAAAGCTCGTTGTGATTACCGTGTTAGATCGGATGCGGTTGCATTGGAGAGGCAAGATGACATCTGGTCCCACATTCATAATTCATCAGTTTCAAGGAGTTCAATGAGAAAATACGCGTCTATCATCGTGATCGCAAGCCTGCTGTTTTTACTGGGCGCGTTACCTCGCGCCGGAGCGCAAACAAAGCCCGGCAATAAACCAGAGCGTCTCGAATGGTTCCGCGATCTCGCTTTCGGCATGTTCATTCACTGGAGCGTGGACGGTACACTCGGCGGCGTCATCAGCCATTCGCTGGTGGGCGCGTCACGGGATTATTCAGACCGCTATTTCGCCGATTTGCCGAAGCTGTTCAATCCGCGCCGTTACAATCCTGATGAATGGGCGGAACTGGCGAAGCTGGCCGGGATGCAATATGTCGTCTTCACGTCGAAACATCACGCAGGCTTCTGCATGTGGGATACCAAGACGACGCCATTCAACGTAATGAATACACCGTACGGCAAAGACCTGCAAAAAGAACTGGTCGCGGCGTTTCGCAAACAGGGCATCGCGATCGGCTTTTACTTTTCGCCTGATGATTTTTTGTGGCTTTATCGAAACAATCGCCCCGTCGCGCGCTATCCGCATCCGGGCGTGACGCCGATGGAAAATCCGGGCCTGGTGGAACTCGACAGAGCGCAGGTCCGCGAGTTGCTGACAAACTATGGAAAGATTGATTTCTTCTTTATTGACGGGCCTGAAAGCGGCTTGCGCGAATTGTGCTGGGAACTCGATCCGAACATCGTCGTCACGCGCGGCGCGATTGAGACACCAGAGCAGTTCATCCCCGGTTTGCCGCTCGCAGGCGCCTGGGAAGCCAACCTGACGATGGGCTCCGAATGGCCTTACAAGCCGACAAATGAAACTTATAAATCGGGGCGGGAACTGATTCGCATCCTGATCGAGACGCGCGCCAAAGGCGGCAACCTGCTGCTCAACGTCGGCCCGAAGCCGAACGGAGAATTGCCGATCGAACAGGAAGACCGTTTGCGCGAAGTAGCGTTGTGGATGTTCGTCAACCGCGAAGCGATTTGGAATACACGTCCGTGGGTCGTGACCAACGAAGGCGACACATGGTTCACGCGCAACGGCGAGACGCTTTACGCCATCGTCGGCGGCGAATGGAAGTTCGGCGACCCGAAAACTCTGACGCTGAAATCAGTCGCGGCGACGGCGCAAACACAAATCAGCGTCCTGGGACAAACAGGCGCCTTGGTTGAATACCGCCCGCAGGCCAAACCGCAGGCTTCGTTTACACAAACGCCCGAGGGATTGAATCTGACGGCGTGGAAAGCGCACCGGCTTTACACCAACTATCAATGGCCGAATCCGGTCGTTATCAAGCTGACCAACGTCGAATCTGGTGTGACGCCGCCGAAGATCGAAACGCTGGCGGCGCGTTGGGACGCGGCGGCGAAAGCCGTGATCTTGGAAGGCCGCCTCGATGACCTTGGCAAAGCCGCGGCGGTCGAAGTCGGCTTCCAATATCGTGTCAGACCCGAAGCGACTGAATTCACCTCGCGCCCTTGGACGGTGACTGCGCTAACACCTCGCGCTGCGCCGGGAGTCTTCAAACAAGAAATAAACGGGCTTGAGCCGGGGCAGCGGTATCAGTTTCAGGCGCTCATCAAACATCCGTTGCTGACGGTGACGGCGAAAGAAGTCACACTGACCGTCCCGGCGAATTGAAGAGCCGGATCATGAAAAAAACAATCACTCAGGCTGCTCGCACCTACGTATAGGATTGCTACGAAACAGGAAAACAGATAGGAGGCGCCGATTGAAAGCCGCGTTTTACGAGGGAAATGAACAAATCCGCATCGGGGAATGCATCCCGATCGCTCCGGCTGCGGGCGAGGTCCAGATTCGCGTTTCGCATTGCGGGATTTGCGGAACTGACCTGCACGTCTTTCACGGGGCGATGGATCACCGCGTCACAAAACCCGCCGTCATCGGCCACGAGATGTCAGGCGTCATAGAAGCAGTCGGCGCTGACTTGTCAGGCTGGACTGTCGGAGATCGCGTGACAGTGCGACCGCTGGATTCCTGCGGCGCGTGTCCGGCCTGCAAGGCCGGACATTCACACATTTGCCAGAAACTGAAATTCATCGGAATTGACCGTCCAGGCGCTATGCAAAAACTCTGGACGGTTCCCGCGCATACGCTTCACCGCTTACCTGACGCGCTCACACTGAAAGAAGGCGCACTCATCGAACCCATCGCCGTGGCATGTCATGACGTGCGTCTGGGCGAAGTGAAGGCGGGTGAATTTGTCGTCGTCTTGGGCGGAGGGCCTATCGGCGCATTGATCGCGCTGGTCGCGAAACGGAAGGGCGCGCGCGTGCTAGTGTCTGAAGTGAATCCGTTCCGCATCAAGCTGCTGCGAGATTTCGGCGTCGAGGTAGTCAATCCCGAAGAAACCGATCTCGTCGCGCTGGTTGAGGTACAGACCGGCGCCGCAGGCGCGGATGTCGTCTTTGAGGTAACGAGTTCCAAAGCGGGTGTAGAGATGATGACGAAATTGCCGCGCGTGCGCGGGCGCATCGTTGTCGTCGCCATTTTCAGCCAGCCGCCGCAAGTAGACCTCTTCAAATTTTTCTGGCGCGAGATCAGTATGCGCGGCGCGCGCGTGTACGAAGCGCAGGATTTCGAGGAAGCGATCACACTCGTCGCTTCCGGCGCATTGCCGCTCGACAAACTGATCACCAATGTTTGTTCGCTTGACGACCTTGAATGGGGGCTTCGCCAGCTCGAGAAAGGCGGCGAAGTAATGAAAGTGTTAATCGAGTGCTAGTAAGTATTCCGAAATCAAAAGCGGAGTGATATATTTTGGGAATTCTGGACATGTTCAAGCTCGATGGAAAGACCGCGCTCGTGACGGGTTGCAGGCGCGGCATCGGCAAAGCGATGGCCATTGCTCTGGCGGAAGCCGGAGCCGACATCATCGGCGTCAGTCATTCGCTCGAACCCACCGGCAGCGATGTCGAAAAGGAAATTGCCAGTCGTGGCCGCCGGTTCAAAGGCTATGCCTGTGACTTTGCCGACCGCGCGGTATTGTATGAGTTTATCAATAGGGTGAAAACAGACTTCCCCGTGATTAACATTCTGGTCAACAACGCCGGAATCATTTTGCGCAAACCGGCTGCCGAACACCCGGATGAATATTGGGACAAGGTGATAGAGGTCAATCTACATGCGCAGTTTGTGTTGAGCCGCGAACTGGGCAAAGAGATGGTCGCGCGCGGCTCGGGAAAGATTATTTTTACGGCTTCGCTGCTGACCTTTCAGGGGGGCATCACCGTACCAGGGTACGCAGCTAGCAAAGGCGCAGTCGGCCAACTCACGATGGCGCTCTCCAACGAATGGGCGGGGCGGGGTGTGCAAGTCAACGCCATTGCTCCGGGTTACATTTCTACTGACAACACGGCGGCCTTGCGGGCGGACCTGGAGCGCAACACGGCGATTATCGCGCGCATTCCGGCAGGACGCTGGGGCGAACCAGATGACCTGAGCGGCGCCGTGGTCTTTCTCGCTTCGGAGGCTTCGAATTATGTCAACGGCGCGATTCTGACAGTGGATGGCGGTTGGATGGGACGTTAGGCTGTATGAAGATCATCGCCAGCGATTGAATCTGGAAGCGCGGCGCAACGCAGGGGCTCGCGGCGGAAATCTTTTGCCGGATGCAGTTGGAGTAATTCGCAGGGAGTCTTCTTACCCGTGAGAGATAGTCACGCAATTCTCTGATTCGTTCTTCACTCAGGTTGATTTTCCAGGGGGCGTGCTTAAACGGCTGGCGCGCATCCAGCATCCCACGTGAGATCCACGTATAGATCGTTCGCGGATGCGCTCCAATGACCGCGGCCGCTCCTTCAAGCGTATAGCTGCCGTCATCCCATCTATCAACCACTTTCCGCCTCGCCTTCTTATCCGAATCAATCCCCCAGATTTGTCTTAAATGCCAGATCGCCCCTCGATCAATTTTTCCACCGGTCGTCGTCTGGAAGCCTTCCGCGCCTAGAATCTCGGCAATATCCCCATCACGGTTTCCTGCCGCTTTCAACTCTTCAATTCTTCGGCGCAGAAGATCGGCTTGTTCCATATCATCATATCGGCGCACCCGAGGCTTGACCCAATGTTGGCTCATCGCCCCTGTCTGCCAGTTGATTTGCATCCAGACCAGGCCTTTCTCACGCGTCCGATCCAGCAGAACATCTTTGATGAGCAGTCTCACGATCCGCTTGCGGTCGACATGCGTTGTTGTCTCTGCGTACCAGATTTTCGGCAGATTCTCGCCCAAGGCTAGTATCTCCTGCCGGTCCCCGGCCGTTATAGTAATCGAGTGACTTCGTCGCCATTGCTCATACTCGCGATCGAGTTTTTCTGCCGCTCGGAGTTTGGCTTCCCAATTCTTCTCCAGATTCCGTGCGACCAATCTATTTTCAGGCTCCACCGCCTGGTACTGACGTTGCGCTCGTTGGGCTTCGTAGTGGGATCGTTCCAACCGCAGCTTCCATTGTCGCTCAAGGCCGGCCTCTTCTTCTTCCAATTCCTCAAACGCTTTCAGCGCGATGCTGATTTTGTCCGGCTCGAGGGCCGCCAATATCTGGCGTTCAATCTCGCCGTCGATTTCCGCCGCCAGAATCCCCTGGCATCTTGGCTAGCTCAACTCACGCGTGCTTTGGTTGCAGATATATCCGGCTTGTTCACCACGAGCGCCGCGATAACGCGTCCACATCCTCGCTCCACATTTGCCGCATACGGCGATCCCCTGCAGCAGCGCCGCGCCTCTACGAGCGGCCCCTTGTTTACCTGCTTAAAACATGTATTGGTTAGCGCCCAAGCGCTTCTGATTTGCAGTAAATTGATCCCAACTGATGTAGCTGGGATACGCCTCTTGAATGCAAATTTCCCACTCGTCCACCGGAACCTGAACGATCCCACTGCTGTTTATGCCGGGTTTTCGCCGTGTCAGATCCGTTTTGGTTTTCCCATACACATAGGCTCCAGCGTATGCCGGATTTTTCAGAATGTTGAGAACCGCCGCTCTCTTGGCTGGCAACCAGATAATATCGTAGGGTTCCGGCCCTCTGCGCGGGCGAGTCGGAATCGGCAGGTCATGCGTTCGCAGATACCGAACCACGGCGAAGGCGCTGCCAAGCTCAACAAACTTGGCAAAGACCATGCGCAACCGCGTCTGAATCTCTTCATCGGGCGTCAATACAACTTCGCCGCCTGGCTGCCGCTCAAGCCCGATCGGCAGCGGCAATCGCAGTTCGCCTCGTTCTGCTTTATGCCGCTGACCTTCTACCATTCGCATTCGGATATGATGCAATTCCGCTTCGCTCATCATCCCGGCTAATCCCAGCAAGAGCCGATCGTGATAGAGCCGCGGATCATACACCAGTTCGTAGTCCGCTATGACCGTTCCAAAAATCGAGCATAACTCCAACATGCGATACCAGTCACTGCAATTTCGCGCAAGCCTGGCCGCCTCGAGACTCAAGACGATACCGACCTGGCCCAGGCTGATTTCGGCCAGCAATTGTTGGAATCCTTCTCGCCCATCAGATCGGGCGCCGCTTTTGCCGAGATCCTGATCGATGACCTTGATATTCGCGGTGGGCCATCCTAATGCCGCCGCACGATCCCTTAACTCAATCCCAGTCTTGGGTTGACTACTTCGAAATCACGCCCGCGTCGCAGAGATTGTAGAACAGAACCTTCAGTTGGAGAGTGTTCCACAATCCAAGCCACGAACGGGAAAAAACGCGGTCGATGAACTTCAACCATAGTTG
>WNGE01005012.1_pt1 | contig 15433 bp, 8 predicted proteins | sample 5400651 | NCBI WGS metagenome assembly WNGE01 (sample SAMN13153370, study PRJNA577476) | soil metagenome | isolation source: 60 cm soil or saprolite under grassland replicate 2 | place: USA:California | collected 2016-06-15 | reverse complement strand
TCAACAAGGCAATGCTGAAATAAATGATAAGCCCGGTAACATCCACCAGGGTGGCCACGAACGGGGCGGACGAAGTCGCAGGGTCGGCGCCGACGCGTCGCAAAAGAAATGGCAACATCGAACCGGACAACGTGCCCCACAAAACGACGCCGACCAGCGCAATCCCGACAGTGAGCGCCACCAGCGGCCAATGTTCTCCGTACGGTTGTCGATGAAAATAGAGGTCGTCCACCATCGCCCAAAAACCGACGCGGATGATGCCGATAACACCGAGGATCACGCCTAACGCGAGTCCGGCCTGGATTTCGCGCCGCATGCGAACCGGAATTGCCGCCGCTGGAAATGATCAACGGCAAAAAGAGCGCGAGCACGAGTGCCTTGGCAAGTTCCTGCTGATAATTCGCCATCGCCGTGGCCGTCAGCATTTCGCCGAGGAATAAAATGATGAGCCAGCCCGCGCGTTTCCGCACCATCTGCCAAAGCGAGATACGCATGTAAGGTTCGTCCAACGCTTCCATGCCGCCGAATTTCTGGATGTCTTCGGTTGCTTCCTCTTCGGCGACGTCGAGCATGTCATCACTCGTCACGATGCCGACGAGCACGCCGTTTGAATCGACCACCGGCAGCGCAGCGCGATCATATTTTCGGAAGGCGTTGAGCGCTTCTTCCTGCGAATCGTTCACCTTGAGCGCGACAAACGTCTGATCTCGGATTTCGCTCACCTTCGCCGTGAGCGGCTTGAGCAAAAACTCACGAATGCGCAGATCGTCGATGAGCTTGCCCCGTTCATCGACAACGTAAATCACGTTGAGCGTTTCACTGTCCTGTCCGAATTCACGCACATGATCGAGAACTTCCTTCACTGTCCAATCTTCTTGCACGGGGATGAAGTCAGGCGTCATCAAGCGCCCCACGCTGCCTTCCGGATAACCGAGAAGCGTTTGCGCCACGCGGCGTTCCTCCGGCGTGAGCAGCCGGATGAGCTGGCGCGCCGCCGCGCTCGGCATTTCTTCGAGCAATGCCGTGCGATCGTCCGGCGACATTTCGTTCAAAATCGCGACGACCTGTTCGTGCGCCATTGCCCGCAACAAATTTTGCTGCTCCTCGATGCCGATGTATTCAAAAACATCCGCCGCCAGCGCGGCCGGCAGCACACGGAAAATAATGACCTGTTCGTCTTCCGGAAGATCGAGAATCACGTCCGCGACGTCGGCCGGCGGCCAATCGGAAAACAATTCGCGTAATGCGCCGAAATTGCGCGCGTCGATCAAGCTCTTGATCTCGGGTGCTAAAAGTTTGCCGACCATAACCTTGTCGAAGTTGATGCCTCCCGCGGAATCCGCCGAGTTTTAACACCGGCCATTACGAAGCGCAATCGGGATGATGTAGCCACGGCGCTCCGTCGCCGTGTCGGAAATCCCAACGCCCCGACAGAGCGAGGCGGCTACACCTCTTCGCTTGGAATTTGCGCGAAAAGCAGTGAAGGTAACTCCAATGCCTGTGACCTTAACCGGCTCAATGATTCGACGCGAAATCGGCGACGATCGCGTCTGCGTGCTCACGTTCGATCGACCGGAATCGGGCGCAAACATCTTTGACGCGGCCACACTGAATGAGCTGAACGAACATGTCGATCTTATCGAGAGCGGTGCGTCGTTGCGTGGTCTAATTATTTCTTCCGCAAAGAAATCGATCTTCATCGCCGGTGCGGACCTGAAGGCGCTTTTGCAGCATGCGCAGACCGGTGAACTGCGCGATTTCATCGCCAGAGGGCAGCGTATTTTCAACCGCATTGCCGCCTTGAAGATTCCGACCGCGGCCGCGATTCACGGCGCATGCGCCGGCGGCGGCTATGAAATCACGCTCGCGTGCGATTATCGGATCGCGTCGGATGATCCGGCGACGCGAATTGGTTTGCCGGAGACGACGCTCGGTCTCGTCCCGGCGTGGGGTGGTTGCACGCGTCTGCCGCGTTTGATCGGTCCGGAACGCGCGGCCGAAGTGATTTTGAAAGGCAAGCTTTATTCCGCGCCGGAAGCATTGAAGCTTGGCTTGGTCGATGAAATCGTGCCGCGCGATCAACTTGTCGATCTTGCCAGGAAAAAATTGCGCGAGGGAAAACGCAAGCCGTCGTCCACCGCAAGGATCGACAAGGAACTTCTGGTGCCGCAGGAGAGCGGCAATGCCGCGCCGGCGCGCGCCCTCGAAGTTGTCAAAAAAGGTCTTCCGACTTCAGTCGATGAATCGCTTGTGCTCGAGTTGAATGCGATTGTCGGTCTTGGCGAAACGGAATCGACGCGCAATTTGATCCGCAATTTTTTCCTGGTGGAAAAATACAAGAAAGGAACAGCGAAAGCGCCGGTCGAAAAAGTTGTTCACGCCGCCGTGATCGGCGCCGGCGTGATGGGTTCCGGCATTGCCCAATGGCTGAGCTCGCGCGGCGTCACCGTCATTCTGCGCGACGTGAACCGCGAGCAAATCGAGCTCGGGCTCGCTAATATCGAGAAAACTTACGCTGGCGCAGTGAAGCGCGGCTTGATGAGCGAGGAAAAGGCGAAACAGGGCCGCGCCCGTATCGTTGCCTCGACTGCGCCGATGGAATTGCGCGATGTCCAGGTAGTGATCGAAGCTGCCTCGGAAAAGATCGACATCAAAAAGGAAATCTTCCGCGATCTTTCCATGAAGGTTGGTCCAAAAACTATTGTCGCTACGAATACTTCGGCGTTGCCGATCAGCGAATTGGCCGCTTGTACCATTTCACCGGATCGCGTGATCGGGCTTCACTTTTTCAACCCAGTCAGCCGGATGAAGCTGGTTGAAGTTGTTGTCGGCAAAGAAACCTCGAAAGAAACGAAAGAGCACTCGCTCGCATTCGTCAGGCAAATAGGAAAGCTTCCCGTGATCGTGCGCGATAGTCCTGGATTTCTCGTCAACCGTGTTTTGTTTCCGTATCTGGTTGACGCGGCCACCCTTTTCGAAAACGGCGTCGATGCGGACAAGATCGACGATGCGCTCGTAAAATGGGGAATGCCGATGGGACCGCTGCGATTGATCGATGAGATCGGCTTCGATATCACGATCGACATTGCGAGCACGCTCGAAAAAGCATACGGCAAACGCGATCACGCTCCTGAAATCCTGCGCAAAATGCGCGAAGCGAACCTGCTCGGACGAAAAAGCGGGGCCGGCTTTTATAAATACGAAGGCAAATCGCAAACGCCTAATGAGTCACTCGAACAGTGGCGGCGCTCAACCGCGCGAAATGAAGATGTCGATCTTGCGCAGCGCCTCATCTTTCTCATGGTGAACGAAGCGGCGCGTTGTCTGGAAGAAATAGTGGTCGGGTCGCCGGAGGACGCCGATTACGGAATGATTTTGGGAACCGGCTTCGCGCCGTTTCGGGGCGGGCCGCTTCGGTTTGCTGACCATTTCGGTCTAAAGAAAGTTGCCGATGAAATGGAACGGCTCGCGCAGAGCGATGAGAAGTTTACGCCATGCGCACTTTTGAAAAAGCACACGCGTGACGGAACCACGTTTTATGAAGACGCCGCTCGAAGCGCCTGAAAAACAAGTCGCTGAAGAAACCAGCGCCAGGCCGGGGAAGCCCGCGGCGTCCGTCATCGACACTTCGAAAATGTCGAAGGGCCAGCGCGAAGCGCTCGAGCTGACCGAGGCATCGCGCGATCCGCTGGATGATCGCGGCAGTTTCGCGAGCAATCTTTTTGTTGGCCGTTACGACTTCGAGCGCATTCATCCCTTTCCGGAACAAAGCGCGGAGGACCGCGCCGCCGGCAGTCCATTTTTGCAAAAGCTCGGAGCTTATCTGCGCGAGCATGTCGATCCAGACGAGATCGACCGCACCGGTGAGATTCCGCAAAACAATATCGACGATCTTTTTGCGATGGGCGCGTTCGGCGTCAAAATCCCGACGCAATACGGCGGTCTTGGTTTGTCGCAGGTCAACTACGGCCGCGCCGCGATGCTGCTCGGAAGCTGGGACGCGAACCTGACTGCACTCGTCTCGGCACACCAATCGATCGGCGTTCCGCAGCCGCTGCTCCTTTTCGGAACGGAAGAGCAGAAAAAGAAATATCTGCCGCGGGTGGCGCGCAAAGAAATCTCCGCTTTCGCGTTGACGGAATGGAACGCCGGGTCCGATCCCGCGAACATGAGTTTGCGCGCTGACCCCACCGAGGGTGGATCCGCGTTTATCCTAAATGGCGAGAAACTTTGGTGTACGAACTTGATCAAGGCCGGCGTGCTCGTGGTCATGGCGAAAACTGCGCCGAAGATCGTCAACGGCAAGGAGCGCAAACAAATCACCGCGTTCATCGTCGATGTTGATTCGCCGGGACTCGAAATCACCTATCGCTGTCATTTCATGGGATTGCGCGCGCTTTATAACGGTGTCGTGAAATTTACCAATGTGCGTGTGCCGCGCGAGAACATGATCGCGAAAGAAGGGCAGGGCTTGAAGGTCGCGCTCACCACCTTGAACACGGGCCGCCTTACCATCCCGGCCGCCTGCGTCGGTTTGTCGAAGCGACTGCTTCAGATTTGCCGCAAATGGGCGGGCGAACGCATTCAATGGGGCGTACCGATTGGCCAGCATTACGCCATCGCGGGCAAAATCGCCGAAATGGCCGGCAATGTTTTCGCCATGGAAGCGATGACGTTTCTCACGTCTTCGCTGGTCGATCGCAAAGCGGGCGATCTGCGCATCGAGACGGCGATGTGCAAAATGTGGGCGACCGAAACGACCTGGCGACTCGCCGATGAAGCGATGCAGGTGCGCGGCGGCCGCGGTTATGAAACAGCACAATCCCTGGCCGGTCGCGGTGAAGAGCCGATTCCGGTCGAGCGGTTTCTGCGCGATTGCCGCATCAACCTGATCTTCGAAGGCTCGAGCGAAATAATGCGACTCTTCATCGCGCGCGAAGCGCTCGATCCGCACCTGAAAGTGGGCGGGGCAATTTTCAACACGCAGCTGCCAATGTCAAAGCGCGCCAAAGCGGTTTTCACTTCCGGAAAATTTTATGCCGGTTGGTATCCGCGCCAATGGCTGCCCGGCAGAGCGCGTAAGATCGACAATTTGCATTCCGATCTTGTCGCACATGTCAATTACGCGGCGCGCACCAGCAAAAAATTGGCCCGTGGACTGTTTCATGCCATGGCGCGATTCGGTCCGAAACTGGATCGCGAACAATTATTGCTTTCGCGCTTCGTCGGGATAGCTACGGAACTGTTCGCCATCAGCGCCACCTGTTCGTTAGCGCAATCGAAGATCGACAACGGCGCGTCGCGCGAAGAAATTCTCTCGCTCGCCAATTATTTCTGCCGCTCCGCCCGTTTGCGCATCGATCATCATTTCGCCGGTACGACCGACAATGTTGATCGTCGTGGGTACGAGCTGACGCAACAATTGCTCGCGGGCAAGCACGAAGATCTTCGCGCCGGAATCGTTTAATCTAAGCCGCGGCGGTTGACCGCGTTGCACGGTCAGACTACGATCAGCGGATGAGTATGCCGCCCGTGCTCACGGAGACGGCTTCATCTCGAAGCCGTACTGCAAAGAGCGAAAAACAAAAAAGCTTAAAGCCGTCGAACGTTCTGGAAACGATCGAGCAGCATATCTTGCTCGATGGTTTCAAGGTCGTGATCGACCTCGAGAAGAGCCGCGGCTCTTACATATATAATGCGGTCGACGACCGTCGGCTGATCGATCTCTACGGTTTTTTCGGTTCAATGCCGGTCGGGTTCAATCATCCTTATTTCGACCGGGACGATGTGAAGCGCGATTTGCTGTGCGCGGCCAAGGTGAAGGTCGCGAACTCGGATGTTTACTCGCAAGGGTACGCACGTTTTGTCGAAACATTTAGCAGGGTTGCCGGTTTGCCCCCGCTCGAACGTTACCTCTTTATTGAAGGAGGCGCGCTCGCGGTCGAAAATTGTTTGAAGGCCGCAATGGATTGGAAGGTGCGTAAGAACATGGCCGCCGGTCATGGCGAGCGCGGTACTCAAATTCTGCATTTTCGTCACGCCTTTCACGGTCGCACCGGTTACACCATGAGTCTGACCAACACTGATCCGCGCAAAACTGATTTGTTCGCCAAGTTTGATTGGCCGCGGGTTTCCTGTCCGCACATCGATTATTCGTTGCCCGAATCGGAACGCCAGGCCGATGTGATCGCGCACGAGAAAAAATGCGAAGAGGAAATCCGAGACAAGATCGACAAGAACAAGATCGACATCTGCGCCATCATCATTGAGCCGATCCAGGGCGAAGGTGGTGACAATCATTTTCGCGGCGAATGGTTGAAGAAGCTGCGGAAAATTTGCGACGAGAACGAAATCCTTCTCATTTTCGACGAAGTGCAATGTGGGATGGGCGCGACCGGCCGCAATTGGTGTTGCGAACATTTCGATGTGTTTCCCGACTTGCTGGCGTTTGGAAAAAAAGCGCAGGTTTGCGGCGTGATGGCCGGTCCGCGCCTCGACGAAGTGAAGGACAACGCGTTTCGTTTGCCGAGCCGTTTGAACTCGACCTGGGGCGGCAATTTCACCGACATGGTGCGCTCGACGCATTTCATGCGCATCGTCGCTCAGGAACATCTGATCGAGAACGCCGGCAAAGTCGGCGCCTATTTTCTCGATCAACTGCGCCAATTGCAAAACGAGTTCGATTTTGTCCAAGCCGTCCGCGGTCGCGGAATGTTTCTGGCCTTCGATCTGCCCGACGCCAAAGCGCGCGAAGATATGTGGAAAGGTTTGTTCGATCTCGGTGTGCTGACACTGCGCTCCGGCGAAGATTCGATCCGTTTTCGGCCGACGCTCGACATGACCGCGGAAGTTGTCGATGAAGCGATCGAGCTGATGCGGAAATATTGCCGGCAACGTCGCAAGTAATCATGCAAACAGTTCTCGAGAAGCTCGGCATCGCCGAGGAGAACCCCGGCGCCTTTTGCGGCGAATGGTCCCGCAGTCGCGGGAGCGCTAAGATCGACAAGTTATCACCGATCGATGGACGAAAACTGGCCAGCGTTCGCACCGCTTCCGATGAAGATTACAAAGCGGCGATCACTCGCGCGCACGAGGCATTTTTGAAATGGCGCCTTACGCCGGGACCGGTACGCGGCGAAACTGTGCGCCGTCTGGGCAACGCATTGCGCGATTTGAAGCACGAGCTCGGCCAGCTCGTCACTCTCGAAACCGGGAAAATCATCGGCGAAGGCGAAGGCGAAGTGCAGGAGATGATCGACATTTGCGATCTCGCCGTTGGTCAATCGCGCATGCTCTATGGCCTGACGATTCAATCGGAACGGCCGAATCATCGCTTGATGGAACAATGGCATCCGCTCGGTGTCATCGCGGTGATCAGTGCGTTTAATTTTCCGGTCGCAGTTTGGTCATGGAACGCGGCGCTCGCGGCGGTTTGCGGCGATGCGAGCGTCTGGAAGCCGTCGGAAAAAACTCCGCTGACCGCGATCGCGGTGACGAAGATTGCGGAACGCGTTTGTCGCGAGACCGGCGCCGACCCGGCGATTTTTACCTTGCTGATTGGTGATCGCAAAACGGTCGGTCAAAAACTGGCCGACGATCGCCGCATCCCGCTCGTATCCGCGACCGGTTCGGTGGGAATGGGTTTGAGCGTTGCGAAGGCGGTTCACGGCCGCCTTGGCAGGACGATCATGGAACTTGGCGGGAACAACGCGCTGATCGTCGCACCCAGCGCGGATCTCGATATGGCGACGCAATCGATCTTTTTCGGCGCGGTCGGCACCGCCGGACAGCGTTGCACTTCCACGCGGCGCGTAATTATGCACGAATCGATTGCCGATAAGGTGCGCAAGAAACTTTTGGCTGCTTACAAGACGGTGCCGATTGGAAATCCGCTGGACAGGAAAACGCTGATGGGCCCTTTGATCGACAAGAACGCGGTCGACATGGTGCAGCATTCGATCCAGCGATTGAAGGACGAGGGCGGGGAAGTTCTTTATGGCGGCGAGCGACTGGAAGGTCCGCAATATTCAAGCGGCTGTTACATGACGCCGTGTCTGGCGAACGCGAAACCGGACTTCGAGATTGTGTGTCATGAAACCTTCGGGCCGCTGCTTTATCTGATGACCTATCGTGATTTCGAGGAAGCGATCACGATTCAGAACAATGTGCCACAGGGTTTGACGTCAGCGGTTTTTACAAACGACATGCGTGAAGCCGAGAAATTTATCAGCGCGGCGGGAAGCGATTGCGGTATCGCTAATGTTAACACCGGCACGAGCGGCGCAGAGATTGGCGGAGCCTTCGGCGGCGAGAAGGATACCGGCGGTGGGCGCGAAAGCGGGAGCGATTCGTGGAAGAGCTATATGCGCCGACAAACGAACACGATTAATTTTTCGACCGAGCTGCCGCTGGCGCAGGGAATCCAGTTCGGTAGCGACGACGCGGGTAGCGCGAACGCGTGAAATTTATCACCGATGACGCGCATTCAGATCTATAGGGGACGCTGTTAGCGTCCCGCCTATTCCGGATTGGGAAGCTGACAGCTTCCCCTACAGGTGGGCGGCTTAATGCGCCGTGGTCAGCTCAAAGAGTCCCCCAAGGTTCTTGGCGGTTTCAATGCTCATGATGAAGCTCTGCAACTTTTTGCATTGATCCTTGCCGATCACATCGCCGCCAAGCGCAGTAAACTTGACCGCGATTTCGTCTTCGGTCATGGGATCACGCGGATCACCTTTCGGAACATCGACGCGCGTAGAGTGTGACTCACCGCTGTTAGTGATGATGGTGACGCGACTTGGCTGGAATTTGGGAAAAAGCGCTTCGAACTCTTCGTTAGCCACCACTTTTACTTTGTCCATGATTGGAATGAGCGCCTTATCGAGCACGCGTTCTTCGCGGAATTGCAGCGGTGTTACCATGCCGTCGACTAATCCTGCGGCCATGCAATAAGGCAGGGAATGATCCGCGGTTTCTTTGGAGTCCGGCCGATACTTGTGCGGATCGCCCAGAATGTCAGCGGCGCGCGCGATCACTTCCACTTTGATTTCCTTCACGTCGTCGGCCTTGATGTTGTGTTCCTTGACCGTCTTCATCATGGCGGTGAGTGGCGCGTGACTGAGCGCCTCAATCGGAAAACTTTTCATCCCGCAATCCAGAATTCGATAGTGAGAATTGGTTGAGTTGGGAAGATCCTTGATCAGAGCTTCGCCGTCGAATGTCGCTGGTTCTCCCTTGTATTGCACATGGTGGAACACGGCAAAGAGCCCTTCCTTGCCGTCGATGATGTGCTCGGGACCGGAAAATCCGCCGCGAGCAAGAAGCGCGCTCTCGGCGCCCATGCGCCCCGCCCACGGATCAACCATGTTCTTCATATTGGTCAACTTGCCTGCCGTCACCGCGCCCGGACAAAATGTGCGCGATGCGCTGATGCCGATGGCGGAAACCATTTGCGCCGGCGTGAGATTCAGCACTCGACCCGCCGCAACCGGTGCTGCGAACGCGCTCAAGGTGGCGTGATGCCAACCGTATTCGCGCACGCCGGGCCGGCCAATTTCGCACAGACGCATTTCAATTTCGTAGGCAATGATGGTGGCGAGAATCAGATCCTTCCCGCTCAGATTTTCGCTTTCACAGAGTGCGAGCGGCGCGGCGATGAGATCGCTCGGGTGACACGGATCCGCTTTCCAATAAATGTCGTTGTAATCCATCGCCCGGATCATGTGGCCGTTTAGAAACGACGCATCGACCGGATTGGTCTTGAATCCGGAGACGAACGCGGTGGCTTTGCCTTTTCCTCCGCCCTCGCCACCGGACGAGTCCGCCGTGGCGGACATCGCGCGATAATGCCTTAGCAAGATCTTGGCGTCATCCTGCTGACTGCCTCCCAGCGCGCAGCCGATGGAGTCAAACCAGAATAATTTCGCTGCTTGAATCGCTTCCGGGGAAAGATGCTCATACTTGAGCGCGCAAGCCCATTCCGCGATGGTATGCGACAGGAGGCGTTTCGAATCGGTTGGATGCTGTGACATGACGATCTCCGTGCTCTTGGGTTATGACCTTGATCGGGCCATGCAGATTTTCAAGCCGCTTTCCCTAGGTGACGCAAGAAATACGCTGCAACATGCCAACTTTTTTACGGCAGTTCGCAGCCCAATTAATCGCAGCTTTGCCTTCTATGTCGCTTTTCCCACTCGCTCCATTCAGTGTTCAGCGTTTAATGAATTCTCTCCAAAGAGGGACTCGCAATTCTTTCTTAAGTGCCACGGAACAATCTTACGAACGCGCAATAGTTTAATAGAAGTGCTATCGTTAATCTTTAAGCAGGAACGAAAATTTATGACCGCAGTAACAAGACTATTATGAAGACATACAGCTACAGTGGCCGCAACGCCCTCATTCTGATCACGTGCCTTTTGTTTCTTATTACATATCCCGTTAGTCAGGCGATGAGCTCCGACGCGCAGTCACGTCGCGCCGGCGTCGCAGGGTCTGCCGTTGCGCAACCTGTTGAGGGTGCTGCTCGTTTAATCGTACGCCGACTCCCGGGTCTGGGTAATTTTGTATACGTCGACTTGTATGCCGATGGCGTGTGGGTAGCAGCCATCGGATATGGTCGCACCTATGAGGGCTTCCTGCCACCCGGACGGCATGTTTTATCAGTGCTGCCAACTCCCAATCCGAAATGGCCGAGCCCGTTGGGAATGATTCTGGATGTGCGAAGCGGCCAGACCTACAGTTTCACCGCAATGGGAGATTCAGGACATCTGATTCTGGAGGCGCCGGGCGGATTAGAACGTCCCCGTGGCCGGTAGTGACAAAGACCGGGCCAGCAAACGCAGCGGCGCCGCCGTTGCCGCCACTCATGGCGCGGTAGTGCTTGAGCAAAATCCTGGCGTCATCCTGCTGACTGCCGCCCAGTGCGCAGCCGATCGAGTCGAACCAGAATAATTTCGCTGCTTGAATCGCCGCGGGCGAAACAAGCTTGTACTTCAGCGAGCAAGCCCATTCAGCAATGATCTGTGACAGTAAACGTTCCGATTCGGTTGGATGTGGCGACATGACCCCTTTTTGCTTATCAGCTTGACCGGGGCAATGCGGATTTTCAAGCGGCTTCGGTTCGGACCGACCCGACGCCGACAACGAGGGCAACAGGCACGATCTTCCCTTCGCCCGAGCTCGCTTTTGTTCAGGATGACTTGAAGACGATGGTCTTCAGCTTTTCCAGTTTCGGCGCCACGACCGGCACGCTGAGCATGGTGCTGGCCAGCGCCATTAAGAGGGTCGCGGTGAAGGTCTCGCTCGTAATGATGCGCTTATCGAGCATGATGTTGACGAAGATAATCATGATCAGAGCCTTGGTCTGCAGCAGCCAGCCGATGATCGAGGCCTCGCCTTTTTCCCACTTGAGGATCTTCCCGGCGATCTGAATGCCGGTCAGCTTACCGCCCACTGAGGCGACAAGGAGCAGCACCGCGGCGCCGAACACCACCAGGCCGCCTACCTGCCAGTTGGTGCGCAGGCCGGTGGAAAGGAAAAAGACCGGCATGATCGCCAGTAACACATGGGCGCGGAACTGGTCCATCTGTTGTTGATCGAACATGTCGGCATCGAGCACGGCGCCGGAAAGGAACGCGCCGACCATGAAGTGCAGGCCCGACCAGTCTGCGGCGAAACCAGAGACGCCCAGCCAGATGAGTCCGGCATACCAGCGATCACGCTCGGGGATGCGCCGCATCACTTTGCGGACGAGGAAGGCCACAAGCCCGAAGACGACAAGAAAACTGAGTTGGCGTCCGACACGGTTCCAATCGAGCAGGATGATCGCGAGCACGCCCCAGATGGCGATGTCGTCGAGACTGGCGTAACGCAAAATGCGTTGGCCGATAGGCTGGCGCAGGATGCGGAGCTTTTCCATGAAGAGCACCAGGATCGGGAGAGCGGTGACCGCGCAGGCCATGCCGATGCCGACGATAAATTGCCAGGTATGACCCTTTGAACCGATCCAACCGCCGCTTAGAAGGAGCATCGCCGTCGCCGCCGCGCAGCCGCAGAGAAGCGGCACGCCCAGCGCCAGCCCGGCGGTAACACCAGTCTCCCGCCGATGCTGCCAGGCCTTCTGGATGTCCAGCTCGATGCCCGCCACCCAAACGAAGATCATCACCGCCCATTGGGCAATGCCGTTTAGCTGCCCAATGACCTGCGGATTGAAAACGAACCGGTAATAATCGGGAAAGACCGCGCCCAGCACGCCCGGACCGAGGAGGATACCGCCGATGATCTGTACCACGACCAGCGACGCGTAATATTCAGTCCGAAACAGTCGCCAAACCAGGTACGGCACCGTGAAGATGATCGTCATCGCGATAAGGAAAATCTCGGATGTGCTCATGATGTGGAGGCGATGATTTTGGTTGGGGTCGCAGGCAATGCCCGGCCTCGATTTCGGCGAGAACTCGCAGATTCTCCGTCGCGCGTCAAATCGCACCGAAGCGGGCGGTTCTTTCGGTCGAAGAGGGAGGAAAAGGTGTCACCCGCCAATCCCGCTGGATTGCCAAATGGTATCGTTGAGCTGCGTGGTCGTTTCGTTATGGCGAAACGGGAGAGCGCACAGGGGAAAGGCAGAGAAAGCCTAAAGTAGAAAGGCGAGTGTCGGAAACGAGGGTCGTCTCCTTTGGAGACGCGAGCCCATTTTCGGGGCAGCGACGCGCGCCTTGCTCACAGATCGACGGTGTGGCAAAAGCAGAGCCATGAATCCGAAGAGGTTCTTCGGGGAACTGAAGCGGCGTAATGTTTCAAGCCTCCGGTCGGTGAAAGCGATGTCTTGAATCGAAATAGGCTCGTTAAATCGCGAGTTTTGAGATAGTAAAAAATCTCATGCCCTCCGAGCATTCCCCCGACGTGAAATTCGAGATCGGGCATGTCTTGTTCATCGACATCGTCGGTTACTCGAAGTTGCTCATCAACGAGCAAAGCGAGCAGATTCAAACGTTAAAGAAAATCGTGCGTGGAACCGAGCAGTTCCGTCTCGCCGAAGCGGAAGGGAAATTGGTGCGTTTGCCTACGGGCGATGGTGGCGCTCTTGTTTTCCGCAATAGTCCCGAAGCGCCAGTGCTCTGCGCTCTCGAGATTAGCAAAGAGCTCAAACATCATCCCGAACTTCGAGTCCGCATGGGAATTCACAGCGGGCCTGTTAATGAAGTTGTCGATCTTAACGAGCAGGTCAATATCGCCGGCGCCGGCATCAACATCGCGCAGCGCGTAATGGATTGCGGCGATGCCGGACACATTCTCCTCTCTAAGCGTGTCGCCGATGACCTGGAGCACTACCCGCAATGGCGTTCGCTTCTGCACGAACTGGGCGAATGCGAAGTCAAACACGGGTTGCGAATCTCGATCCTGAACCTTTATAACGCCGATACCGGCAATCCGGAGGTGCCGGAGAAATTGCGTCAGGTCAAAGCGCAAACGGCCCCGGTCGTTTCCGGGCGCGGCGAAGAGTTGTGGGTCGCCGTGCTTCCTTTCAAGAGTTCTGGTGACGCGGAGATGGAGTTGTTCGCCGACGGCCTCGGCGAGGAGATCACGACCGGGCTTTCGCGGTTTAGGTATCTGTCGGTCGTTGGCAGCGCCTCGACTGCGCAGTTGAAGGGGGAGGACTACAAAGCTCTCGCTGACAAACTGGGCGCGCGCTATGTCTTGCAAGGAAGCATTCGTAAAGCTGGCTCGAGCATTCGCGTGACCGCACAGTTAGTCGATGCCCAGACCAGCACTCAGCTTTGGGCGGAGACTTATAATCGGGACTTGCTAGCGTGCACGATTTTTGACGCGCAGGACGACATTGCCGCCCGCATCGTCGCCACCGTGGCGGACAGCTACGGCGTGCTGGTTCATTCGATGAGGGAAGCCACTCGACAGAAAGATGAAGCCGACTTCAACGCTGCGGACTGGCAGTTCGAGTGGTTCGCCTACCGGGAGCAGATCACACCTGCTTCTCTTGGCGCGCTGAAGAGCCGGCTCGAACGCGCGGCGAAATCCGACAATCTCCCTTCGGATTTCTGGGCTTGTCTGGCGCAGGTCTTAGTGGACGAATACTCCTTCGACTTTCCCGGTCATGACCCGATTTCTCTCGATCGCGCCCTAACCGCCGCCCGGCGTGGTGTGGAATTGGATCGGGCAAACCAGTTCGCAATGGTTGCGCTGGCGCAAACGCACTTTTTTCGGCAGGACCTTGCCGCCTTCCGCCCTGCGGCAGAACGCGCGATGGCGCTCAACCCACTCAACACTGACGCGCTCGGAATCATGGGATTGCAGATTGTACATATCGGCGAGTTCGACCGTGGCACGGCCATCGTTAGGCGGGCAATGGAACTCAATCCCAATCATGCCGGTTGGATGCATTTCGCGCCGCTCTGGAATCATTTTCGCAAAGGCGAATACGAGCAGGCCCTGGGCTGTGCGAACCGGGTGGACGTACCCGGACTGTTCTGGCCTTTCTTGGTGATGGCGTCGGCCTGTGGTCACCTCGGCCGGCGCACCGAGGCCGCGGCCGCGGTGCGCGATCTTCTCGCACTCGATCCTGAATTTGCTGCGCATGTCCGTTACAATGTTGGCACCTGGCACTTCGCGAGCGGCCTCATGGGGCCCATCCTCGACGGGCTGCGCAAAGCGGGACTTCCGATTCCTGAGAACGGATCGTCCGACTCACCGAGGCCGAGCGGGACGTTCACGAGTAGCCCGCGGCGGTCCGAAAACATCCATGACGCTGCGCCAGCCAAATCCGTCGCGGTGTTGCCGTTCGTCAACCTGAGCGCAGACAAACACGACGAGTATTTGAGCGATGGGATGACCGAGGAACTAATTAACGCACTGGCCAGGGTACCAGGGCTGCGCGTGCCGGGACGGACATCTTGTTTCGCTTTCAAGAACAAGACCGAACCAGATATTTTCCGGAAGGTCGGTGATCAGTTGCATGTCGATACCGTGTTAGAAGGAAGCGTTCGCAAAGCCGGCGATAAACTCCGCGTCACCGCTCAACTCATCAACGTGAGTGACGGTTATCATCTCTGGTCGAAGGACTACGACGGTGACGTAAAGGACATTCTCAATTTTCAGAGCAACGTGGCCGAGCAAGTCGTGCAAGCTTTGCAAGTACAGCTTGGCACCGAAGCGGCACGCGCATTATCAAAGAAGCCGACCCAGAATCCGGAAGCTCACCGGCTTTATTTGTTAGGCCGTTACGAGTTTGGCAAATACAGCGAAGCCGGCTGGGCCAGCTCGATCCGCTATTACGAGCAGGCGCTGAAGCTCGATCCCAACTATGCTTTGGCCTATTGCGGCCTTGCCGACACCTACGCCTATATGGGAGGAGTCGTGATGCCGAGCAAAGAAGCGGTAGTTAAAGAGAAGGAGTTCGCGCAAAAAGCGCTGGAGCTCGACC
>WNGE01004835.1_pt1 | contig 15433 bp, 15 predicted proteins | sample 5400651 | NCBI WGS metagenome assembly WNGE01 (sample SAMN13153370, study PRJNA577476) | soil metagenome | isolation source: 60 cm soil or saprolite under grassland replicate 2 | place: USA:California | collected 2016-06-15 | reverse complement strand
TCAGGCGCAACACCGTCAGCCCTTCCACCGTCGGCACCGCGACGGCCCAGCCGTCGTGGGCCAGCAGCGAGGCCGCCTCGCGAAGCCGCGGGTCATCCTTTCCGCGCCGAGCCAGTCCGTGGACCAGCACGAGTCCCGGCGATCTGCCGAAGCTCGCCCGCGTATAGAGATCGATGGGGATCGCGCGCCCCCCGGCGCTCGAGGGCAGCGGGCGGGCCGAGACCGCGGGAGTGATCGCCGAGAGCGGGCGCCATCGCCCCTCGGACAGGAACTCGACGAGGAACAGCGCCGAGCCGGCGAGGGACCAGCCGGAGATCAGCGCGGGGAGCGAGAGGACGAGGGCGGCGGCGAGCCAGAGCGCGCGAGACAACCGCTACTTACGATTCACGCACTTGATCAGGCGCCAGCCGTTGAAGAGATTCACCTTGGTCGAGATCTCCGGCGTCAGGTCCACCTGCTCCAGCAGCGGCTCGAGCGCCAGGTTGGACTTCCACCCCAGCCGGGTGCAGACCGGAGCCACGAGGTCTTCCAGGCGGCCGACCACGGGCCGCTGGCTCCGGAAATGGTTCAGCAGGACGAGATTGCCGCCGGGCTTGACCACGCGCCGCATCTGGCCCAGCACGGCCACGGGGTCGGGCACCGCGCTGATGGTGTACGTGGCCACCGCGGCGTCGAACTCGTCATCGCCGAAGTCCATGACCGTGGCATCCATGGCCTTGAGCGCGACATTGCCCAGCCCGAGCTCGACGAGCTTCTCGTGCGCCTTCTCCAGCATCTCCTCGGACAGGTCGATGCCCGTGATCGAGCAGTGCGCCGGGTAGAGAGGCAGGTTGAGCCCGGTGCCGATGCCCACCTCCAGGATGCGATGCCCGCGCCTGGCGTCGAGGAGCCGGATGGCCGCCTCCCGCCCGGGGTGGAAGATCCAGTCGAAGACGAAGTCGTAGGCGGGAGCGTAGAGCTTGTAGGCCCGCTTGACCTGCCTCTTTTCCAGCGCTGCGTCCACGATGAGTCTCCTCTAGGAAACTCGGAGGGGGAACATCGCCCTTCCGAACATCGCTCACGTCGCGCGAGCTATTCTCCGCCGGATGCCTAGAGCATCCAGGTGGTGAGGCCCGGGTCCAGCCCTGCAAGTTTTAGCACACCCCGCCTGGCATTGCAAAGTGCTTTCTGACCGCTTGATCTTGCAGGAGAAATGTCTCGCTCGACCGGTCGGTGGTTCCGTCGATCGCGCTCGAGCGTGATCGGCTTCAGGGGCCTCTCGAGCTTACCGGGGCGCCCGGCTCACGGCCTGCGGGCTCCGAGACCGAGAGGCGCGCCAGCCGGCTCTCGAGCTGGCGGATCCGGGAACGGAGTCTCCAATGCCGGACGGCGCCGAGCAGCGCCGTCAAGACGATTCCCACGAGGATGGACAGCAGGACCACCAGGCTCAGCGCGCCGCCGACCTCCCAGCCCAGGAATCGGACCACGACAACGCCGTTGTTCTGGACCGCGAAGATGGCGATTGCGGCGCCGAGCAACGCCACCAGCAGGTACACCACGACCATGACCGCCTCCCGTCCCCGCCGCACGAGTCACGCGCGCACCGGGCGCGAGTCGGGCGGGCACGGCGCTCACCTCGCCCCAGCGCTTGTCCGAGAGCCTCCTACCCCTTGGCGTTGGGGCCCAACGCTCGGAGGAACCGCTGGATGATGCGTTCCTGGCAGGCGTGTCCCGAGGGCGACTCGTCCGCTCCCTTGAGGAGCTCCTGGAGCGGGACCACGGCCTTGGCCATCGTGCGGTGCCCCCCGGCCGAGCCCAGGTCGCCGAAGGCCGCGCGCGTCACGTCGCCCGCGCTCTTCACGTACCCGACGTTGCGCACCGAGATGTGGAGGTCGGTGCCCACCACGCCGGAGACCACCGACCATTCCACGCCCTCGGCCTGCAGGCCGAAGTCCGCGAACTGTGGGATCTGGTCCACCGTCGGCACAGTGCCCAGGTGAGAGAAGAAGACGCCCTTGAGGATCTGCCGCCGCGCCAGGCCGTTGGCCAGCACGTCGAGCGCCACCTCGGACAGCTCGGGACGCTCGATCCGGCGCAGGGCGTTGTGGTTCGCCAGCATGTAGAGGAAGGTGAAGGCCTCGAGATCGGCCTTCGACCCGCCGCGCTCGAGCCCCAGCGTGTCGGCCTTGATGCCGTAGAGCAGGGCCGTGGCCAGCCGCTGCGTGATCTTGATGTCCAGCGCGCGGAGGTACTCGACGAGGATGGTGGACGTGGCGCCGTAGGACGGCCGCACGTCCTTGATCCGGGCGTGGATGGGGCGATCGACCGGGTGATGGTCGATGACCAGGTCGACCTCTTCGAAGCGCTCCTCGAGGAAGGAGGGCTGCACGTCCACCATCGCGACGCGGTCGAACTGGTCCACCGCGTGGGCGCTGATCTCCAGGACCTCGATGTCGAGGATCTTGCACATGGCCACGTTCTCGGGACGGGTGATGGAGCCGAAGGTGCAGATCGGCGCCGACACCCGGCTGCGGCCGAGGAGCGTCTTCAGCGCCATGGCCGAGGCGATGGCGTCCGGATCGGGGTCGTCCTGCATCAGGATCAAGATCCGCTCGGCCCCTTCGAAGTGCGCCCGGACACGTTCCGCGCGGGCGCGCTGGCAGACGCGGTCCAGGGCGGGCTGGATCGTGCTCTCACACAACGCGGCCAGCGAGACCGTCGTGGCGCCGGCCATGGGGCGGTCGTCCTCCCGGACCACGAGCACGGGTGCCTCGGGAGCGGCCTCGCTCACGGCGGCGAGGATGCGGGCGAATTGGGAGGGACGCGCCGCCACGATCACCGGCCCGCGCCCCCCCTTCAGCGCCTGGCGCAAGACAGCGGGATCGGTCGGGTCGCCGCCGAGCCGGTATCCCCGCTTCGCGACGCCGGCGCGCCGGGCGCCCTTCTCGATGAGGTAGCTGGGTCGCTCGCCGGGGAAGGCGGCGCCCCCCAGAACGTGCTCGAGAAGGTGATCGGGGCAGATCAACACGGGGCGCATCAGGGTTCCCTCGGGCTCGGCTGAGGCTGCACTCGTATTGTCGACCCGTTCGGGGAGCCGGCCAAGTGCAGACCGGCGGGCGGGCGGCTCGAGCAAGGCCCATCGGCGCCGTCGGCTCCGACAGCGCACGCCCCGGGCAGCGCCTCCCTCGTTGCCTCGCAACCGGATCCTTGCCGGCGGCCTGCAGGGTGTTCCCGCATCTCCCTTACCGCTTGCGTCGCCGATAGGCCTCGGCGCCGGCCCGGAGCCCCGCCTCGAGCCCACGACGCAGGTGTTCCATCTCCCGCTTCACGCCCCGGCTGGATTCGGCCAGCGTTCCCCCGAGGCGATCGAGCGAATCCTGGAGCTTGGCGCGCGCGGCGGCGACCTGGCGCGCGACTTCTCCGCGCGTCTTCGCGACAGCCGCGGCCCGGCTCAGCCGGGCGACGGAATCCTTGAGCGTTCTCCGCACCCGGGCGACCTGCGCTCCGGCCTTTCGCTCGAGCCGCCTGAGCCGGATGGGCAATCCGCGAGAGCGGGCGGCCGCGATCCGGATGACCTCGAGATGGTCCTCGATCCGCGCCATGCGTTCCTCGATCTGCCTGATCTTTCCCCTCAGCACCGCCGCGGCGGGCCGGGGTCTGCGCCGCTCATTCATCCGATCTCCCCCCTTGGACTCAGTCTACCCCACCGCAACCCGCGCGCCGCCGGCGGGCCGTAGAGGGCCTCGAGCCACGGCGGCACCACCAAGGTCGGGACCGATGACCATGCTCACCAGCGATCCCGACCAGCAGAAAAACGATCCGGACGAGGAGATTCGCCCACGGGCTCGACCGCGCTCTCGATGTGGGCGCGCGAACCTGCCTCCGGCTACGCGTCCTTGACCGGGTTCTCCAGGGCGCCGAGCCCGGTGATCTCGAGCCGCACCGTGTCGCCCGGCTGGAGCGCGATGGGCGGCTTGCGCGAGAAGCCCACGCCGGCGGGGGTGCCGGTGGCGATCAGGTCGCCGGGCGAGAGCGTCATGATGCCGGACAGGTAGCTCACCAGGTAGCGCACGTCGAAGATGAAGTTCCGGGTGGTGCCGTTCTGCATCAGCGTGCCGTTGACCCAGGTCTTGAGATCGAGCACGTGCGGGTCCGGGATCTCGGCGCGGTCGGCGATGTAGGGGCCGACCGGCGCCAGGGTGTCGGCGATCTTCCCGGCGCTCCACTGGGTCGTGAGGAACTGGAAGTCGCGGGCGCTGGCGTCGTTGATGATGGTGTACCCGTAGACGTACTCCAGCGCCCGCTCCTTGCTCACGTGCCGCGCGGTCCTTCCGATGACCACCCCCAGCTCCACTTCCCAGTCGAGCCGCTTCTCGCCTCGGGGTCTCAGGATGGGCTCGCCCGGATCGAGGATGGCGTTGTTCCACTTCGGGAAGATGGGCGGCTCCTTCGGGGCGGGATTGCCCGTCTCGGCGGCGTGGTCCTTGTAGTTGAGGCCGATGCAGATGAATTTCCCCGGGTCCGCGATGGGCGCGTGCAACCGCACCGACGCGAGCGGGTAGGCGACGGGCTGGAGGGTGCCCGACTTGACGCCCTCGAGCATGGCCGCGAGCGTCTCCTGGGTCGCGACGCCGCCTTCGAGGAACCCACGCGTGCTGTCAGCGGGGAAGAGCGCGGCCGCGATGGCCGCCGCCCGCACCACGCCCTTGCCGGCGAGGTAGGCCCGGCAACTCGCCTCGAGGTCCATCACCCGATCCTCGCCGACGAGACACCCGAGCCGCGGCGTATGGCCGTTCTGGGAATACCGGACGATCTTCATGGAGGAACCCTCCCTTCTCGGTCCTGGACTTGAATGGGTCTGGCGGAGCTCACGCCGGCCGGAGCGACGTTCCGGTCCGCCCCTCGCGGACCCGGGTTCCGCTCGCCCGTCGCGCGAGCACGCCGCCTCCGCGCGACGAATCATAGCACCGGCGGCGCTGCGCCGGCCGACTTTTCAGCGCGTTCGCTCGCCCACGCGACCCGCGGTCCGACGGCGGCGTCAGGCCCCGGGAAAGGCCTTGGAATCCCGACACTTGCTCTGCTATAGTCGAACAGCGAGCGAGGCAGGCGCGGTCGTTGCGGACGCCGCTCGAGGGGAGAGCTCACTGCGGATGGCCCGGCACGAGGGAGGAGCGTCGATGGCGGATGGGGGTCCCCAGTCGTATTTCGACTGGACCGCGCAACTGTTCGACCGGTCCAAGATCTTCGACAAGCCGGAAGCCCTCCGCGGCATCCGCGTCCTCGAGCTGACGACGCTGGTCCTCGGACCCACCACGGCGGACTTCCTCGGCGAGCTCGGGGCCGAGGTGATCAAGGTGGAGCTGCCGCCCGGCGGCGACACGATGCGCTACGTCACGCCCGAGGCGACCTACTGGCAGAACGCCTCGCTGGGATTCTTCCCCGAGAACCACTCGAAGCACCACGTCGGCATCGATCTGCACGCGGAGGAGGGCAAGACGCTCTTCCGCCAGCTCGCCGGCCGGTCCGACATCATGGTGGAGAACTTCCGAGCGGGCACGCTCGACACGTGGGGCATCGGCTACCGCCGGCTGAAGGAGGTCAACCCGCGCCTCATCTATGTCGCCGATTCGGGGTTCGGCCAGTGGGGACCGTTCTCCCAGGGGCGCGCCTCCTACGACGCCGTGGCCCAGACCGTGTCCGGCATGATCGGGATCACGGGGTTCCCAGGGCGGCCGCCCATCCTCTGCGGCATCTTCATCGGCGACTGGTTCGGCGGCCTCATGGCGGCCACGGCGGCCCTCGTCGCGCTCCATCATCGCGATCGCACCGGCGAGGGGCAGCTGATCGACTTCGCCCAGAGCGAGGGGCTGATCAGGACGCTCGACTGGACCTGGCTGCGCCAGGGGCTCGGCGGCCGCGATCGCGGGCCCGAGGGGAACCGCGACTCGGCTCTCGTCCCGTCCGACATCTTCCCCTGCCGCGACGGCTACGTCGCCGTCGCGGCCGCCCGCGACGCCGAGTTCAAGGGGCTCTGCGTCGCCATGGGCGACGAGGGGCTCGCCCGCGACGCACGCTACGCCACCCTGCAGGCCCGCCAGAGACCCGAGCACATGGCGGCGCTCCTCGACCGCATCCGGGGCTGGGCCGGCAAGCTCGCCCGGACGGAGGTGGAGGCGGCGGCGGCCAGGCACGGCTTCGCCGCCACGCGCGTCGCCACCGCCAAGGACAAGCACGACGACGATCATCTCCGGGTCCGTGGCTCCGTGTGGGAGTACGAGGACCCGCTCTACGGCAAGATGGTGGAGCAGGGACCGGCCGCCAAGCTCTCCGAGACGCCGGCGCGCATCAAGTGGGCCGCGAAGCCGGTCGGGTGGCACAATCACGACGTGCTGACCCGCCTCCTCGGGCTCTCGCCCGGCCGCATCCGGGCGCTCGAGGAGAACAAGGTCATCGGCCAGTGGGCCGACCGGCCGGGCGCCAAACCCCCGGCCCACTGGGACGGGAGCGCCCGCGTATGAGCGACGCCCATCGCGTCACCTGGCCCGAGTACGCCAGGGAACTGACCGAGCCGTCGCGGGCTCACGACCGGCCGGAGGCGCTCGATGACCTCCGCGTCCTCGACCTCTCGAGCGGCAACTTCGCCGCGCTCTTCACCTCCTCGATCCTGGCCGAGTTCGGCGCCGAGGTGATCCGCGTGGAGCCGCCCGCCGGCGACGTGGCGCGCCTGTACTCGCCCGACGGCGTCCTGCACCGCGGGACCGGTCTCGCGTACCTCGTCGAGGCGCGCAACAAGCGCCACATCACCCTCGACCTCCACGCCGAGGAGGGACGGGTGCTGCTCGCGCGGCTCGCGCGCCACGCGGACATCGTCATCGAGAGCGAGATGCCGGGGCAGATGGATGCCTGGTCCATCGGCTATCGCCAGCTCTCGGTGCTGAACCCGCGCCTGATCTACCTCGCCTTCTCCACCTACGGCCAGTTCGGCCCGCGCGCAGCCGCCGCCATCCCCGACTACGACATCACCGACCAGGCCCTCTCGGGCGTGCCCTATGTCACGGGCGAGCCGGAGGGGCAGGGGCCCGCCGAGTCCTCGGCGCCGACCAAGCAGGGTAACTGGATCGCGTGGTACGTGGGCGGGGGCTTCGGGGCCCTCTCGGTGCTGGCGGCGCTCCACTGGCGCGCGGCGAGCGGGCGCGGGCAATTCATCGACCTGTCGCCGGCCGAGGCCGAGATGCGGTTCAGCGACGCCGGGGTCGTCTGGTACCACGCGGCGCAGCGTATCCAGGAGCGCGTGGGGGGGCTCCACATCCAGGTCTTCCCGTACACGCTCATCAAGACCCGGGACTCGTACTCCTTCGTGGCGGGGTTCTCCGACGTCAACTTCACCGGGCTCACGAACATCATGGGCCGGCCGGAGCTGAAGGAAGGCTTCGCCACCACCAAGGACCGGATCCTCAAGGCGCGGCAGCTCCACCAGGAGTTGGAGAAGTGGTCGTCGAGCCTGACGTCGGAGGACATCCTGAGCCGTTTCCAGGACTACATGCTGAACAAGCGCGGGCCGGGCACGGTGGCCACCGCGCGGCTGAACCGGCCGCAGGACACGCTCGCCGAGTCCCACTGGTGGGAGCGCGGCGTGTTCCAGAAGGTCGAGGACCCCGAGTACGGCGAGCTCTTGCTGCAGGCGCCGCCGTGGAAGATGTCGGCGACGCCGCCACGTATCAAGTGGGCGTGCCGGCCGGTGGGCGCCGACAACGAGCTCGTGTACCTCACGTGCCTGGGGTTGGGGAAAGAGCAGCTCCAGGCGTTGAAGGCTTCCGGGACCATCTGAGAGAACAGGGAGGCTCACCATGAAGACATCGAAGCGTCTGTGCGCAGCGCTCGTCGCGGTCGTCGTGATCGGCGGTGCCCTCGCGCCCCTGACCGCCACCGCGCAGATGCAGACTCCGCCCTCGCCGGCTCCGGCCCCGATCACCAGTGGGCCGTACGAGCCGACGCAGGGCGACCGGGTCGGCGCAGGCTTTCTGAACGTCGTTTACGTGCCGGGCAAGGCCATCGTCTGCGGGGCCGGCGCCCTCGCCGCGACCGGGCTCATGCTCCTGACCTTGGGCAGCGGTTATCACGCCGCCGTCGACATCTACCACGAGGGGTGTGGGGGGAAATGGCAGCTCACACCCTATGACGTCGCGGCGAAGCGGACTCCCGAGGAGCAATCCTACTAGCCACAGCTAGCTCCACCCAGAGCGATTCTCCGACAGGCACCTAGTCATGGCGAGGATCCCCCCCGGCTACCTGCCTCCCAGGGAGCTCTGGTCGGAGCGTGTCTACACCCTGCCCGAGCACGCCAGCTACCCGCAGCGGCTGAACTCCACCGAGGAGCTGGTGGACCGCCACGTGGCGGAGGGCCGGGGAGACCGCGCCGCCATCCTCTTCGACGACCAGAGGATCAGCTACAAGGCCCTCCAGGCTTCGGTCAACAAGCTCGGGAATGCCCTCCGGAGCCTCGGCGTCGAGGAGGAAGACCGTGTCCTGCTCCGGGCGCCGTCCATCCCGCCCGCGCTCGTCGCGAACTTCGCCGTGCTCAAGATCGGCGGCGTGATCGTGCCGACCTCGCCGCTGTTCTCCCGCGCCGAGATCGTTCACGTGGCCGCGGTCACGGAGGCGGTGGCGATGATCGTGGCCGCTCCGCTGCTGGAGGAGGTGGAGAAGGCCCGAGGCGAGCTCGCCGGCGTCAAGCACATCATCGTGATCGGCGGTGAGCCCGCCGAGGTCAAGGCGAAGGGCTGCATTCCGTACGGCGAGCTGCTGGCTCAGGGGGCCACGGGGCTGGACCCCGTCCGCCGGGACCGGATGGCGGTGTCGGCGCTGCTCTTCACCTCGGGCACCACGGGGCTTCCCAAGGGCACCGTGCACTTCATGGAAGAGGCGCTGACCGTGCCCGACGGCTTCGGCAAGTACGGCTGGGGGGTGACGCCGGACGATGTCATCGGCGGTCCCGCGCCGCTCTCGCTGGCGGCGGGCTACTCGACGCAGGCCGTGATCCCCTTCCGCTTCGGCGCGGCCGCCTCGCTGCTGCCGCGGTTCACCCCCGAGGGCATGTTCGAGCAGATCCGGAAGCACCGGATCACCATCGTCTCCATCCTGCCGACCGCCTACCGCAAGATGCTCCAGCTCCATGATGCCCGGCAGCGATACGATCTGTCGTCCGTGCGGCTGTGCACCGGGGGCGGCGAGTCGCTGGGCGCCGAGACCTACCAGGCCTGGAAGGACGCGTGGGGGCTCGAGATCTACGAAGGGCTCGGGACGACGGAGATGATGTTCGTCTTCGTCTCCTCGGCCGTCACCCGGCGCGTGAAGCCCGGCGCCATCGGTCCCGCCGTGCCCGGCTACGAGCTCCGCGTCGTGAACGACGAGGGCCGGGACTGCAAGCCGGGCGAGGTGGGCCTGCTCATCGCCCGGGGCCCGACCGGCACCGTGTACTGGCGCGATCCGGACAAGCAACGGCAGGCCGTCTGGCATGGGTGGTGCCGGGCCGGGGACTTCGTCGCCATGGACGAGGAGGGCTATGTCTGGTTCCTGTCTCGTGAGGACGACCTCATCAAGTCCTCGGGTTACCGCATCGGACCCGAGGAGGTCGAGGACGCGGTGTGCCGCCACTCGGACGTGGCCGACTGCTGCGTGATCGGCGTGCCCGACCCGGTGCGCGGGCAGAACACGCGCGCCTACGTCGTGCTCAAGCCCGGCGTCCCCGGCACCGAGGCGTGGAAGCAGGGTCTCGTCGACTCGCTGCGCGACTCGCTCGCCGTGTACAAGCTCCCGCGGGAGATCGAGTTCGTGGAGTCGCTGCCCCGGGCTCCCGGCCCGGCGGGGCCGGGCACCGGCAAGCTCCTGCGGCGCATCCTGCGCGAGAAGCTCGGGTAACGTGCGCCGGCGCGAACACGTTTGCTAAGCTGGAGCCATGACGGGTCCTGGCCGGAGCCGGTCGAACATGAGCCTCCGCGAGGCGGCCTCGGTGGTGTTCGGCCTCGCCGCCGTCCTGCCCATCCTGCTCTTCGTGTACCTGCTGTCGAGCGCCAACCTTCTCCACCGCACCGACGTTCAGATCGGGCTGTTCTCCGCCGTGACGGTCTCTGTCCTGGGCTTCCTCGTCTTCCGGCGCATGATCGGCCAGATCGCCCGGCTCGCCGAGCTGCAGCCGCCGAGGCTGAGGGAGCCCGCAGCGGCCGGGGGCGACGTCGGCCTGGCGCCGGTGCCGGGCCTGGGTCAGGTCACGGAGATCAGCCGGGTCACGGCCGCGTTTCATCAGATGCTCGACGACAACGCGCGGCTCCTCGAGGAGGCGCGGGAGTCGGCCCGGCAGCTCCAGAGGGTCGTGGACGACTTGAAGGCGACCCAGGAGCAGCTGGTGCGCGGCGAGACGCTGCGGGCGATGGGCCAGCTCGCCTCCGGCATGGCCCATCATCTGAACAATCTCTTCGCGGTGATCCTGGGCCGCGCCGAGCTGCTGCTCGCCAGCGCGGAGGGCGCCGGCGCCCGGCGTTCCCTCGAGAACATCCGGCGCGCGGCCCAGGATGGCGCCGACGTCGCCCGCCGCGTCCAGCGCTTCAGCCGCCTGCATCCCCTCTCGGCGCCGGTGGCGGTGGATCTGAGCGAGCTCGCGGCCGACGTGGTCGAGCTGGCGCGGCGGCGCTGGGAGGACGAGGCGCGACTGGCGGGATGGCGGTTCGTGCTCGCCGGGGAGCCGGGCCCGATCCCACGCGCGGTCGGCGAGGTGGCGCCGCTCCGCGAGGCGCTGATGAACCTGCTCCTGAACGCGGTGGAGGCGATGCCGGACGGTGGGCAGGCCACGATCCGGACCTGGGTCGAAGGCGATCGCGTGCGTTGCGCCGTCGCCGATACCGGCGTCGGCATGTCCGATGACGTGCGCCGGCGGGCGCTCGAGCCCTTCTTCACCACCAAGGGTCCGAAGAGCACCGGGCTCGGGCTGAGCGTCGCCTACGGCGCCGTCCAGCGCTACGGGGGCGCGCTCGGGCTCGACAGCGCCCCCGGGCGGGGAACGACCGTCACCATCAGCCTCCCCATCGCGCCGGAGCCCTCCGCCGCCGAGACCAGTCCCGGAAGCGCCGCCGCGCCCGGCGCCCGGCTGACGATCCTCGTGATCGACGACGAGGCCGAGGTGCGGCACACGCTCGGCGGCCTTCTCGAGGGCCAGGGGCACACCGTCGTCACGGCCGCCGACGGCGAAGAGGGACTGGGGCGCCTCAAGGCGGGCGAGTCGTTCGATCTCGTGCTGACCGACCTCGGGATGCCCGGCATGAGCGGCTGGGACATCGCCCGGTCGATCCAGCAATCCTGGCCGCGGCTTCCCGTCGGCCTCATCACCGCCTGGAGCGAGCAGACCATGACCCGCGACGAGCGCAGCCGCGTCGACCTGGTCGTCACCAAGCCCTTCGACGCGGAGCAACTGCGCGAGACGCTGTCGGCGGTGCGCGCCCGCGCGTAGGAGGATCGGGCTTCTTTTAGCTGCGCCTTGAACGTGACCAGATCTCGCAGTTCATCGCCAAAACCCAATAGAAGCGCATCACCAATTACAGCGGAGAAATCCACGACGAGTCCGGCGGCAGCGGAAGGTTGGCCGCACCGAACAGCCCGAGCCGGTGTAGCTCAACATAGAACTTCAGCATGGGGTCACTCGCACTAGCTAGTCCTCCTCAGACCCTCTCGAGCTGGCCACGTTGGCGCCAGGACCCCGGTATGCAGCGAGGGCAGTCCGGGGAGATACCTCATTTTTGATGAGGCGTGCCCCCGCGAGCGGGCCGAGGTCTCGGAGGGCTTCTTCGATAACCGCCTGGCCGGCTATCGTCGCGTCGAGAGCGTCCTCACGTACGTTACCACCTCGCGGATCTGGTCGTCGCTCATGTGGTAGCCGAAGGCGGGCATGCCGGGCTTGCCGATGGGGGCGCCGCCGTGCTTGACGAGGTCGACGAGGTAGTCGTCCGAGAGCGGGGCGAGGGTGTTGGGATCGGCGAGGTCGCCGGGGCGCAGGAGAAAGAGCGCGGCGCGCCAGGAGCCATGCCCGTTGGCGCCGTGGCACTCGGCGCAGTAGGTGAGGTAGAGGCGCTGGGCGGGCGTCGCGTTCCTCGGAACCGGGTGAGGGAGGAAGAGCAGCGCGAGAATGCTGCCGATCAGCAAGACCAGCGCCGGCCCCACGATGATCAGCAGCCAGCGCAGTCTCCCGACTGATGACGGCATCACGCCCTCAGCGCCCCTCGGGATGGAGCTCGAGCAAGGTGCGCTTGAGCCGCTCGTCCGCGAGCAGCTCGCGTCCCGGACCTGCCACGACAACGCGGCCTTCGTCCAGCAGGTAGGCGCGCGTGGCGAGCCTCAGCAGCCGGCGCACGTGCTGGCCGGCGGCGAGGATCGTGAGCCCGCCGGCCGTGATGGCGTGCACGGCCTGGCAGAAGCGGTCGGTCACCGAGCGCTGGAGCCCCAGGAACGGGTCGTCGAGACAGAGGAGCCGCGGGCAGGCCATGAGGCCGCGAGCGAGGGCGAGCATCTGCTGCTCGCCGCCGGAGAGGACCTGGGCCGGCGCCTCCTGCTTGTCCGCGAGGACCGGGAAGAGCGTGAAGATGGTCCGGAGCGTCTCGTCACGTCGCGCCCGCGCCCACGGCAGGAAGGCGCCGAGCTCGAGGTTCTCGCGGACGGAAAGCGGGCCGAACAGCCGCCGCCCCTCGGGGATCATGGCGAGACCGCGCGCCGCGATCTCGTAGGGCGGCCGCCCGTTGATGACCTCGCCGCCGAGCCTGACCACGCCGGCGCGGATCGGCAGGAGGCCCGTGAGCGCCCGCAGGAGCGTGGACTTGCCCGCGCCGTTGGGCCCCACCAGCGCGACGAACTCGCCGGCGCCGACCTCGAGCGAGAGACCGCGCAGCACCTCGAGATCGCCGTAGCCGGCGTGAACGTCGCGGACTTCCAGGAGCAGCGTCAAGGATCCTCCTCCCCCAGGTACGCCTCGGCCACGCGCGGTGAGGCGAGCACGGCCGCGGGCGGGCCGTCGGCGACGATCTGCCCCTGGTCCAGCACCAGCATGCGATCGGCCACGCGCGCCAGCACGCCGAAGGCGTGCTCGATGGCGAAGATCGTGAGCCCACGCTCCCGCAGTCGGCCGTAGAAGAGCAGCACGTCCTCCCGTCCCCTGGGCGAGAGCCCCGAGGCCAGCTCGTCGAGGAAGAGAAGGCTCGGCCGGCTCGAGAGGGCCATCGCCAGCTCGAGGCGCTTCATCTGCCCGAGGGAGAGCTCGGTGGCGCGGGCGCCGCACTTGTCGCCGAGTCCGACCAGGACCAGGAGCCGCTCCGCTTCGCGGCGCCGGTCGGCGGTCCGGCGATAGCGGTCCCGCCGGCGGAACGTCACGCCGACCAGGACGCTGTCGAGCACGGAGAGCCCCGCGAAGGGACGCGGGATCTGGAAGGTCCGGCCCAGGCCCAGCCGCCCCATGACCCACGGGGGCCTGCCCGTGACGCGCTCGCCCCGGAACCAGACCTCGCCTGCGGTCGGCGTCAGGAGCCCGCCGAGGACATCGAAGAGCGTGGACTTGCCGGAGCCGTTCGGGCCGAGCAGCCCGACCACCTGGTGCTCCTCGATGGCCACGTCGACACCGCGAAGCGCGAGAAGGCCGCCGAATGCCACACTGATCCCGCGTCCCTCAAGGATGGACACGGCGCCGACGCCCGAGGAGGCCCATCAGCCCTCCCGGCCAGTAGAGAACACCGAGGATCAGCGCGAGCGCGTAGCCGAGCTGGTTCAGCGCGGGGTCGATGGGGTGCAGCACCAGCTCGCTCAGGAGAAAGAGGCCGACCGCGGCCGCCGCCGGGCCCAGGAGCGTGTGCAGCCCCCCGAAGGTCGCCATGACGAGCGGGAGGATGGAGTAGTAGCGGTTGAAGACGAGATCGGGCTCCACCACCCGCACGAGATGCGCGTAGAGGGCGCCTCCCAGTCCCGTGAAGGCGCCGGAGAGGGCGAAGGCGAGCAGCTTCCAGGGAAGCGGCCGGAGCCCGAGCACGCTCGCGCGCTCTTCCTCCTCTCTCACCGCCGCCCAGGCGAGGCCCACGCGCGAGCGCAGGATGAGGGCGAAGAGGACGAGCACGGCCAGGAGGATGGCGAGCGCCGCATAGTACCCGGCTGCGCGGCCGCGGGTGATCGGCGCCGGGAGCCACGCCATCGCGGGGAGCGCCGGGATACCGATGAGACCGGCCCCGCCTCCGGTGACGTCGCTCCAGTTGAGCACGATGCCCCGGCAGACCTCGGCGTAGGCGAGCGTGGCGAGCGCGAGATAGGCGCCGCGCAGTCGTTGCGAGGCGAGGCCGATGAGCGCCGCGCCGCCGGCGCCCGCGAGTCCGCCGAGCAGCACGGCGCCCCACGGCGACAGCCCGGCGAGGGAGGAGAGCGCGCCGGCATACGCGCCGAGCCCGAAGAACGCCGCATGGCCGAAGGAGATCTGGCCCGCATAGGCGAGCAGGTTCCAGGCCGAGGCCACCGACGCCCAGAGGAAGGCGCTGGCGAGGAGATAGAGCGCGTAGGGCTGAAAACCGAGGAGGACGGGCAGGAGGGCCAGGAGGATGGCCCCCGCGAGCGCGCCGAGCCACCGCGCCATCAACGGCCGTGCCCGGCGCCGCTCATGCCGGGGGCGAGGCCGCCGGAGCGGGCGAGGAGGGACCCGAGCAGCAGGAGCGCCACCGCGGTCTCGCGCCAGCGCGGGCCCGCCCACGCAGCGCTGACGGCTTCGATGATGCCCAGGAGGATGCCGGCGACGAGGATGCTCCGCAGCCGCCCCACGCCGGCCCAGATGGTGAGCACGATCGCCATCAGCGTCAGCTCCACGCCGGCGGCCGGGTGGATGTAGTGCAGCGTCGCGAAGAGCACGCCGGTGGCGCCCGAGAGCCCGAGCGCGAGGAGGAACGTGGTGCGCGCGGCCGCGTCCACGTCGATGCCGAGCAGCGCCGCCGCCTGGGCGTCGATGCTCGTGGCGCGGACGGCGCGCCCCCAGCGCGTGCGCGTGAGACCGAGCCAGAGCAAGCCCACCACGAGCAGCGCCGCCGCCGCGACCAGCACCCGCCCGAGGTTGAGGCTGACCGGTCCCAGGCGGAGACTCGCCGTGAGCACGGGGTCGGCGATCAGGCGGTAGTCGCCCTGCCACAGCGCCCGCATCAGCGTCTGGAGCAGCAGCGAGAGGCCGAAGGTCACGGCGAGGCTGTTGAGCTCGCGCGGCTCCGGCACGCGCTCCAGCAGCCATTGCCAGAGGAGGCCGAGGGGCAGGACGGCGGCGGCGGCGACGGGCAGGAGCAACAGTGGCGGCAGTCCGGAGCCGGCCCACAGCCAGTAGCCCACGTACCCGCCGAGGACGACCAGCTCGCCGTGGGCCAGGTTGAAGGCGCGTGTCACCCCCAGCACCATGGAGAAG
>WNGE01008202.1_pt1 | contig 15434 bp, 13 predicted proteins | sample 5400651 | NCBI WGS metagenome assembly WNGE01 (sample SAMN13153370, study PRJNA577476) | soil metagenome | isolation source: 60 cm soil or saprolite under grassland replicate 2 | place: USA:California | collected 2016-06-15 | reverse complement strand
GGCGTCGGTGCGTGCGGCCATCCAGGCGGCCTCGCGTTGCAGCTTGCGCCAGGACGCCAGCCGGCGTCCGGGCAGCTCGCCGCGGGCGACGGCATCCGTCACCGCGCAGCCCGGCTCGGTGTCGTGCCCGCAGTCGACGAACCGGCAGTGCGTGGCGAGATCCTCGACGTCGCTGAACACCTGTGCCAGGCCGTCGGTCGCGTCGTAGAGGCCGACGCTGCGCAGGCCGGGCGTGTCGATGATCATCCCGCCGTCGGGCAGCACCAGCAGTTCGCGGTGCACCGTGGTGTGCCGGCCCCGGCCGTCGCCGGCCCGGATCGCCTGCGTGGCCATCACGTCCACACCGGCCAGCGCGTTGACCAGGGTCGACTTGCCGGCTCCGGAACGGCCGAGCACGACGGCGGTCCGTCCGGGCGCCAGTCGCACCGCGTCCAGGCCCTGTCCGGTCATCGACGACACCAGCGCGACGCCCGCGCCGGGCGCCGCTGCCGACACCGCGGCCGGATCGACCTCCGCCAGGTCGGCCTTGGTGATCACCACGACCGGTTGCGCGCCGCTCTCCCAGGCCAGGGCGAGCAGCCGCTCGATCCGTCCGAGATCGACGTCGGGGACGGCCGGCTCGGCGATGTAGACCAGGTCGATGTTGGCCGCCAGCACCTGGCCGTGCGAGACGCCGGGGGTGACCCCGGCCCGGACGATCGACGTGCGGCGCGGCAGCACGGCCCGCACCTCGGTGTCGATCGCGACCCAGTCGCCCACGCAGGGCAGGTTGACCGGGTCGTCGGCTGCGGCGCGTCTGAGCGCACCGCTGTAGGCGGCGCGGGTCTCGCCGGCGGCCGTGAGCAGATCGCATGCTCCGCGGTCGACGCGGCTCACCCGCGCGGGAAAGCAACCCGGTTCGAGGGCAGCCGTGAGGCCGTCGTCGCGTCCAGAGATCCCGCGTCCCTCGCGGCGCGTTCATGCTATCCGGCTGCGCCAATGATTTACGGCGTGAAGCCCACCCGGCGGCTGTCGGCCTGGGCGATCTCGACATAGGCGACCAGGTTCGCCGGCACGATCACCCGCCGCCCCTTCTCGTCGGTCAGCGTCAGTTGCCCGTCGACGCTCTTGAGCGCGGCAGCCACGGCAGCTTCGACCTCGTCCTGGCTCTGCGTGCTCTCCACGACGATCTCGCGCGGCGTGTGCAACACGCCGATCTTGACCTCCACCGGGTCCTCCTGCCATGACGTCTTGCGAATCGCCGTCCACGCTAGCCCAGCGCGGCGGCCGCGCGCCGCCCCCGGCCGGTGCGCCGGCAGCGAACGGTGTCAGTCCGTGCGGGGAAAGTGCGAGATGCCGCGCCACAGCAGCGCTTCGAGCAACCGGACGGCGTCGGCGTGCGGCACCGGGCGGTCGTTGTCGAGCCACCACCGGGCGGCCACCTGCGCCCCGCCGGTGAGCGTTATCGCGAGCAGTTCGGCCTGGGGCCGGTCCAGGCCGGTGTCTCCGGCCACCGTGTCGGCGACGGCGTGCATTATCTCGCGGTTGCTGCGCTCGACCCGGTCGCGCACCGAGGGCTCCTTGCCCAGGTCGGTCTCGAAGATCAGCCGATACGCACCGGGAGCGCTGCGGGCCGTCCCGTCGACGAACTCGAAATAGGCCGACAGCACGGCGTGGATGCGCTCGCGGTTGTCGTCGGTGCGGGCCAGCGCGTCTCTGATCGCGCTCTTCAGCGTCTCGGCCTGCTCGTCGATCAGCGCCAGGTACAGTTCGAGCTTGCCCGGAAAGTGCTGATACAGCACGGGTTTCGAGACGCCGGCGCGCTCGGCGATGTCATCCATCGCCGCGGCGTGGTAGCCGTTGGCGACGAAGACCTCCTGGGCGGCGGCGAGCAGTTGCCGGCGACGCGCCGAGCGGGGCAACCGGCCCCCGCGGGCGGTGTCGACCGTGTCCGACATGCCGGCGGTCTCCTCCCTGTTAGCTGGAGCCTAGCGGGGTAACGCCGCCCGGGCCGAGTCCGAGAGTGTCTCGGCGAAGGCGTCGCCGTCCTCGGCCACCCGAGCGAGGACCTCTGGGGCGGTGAACCGCAGGGCCTGACCGGACGCGACCTCGTCCCAGGTCACCGGCGTCGACACGGTTGGCGTGGGCCGGGCGCGCAGCGAATACGGGGCCACCGTCGTCTTGGCCGGGTTGTTCTGGCTCCAGTCGACGAACACCTTGCCCGCACGGACGTTCTTCGCCATCCGCGAGACGACCAGCTTCGGGTGCGCGGCCTCCAGGCGCTGCGCGACGTCCTGGGCGTAGCGCGACGTCTCCTCCGGGGTAGCGACCTCGATCGGGGCGCTGACCTGCATGCCCTTCGAGCCGGACGTCTTGGCAGTCGGCGCCAGCCCCTCGGCCTCGAGCACCTCGCGCACCCACAACGCCACCTCGCAGCACTGCCGGATGTCGGCCGGCGCGCCCGGGTCGAGGTCGAAGACGATCAGGTCGGTGCGCGGCTTGCCCGAGCGGCCGTCGACCTGCCATTGCGGGACGTGCAGCTCCAGGGCCGCGAGGTTGGCCAGCCAGACCAGGGTGGCCAGCTCCTCGACCACGACGAAGTCGATGGTCTCGCGGTCCATGGTCGATCCGGGCACCGGCAGGGTCACGGTACGCACCCAGGACGGCGTGCCCCGCGGGGCGTTCTTCTCGAAGAAGAACGCGCCCTCCACCCCGTTCGGGTACCGCTTCACGGTCAGCGGCCGGCCGGCCAGATGCGGCAACAGCACCGGCGCGATCCGGGTGTAGTAGTCGATCACCTCGCCCTTGGTGAATCCCGTTTCGGGGTAGAGCACCTTGTCGAGATTCGAGAGGGACAGCGTCCGATCCTCGATCTTGACGGTGACCCGTTCAGCCATCGCGTACGACCTCTCGTGCGTCCTTGTCCGCGCGGATGCTCGCGAACACCGGGTGCCGCAGCCGCCCGTCCTCGGCCCAGTGCGAGTACGTCACGGCGACGACCACCTCGGGCTCGACCCAGGTCGCGACCCGTCCGGGGGAGGGCGACGGCGGGTCGGCCAGCGCGGGCCGTGATCGCCGCACGAGACGGCGCTGGAGCTGCGCCGAATGCCGCCCGGTCAGCCCGCTGCCGACCTTGCCGGCGAAGCGCAGCTCGTCGCCGTCGTAGTAGCCCAGCAGCAGCGAACTCAGCGTCGCGCTGCCGTCCGTCGCGTCGCACTCCCAGCCCACCACGACGAACTCGCCGCCCTGCGTGAACTTGACCTTCACCCAGTCGCCGCTGCGCTGCCCGAACCGATACCGGCTGGTCAGCCGCTTGGCCACCACGCCCTCCAGCCCGTGCGCGCGCGCTGCCGCCTCGGTGGCCGCACCGTCGTCGAACGACGGGCTGATCGTCCACTGTGGATGATCTGCGGCCAGCCGCTCCAGGGTGGCCCGGCGCTCGGCCAGCGGACGCGCGGTGAGGTCCACGCCGTAGAGCCGCAGCACGTCGAACGCGATGAACGACACGGGCGCCTCAGCGGCGAGTGCCGCGGCCTGACGGGCCGACCGAACGTGCATGCGCGGCTGGAGTTGCCCGAACGACGGCCGGTTGCCGACGAACGCGACGATCTCGCCGTCTACCAGGGCGTCCTCGACTTCGGCGCCCAGCCCGGCGAGTTCGGGGTAGGCGACGGTGACCTCGTTGCCCAGCCGGCTCGTGATCCGCACCTTGCCCGCGACGACGTTCACCGCGACGACGTTCACCAGCGCGCGCACGCCGTCCCACTTGAACTCGTAGGCCCAGTCGGGCCCGGACGGCAGCACGGCCCCCGCGGTGGCGAGCATCGGGGCGAGCACGACCCAATCTTGCCCCGATCGGGAATGATGGAGTGACAGCTGCCGATCAGGGACAGGTGAGTCGATGCGAGCGATCTGGAAAGGTGCGGTCTCATTCGGCCTGGTGAACATCGGCGTCAAGATGTTCGCGGCCACCGAGGAACGCGACATCAGCTTCCACCAGGTGCGGCGCGACGACGGCTCGCGGATCCGGTACAAGCGAGTGGCCGAGGCCGACGGCCAGGAGGTCGCGTACGCCGACATCGCCAAGGGCTACCCGCTGCCCGGCGGCGACACGGTCGTGCTGACCGACGAGGACTTCGCCGAGCTGCCACTGCCGTCGGCCCGGGTGGTGGATGTGCTGCAGTTCGTACCGGCCGACCAGATCGACCCGATCTACTTCGCCAAGAGCTACTACCTCGAGCCAGAGCAGAACGCGGTCAAGCCGTACGTGCTGCTGCGCGAGGCGCTGGAGAGCAGCGAGATGGTCGCCCTGGTGAAGGTGGCTTTGCGCAACCGCGAGCAGTTGGCCACGCTGCGGGTGCGCGAGGGCGTGATCGTGCTCGAGACGATGCTGTGGCCGGACGAGATCCGCGAGGCAAGTTTCGGCTTCCTCGACGAGGACGTGAACCTGCGCCCCCAGGAACGGGCGATGGCCGAGTCGCTGGTGGCCAGCATGGCGGGCGACTTCGAGCCGGAGCAGTACCACGACGAGTACCGCGAGGCGCTGCAGAAGGTGATCGACGCCAAGGTCGAGGGTCGCGAGGTCGTCGAGACCGGCGTGGCGGCCCCGGACACCAGCCAGGTGGTCGACCTGATGGCGGCGTTGCGCGCGTCCGTGGAGGCCGCCAAGCGCGGCCGCGGCGAAGCACCGTCGCCGGCGAAGCAGACCCCGGCGAAGGGCGCCGTGAAGGAGGCGGGCGGGCAGGAAGCGCCCTCGAAGAAGGCGCCGGGGAAGAAGGCGCCGGCGAAGAAGGCCGCCGCGAAGAAGGCGCCGGCGAAGGTCACGGCCAAGAAGGCACCGGGCAAGGCCGCGGCCAAGAAGGCACCGGCCAAGAAGGCTCCGGCGAAGGTCGCTCGCCGGAAGTCGGCGTGATGACGGCTCGCCTGTCGGACGCGCCGCTGCCGCCGATCGACACGTCGATCCCGCCGTGGCCCGGCCGGCGGGTGCGGGTCGGCGCCGCCGACGTGCACGTCCGCGATACGCCGTCGGACGGCGGCGAGCCGGCCCTGTGCGTGCACGGGCTGGGCGGTGCGTCCACGAACTGGACGGACTTCGCGGGGCTGCTCGCACCGTCGCTGGCGGTCGAGTCGATCGACCTGCCGGGGTTCGGCCGGTCCGGGCCGGCGCCGGGTCGCGACTACTCGATCCCCGCCCACACCCAGACCGTGATCCGCTACCTCGAGCAGTCCGCGCGCGGGCCGGTGCACCTGTTCGGCAACTCGATGGGCGGCGTCGTCGCGATCCTGATCGCCGCCCGGCGTCCCGACCTGGTGCGCACCCTGACGCTCATCTCACCGGCGGTGCCGGACCTGCGTCCCCGCCGGCTGGGCACCGACCCGCTGCTCGCGGTGGCGCTGCTGCCCGGCACGGCCGGCATGGTCCGCCGCCGGATCAGCCGCTACCCGGCGGACCTGCGGGCCCGCTCGGTGATCAGCCTGTGCTACGCCGATCCGTCCCGGGTGCCGCCGAACCGGATTGCCGAGGCCATCGCTGAGATCGAGCGGCGTGACGGCCTGGGCTGGTCGACCGACGCGCTGCTGCGCTCGTTGCGCGGGCTGGTGAGCGCATACCTGGCGCCGCGCCGCCGCAGCCTCTGGACGCGAATGGCGGCGATCACCGCGCCCACCCTGGTGGTGTGGGGTGACCGCGACCGGATGGTCGACGCGGCGCTGGCGCCGCGGGTGGCCCGCACGATCCCGGACGCCCGGGTGCTGGTGCTGCCCAACGTCGGCCACGTCGCCCAGCTCGAGGATCCGGTCACCACCGCCCGCGCGGTGCTCGCGGTGGTCGAGGATTCACGGCGCGTTGACCGGACCGCCGAAGAGGGTGTGGCACCCTGATCCCGTGCCTGATCATCGCGAGTACGGCGCCGTGACGCTGCGCGCACGTGACGATTCCCTGGACGACGAAGAACGGTACGCGGACGAGTACGAGCCGGAGCGCGGCCGGTTCACCAACGGCATCCACGGATTCGTCCACCGCTACGGCTGGCGGGCCTACGCCCTGCCGGTCCTCGCGATCGTGACAGTCGTGGCGCTGGCCACCACGACGGCGCCGTCGCACCGGGCGAGCAAACCGCCGCCTCCGGCCGGCCGGCACCCGTCCGTGCCGGCAGGGTCGGCCGGATCGGGCACCACCCAGCTGAAGTCCGACCAGGCCGGCGCCAACGCCCAGACCGAGGCGCTCGCCTCCGACGCGTTGCCGGCCGGGCCGGCCTACACGGTGCGCGGCCAGGGCACCTTCCGGGTGCTATCGGGCACCACCCGGGTCGTCGGCACCGGAACCGTGCACCGTTACACCGTCGAGATCGAGAACGGCGTGACCGGCGTCGACGGCGCCGCGTTCGCCCGTCTCGTCGACAAGGTCCTCGACAATCCGCGCAGCTGGACTGCCCGGCGCGGCGTGGCGCTGCAGCGCGTCGACTCCGGGCCGGCCGACTTCCACATCACCCTCACCTCGTCCATGACGGTGCGCAGCCTGTGCGGGTACGAGCTGCGCATGGAGACCTCGTGCTGGGCGCCGGACAAGGGGGCGCGCGTCGTGGAGAACGTCGCCCGGTGGGTGCGCGGCGACGTCAACTACATCGGCGACCTGGACGCCTATCACGAGTACATGATCAATCACGAGACGGGGCACGCGCTCGGGCACGTGCACAGTCACGTGTGCCTGTCCGACGGCCTCGCGCCGGTGATGATGCAGCAGACGATCGGGTTGAAGTCGGTGAGCGGCAAGATCTGCCAGGCGAACCCGTGGCCCTACCCGCCGGGCGCGAAGGACGCCCCGGGCGTCGAGGCGCCGGACACGCCGCAGAACAACCCCCGCATCCCCAACTAGAAGCGCTGCAACCAGGAATACGGGGGGACGGGCCGCCGGTTGGCCTCATTGACCGGAACCCTGGAAGGACGCCGTCGTGTCGTTGCCGCCGCTTGTCGAGCCCGCTGAGTCGTTGTCGATCGACGAGGTGCGCCGCTACAGCCGGCACCTGATCATTCCGGACGTGGCGATGGCCGGGCAGAAACGGCTGAAGAACGCCCGCGTGCTGGTGGTCGGCGCCGGTGGGCTGGGCTCCCCGGCGCTGATGTACCTGGCGGCCGCCGGGGTCGGCACGCTGGGCATCGTCGACTTCGACGTGGTGGACGAGTCGAACCTGCAACGGCAGATCATCCACGGGCAGAGCGACATCGGCCGGCCCAAGGCCCAGTCCGCCCGCGACTCGGTGCGCGAGATCAATCCGCTGGTGAACGTGATCGTGCACGAGGAACGCCTCGACAACGACAACGTGCTGTCCATCTTCGAGCAGTACGACCTGATCCTCGACGGCACCGACAACTTCGCCACCCGGTACCTGGTCAACGACGCCTGCGTCATCCTCGGCAAGCCCTACGTGTGGGGCTCGATCTACCGGTTCGACGGGCAGGTCAGCGTGTTCTGGGACGAGCACGGCCCGAACTACCGCGACCTCTATCCCGACCCGCCGCCGCCCGGCATGGTGCCCTCGTGCGCCGAGGGCGGCGTGCTCGGCGTGTTGTGCGCGTCCATCGGCTCGGTGATGGTGAACGAGGCGATCAAGCTGATCACCGGCATCGGCGAGACGCTGCTCGGCCGGCTGCTCGTGTTCGACGCTCTGGAGATGAGCTGGCACGAGATCAAGATTCGCAAGGACCCGAGCACGCCGAAGATCACCGAGCTGATCGACTACGAGGCGTTCTGCGGCGTGGTGTCCGAGGAGGCGCAGGCCGCCGCGGCCGGCTCGACCATCACCGCGCCGGAGCTGAAGGAGCTGCTCGACTCGGACAAGCCGACGTTCCTGGTGGACGTCCGCGAGCCGGCTGAATGGGAGATCGTGCGCATCCCGGGCGCCACGCTGATCCCCAAGGACGAGATCCTGCGCGGCGATGCGCTGGCCTCGTTGCCGCAGGACAAGCAGATCGTCATGTACTGCAAGACGGGCGTGCGCTCGGCCGAGACGCTGGCCGCGGTGAAGGCCGCGGGATTCGCCGACGCCGTGCACGTGCAGGGTGGCGTGACCGCCTGGGTGAACCAGGTCGACCCGAGCCTGCCGTCGTACTGATTTCGCTGTCGCACCTTGCCGTATACGGCAAGGGGAACGCGGCGTAGCGTCCGCGGCCTTCGGCGAAGGAGTAGCGATGGCGCCACGCAGGCTGGCCATCGTCGCCGCCACGACGGCCCTGCTCGCATCGGGGGCCATCGCGACGACGCCGGCGGCAGCGAACCCAGCCAACACCCGGCTGACCAACGACGCTGCGGCGCTCGGTGGCTATACGAGCGACTACACGCTCGTGACCGGGACGCCGTACACCGATCCCGTCCTGACGGCCTGCTCACAGAGCCGGGGGCGGCAGAACGAGCCGGCGATCGCGGTGGACCCGCGCGACCCCAACGTGATCGTGGGGAGTTCGAACGACTACTGCGGCGTCTTCAATTCCAATGGCACGTTCGTCCTGGGTCTGGGGCCGGTGTGGCTGGGCTACTACCGGTCCCAGAACGGGGGCGCCAGCTTCGTCTCGTCCCTCGTACCCGGCTATCCCGGTGACACGTCGCCGTATGCCGTAAACGCGCACGTGCGTACCGGCGGCGCCGGGGATCCAGTGCTCGCCTGGGACGCGCACGGCCGTCTCTACGCCGGCTCCGAGAGTTCCGGTGACGTTGCCGGCACGGCGAAGACCTTCGGCGACGTGTGGGTGGCGACGTACGAGAACCCGGCCGGACCCGCCGGAGCGACGACCAACGATGGCAAGAAATTCGCCCAGACGGTCACGGTCGCATCGGGTTCGGCGGCACCGAACCTGCTCGGCAAGTTCCACGACAAAACCGCGATCGAGGTCGACCGGACGGGTGGGGCGTGCGACGGCACCGTCTACTTCGCCTGGGCCCGGTTCACCGGCAACACCCCGAACGGCTTCAACTCCTCGGTCTACGTGGTCCGGTCGACCGACCACGGGCGCACGTTCTCCGCGCCGTTGAAGATCAGCCAGACCGTGCACGACATTCAGTTCCCGGACATCTCGGTGACCGGTGACGGGCACGTCTACATCACCTACCGCCAGTTCGCGGACGTGCGCAGCCACCAGATGAGCGACGCGATCGCGTACAACGCGTCCACGGACTGCGGGCGCACCTTCTCCGCCCCGCACGTCATCCAGGCGTTCGAGCCGTACGATCCGATCGACGTCTCGGTGTCCGGCGGCACGGCCGGGGAGTGCGGCGACTTCGCGTCGGCGTGCGTGTCCGGGTACACGTTCCTGCGCGGTGGCACCCAGGTCCGGGGAACCGCCGACCAGACGGACAAGGCGCACGACTACGTGTACGTCCTCTACGACCCGTCGATCCCTGGCACCGAGGTGCCTAGCGGCTCCACCTACGGCTCGGTGGTGTCCGCGGACCTGCCGGTGCAGTTCCACCGGGGTGTGGGCAGCCAGTCGGGCATCTACTTCTTCCAGCTCAACGGCGCGACGGGAGCGCACACGGATCCGGCGCTGATCGACGATCCGCGCGCGCACGGCGGGCTGCAGCGCTTCCCGGACATCTCGGTGGACGCCGGCGTCATGCACGCACTGTGGTGGGACAGCCGCAACGACCCGTGCTACAGCCCGGCCCGTCCGCTCGGGAACTGCGCGGACCGCTCGACGGTGGCATCACTCGATGCGTACGGAACGGTCGGTTCGGCCAGCACGCTCACCTGGTCCGCGGCGACGCGGCTGAGCGACGTGTCGAGCAACCCCAACTGGGAGCAGTTCGGCGGGCGAACCGTGCCCTTCGGCGGCGACTACCTCTACGTCAGTTCGGTGGGAGCATTCTCCTACGGGACGTGGACGGACTGGCGTGACGTCGTGCCCGGCCCCGACCCGCGCGAAGGCGGCGACAACGACAACGACGGCGCCGACGTGCATCAGTGCCGAGCCGCGCTGCCCACCGGCGGCTTCGGCCCGGACACCTGCCCGTGGGCGGGAGGGCTCGACCAGAACATCTACGGCGATGTGACTCCGTGACGTAGCTTTTCTCCGTTGTCGGTCGCATGCAGATAGTGCGGTTCCAGCTGCTCGATCTGCATGCGACAGGCGCTTACGGTTGCCGGCACCCGATCCGACCGGGGGCGGAGTTTCGGACGCGCGCCACGTTGGTGTTTCACTCGGGCGGCGATCAGGCGTATGACTGGGCACCATGACCGATCTCTTGGCGCTGTTTCACACCGGCCTGGCCGAATTCGGGGCTCGCGCGCACCGGGTCACTGACGATCAGTGGGCATCGCCCACGCCGTGTTCGGAATGGGACGTCGCGACGCTGGTCGACCACGTCGTCGACGAGCACCTGTGGCTGCCGCCGCTGATGTCCGGCCACAACCTCGACGCCGCCGGCAAGATCGTCGAGTCGGAGAAGCACAATCTCGCCGCGAGTCGGGCTGACGCCTGGGACGCGGCCGCGCTGGCGTCCGGCCGTGCGGTCGACGAACCGGGCGCGCTCGACCGCGAGGTGGCATTGTCGCGCGGCCCGTCGCCGGCCACCGACTACATCGGTGAAATGATCTTCGATTTGACCCTGCACGGCTGGGATCTCGGCCGGGCGATCGGCATACGCGACCCGCTGCCCGACGAGCTGGTGCAGTTCGCGCTGCCGATTGCCGAGTCGTTCAGCGGGTCGCCGTCCTCGTACTTCGCGCCGCCGGTGGATCCGCCGGCGGACGCGACCGCCGAGGAGCGGCTGGTCGCGGTCACCGGCCGTCAGCCTCGGTGACGGATGTCGCCGAACGCATCCTGGAGTGCGTCGAGGCCATCCCACCGGGCCGGGTGATGACCTACGGCGACGTCGCCGAGTACGTCGGATCGCGGGCGCCGCGGCTCGTGGGACACGTCCTCGCCCGGGACGGCGGCGCCGTACCGTGGCATCGCGTGCTGCGCGCCGACGGCACGTTCGCGGACCACCTGCGCGACGAGCAACGCCGGCGGCTGATCGCCGAGGGGGTTCGTGTCACGGCCGGGCGGGTCGACCTGCGCGTGTACCGGTGGGACGGTCGCCTCGCTGGGCGATGCTCTCGGACTTGTGGCTGAATAGCGACCACAAGTCCGAGATCATCGCCAGCCGGGCTGGTTCGGCGGGGTCACCGGGCTGGTTGGTCGGGAAATTGTCGGCCGCCCGTGCTGGGATAGGCGGGTGACCGTCACCTATCGGCTGGTCCGCCCGGCTCGCCCGAGCTTGGCGCCACCGCGCCTGGACGACGCCCAGCAACGGGTCGTCGACCATCCGGGCGGGCCGTTGCTGGTGCTGGCCGGTCCGGGCACGGGCAAGACGACGACCCTGGTCGAGGCGGCCGTCGCCCGGGTCGCGGCCGGCGTGCCGATCGAGCAGGTGTTGATGCTCACGTTCGGGCGTCGAGCCGCGGGTGAGCTGCGCGACCGCGTCACCGCACGGCTGGGTGGCACGGTGCGCGAACCGGTGGCACGCACCTTCCACTCCTACGCGTTCGGCGTGCTGCGCATGGCGGCCGTCACCGAGCGACTACCGGCGCCGCGGCTGCTGTCCGGACCGGAGCAGGACGTGATCCTGCGTGAACTCGTCAGCGGCGACACCTCGCGGTGGCCGGTGGCGCTGCGTCCCGCCCTGGGCACCCGGGCGTTCGCGGGCGAGCTGCGCGACCTGCTGCTGCGCGCCGTCGAGCGTGGACTGGACGGTCCGCGACTGGCCGCGCTCGGTCGCGAGCGGGGGCGTCCCGACTGGGTCGCCGCGGGCGGCTTCCTGCAGGAGTACTTGGACGTGACGTCGCTGGCCCGGCCCGGCACGTGGGATCCGGCCGAGCTGATCCGGGCGGCCACCGACGCGCTGCTCGCCGACTCGGAGCTGTTGGCCCGCGAGCGGGCGCTGCGGCGGCGCATCCTCGTCGACGAGTACCAGGATGCCGACCCGGCCCAAGCGGAGTTGCTTGCGCTGCTTGCCCAAGGCGCTGACGAGCTGATCATCGTCGGCGACCCCGACCAGTCGATCTACGCCTTCCGCGGCGCCGAGCCCCGGGCGATCCCCGATCGCTTCGACGACCTGCCGGTGGTGGCGCTCGGCACGTCGCGCCGGGGCGGGGCCGCGCTGCTGGCGGCGTCGCGGAAGGTGGCGTTGCGGCTGCCGGGGCGGGCCGAGCATCGCGCTCTGCAGCCGGCGGCCGGCACCCCGCCGGGACGCGTCGACGTGCGGCTGCTGCGCTCGGCAGCCGAGGAGGCGTCCTACGTCGCCGGCGTGTTGCGCGCCGCGCATCTGGAGGACGAGCTGCCGTGGTCGCGGATGGCGGTGCTGGTCCGGTCGACGGCCACTACGCTGGCCATGCTGCGACGCGCGCTGATCGCGGCCGGCGTTCCGGTGGCGGTGCCCGGCTCCGACTTGCCGCTCGCCGAGCAGCCGGCGGTCGCTCACCTGCTGAAGGCGCTGCGCTGCGTGCTGCGTCCCGACGAGCTGACCGAAGACGTCGCCGAGCACCTGCTGCTCGGCCCGATCGGCCACGCCGACGCGTTGCTGCTGCGGCGGCTGCGCCGCGAACTGCGGGCACCGGGCGACGGGGCACCGGGCGGGAGGGCGCTCGGCGACGGGGTGCTCGGGCCGGCATTGCTGGACGTCGCCGGGGCGTCGGTCCTGCCCGATCGGGTCGGGCGTCCCGTGCAGCGGATGGCCCGGGTGCTGGCCGCCGGGCGCCAGGCCCACGAGGCCGGGGCCAGCGCCGAGGACGTGCTGTGGGCGATCTGGAACGCCACCGGGCTGGCCCACGCCTGGGAGGCCGCGAGCCTCACCGGCGGGCCGGCCGGTGCCGCGGCGGATCGCGACCTCGACTCGGTCATCGAGCTGTTCGAGGCGGCGGCCCGGTTCACCGACCGGCTGCCCGCGGCGGCCCCGCTAGAGTTCTACGAGCACCTCGCCGCACAGCAGATCCCCGGCGACTCGCGCGCGCCTCGGCCGACGCGCAGTGAGGCTGTACAGGTGCTGACCGCGCACGCCAGCAAGGGCCTGGAGTGGGACCTCGTCTGTCTGGCCCAGGTGCAGGAGGGGGTCTGGCCGGATCTGCGCCGGCGCGGCACACTGCTCGGGTCCGAACTGCTCGTCGACATCCTGGCCGGACGCGACGGGGCCGGCGTCTCGGCGCTGGCCCCGCAGATCGCCGAGGAACGGCGGCTGTTCTACGTCGCGGTCACCCGGGCCCGACGGCGTCTGGTGGTAACGGCGGTGTCCGGCGACGACGAGCAGCCGTCGCGGTTCCTGGACGAGCTCGATCCGCTCGACGGCGAGCGGCCGTACGCGGCGGTACCCCGCGGCGTGCACCTGCCCGGGCTGGTCGCCGAGCTGCGGGCGGTGGTGTGCGACCCGGTGGCACCGGCCCGGGAGGCGGCCGCCGATGAGCTGGCCCGGCTGGCGCGCGCCGGCGTCCCGGGGGCCCATCCGGACCAGTGGTGGGGGTTGGCTCCGCTGTCGGACGACGGTCCGGTAGCCGACCCGGACCGGCCGGTGACGGTGAGCCCGTCGCGCATCGAGTCCTACCTGCGGTGCGAGCTGCGGGCGCTGCTGGCCCAGCTCGGCGCCCGCGACGACGACCAGATCGGGGCGTCGCTCGGCACGCTCATCCATGACGTGTCGGCGGCGGCCCCGGACGCCGACCTGCCGACGCTCGAGCGGCTGCTCGACGAGCGATGGCACACGCTCGACTTCGGTGCGTCCTGGCTCGCGGCCCACGAACGCGAGCGCGCGCGGACCATGCTCGCCAAGCTGATCGAGTGGCTGCGCGGCACCCGCGCCGAGCTCGAACTGATCGACGTCGAGCGCGACTTCGACGTCGTGGTCGGCGATGCGCGGCTGCGCGGGCGGGTCGACCGTATCGAACGCGACGCCGCGGGCCGCGCCGTGGTGATCGACCTCAAGACCGGCAAGAGCAAGGCCGACGACCCGGCCGGCAATCCGCAGCTCGGCGCCTACCAGCTGGCCGTCGAGGCCGGAGCGTTCGGCGGCGGGACGCGCTCGGGCGGTGCGCGGCTGGTTCAGATCGGCACCAACCACAAGAGGGTGGTCGAGCAGGTTCAGCCGCCGCTGGCCGAGTCCGACGACCCGGGATGGATCGCCGAGCGGGTCGATCAGGTCGCCGGGCGGCTGCGGGGCAGCGAGTTCAGCGCCACGGTGAACTCCTACTGCGGAGCGTGCGACGTCAAGTCCAGCTGCCCGCTGACGCCCGAGGGCCGGCAGGTGACGACGTGATCGCGGCCTCCGAACGCGGCGCGCCGGCCACGGATCCGGGCACCTCGACGATCAGCGCGTCCGAGCTGGCGCGGCTGCTCGGGCTGCCACCACCCACCGATCAGCAGGCCGCCGTGATCGAGTCGCCACTCGCGCCGGCGGTGGTCATCGCCGGCGCCGGCTCGGGCAAGACGGAGACGATGGCGGCGCGGGTCGTCTGGCTGGTGGCCAACCGGCACGTGACGCCGGCCGAGGTCCTGGGACTGACGTTCACCCGCAAGGCGGCGGCCGAGCTGGGCCGGCGGGTCCGGTGGCGGCTCTCCCAGTGGCGGCATATCGTCGAACGCGAACAGCCCGACGACCGCGAGCACCTCGCCGAACTGCTCGGCGGCGAACCCACGGTGCTCACCTACGCCGCCCACGCCGGTCGGCTCGTCGCCGAGCACGCGATGCGCGCCGGTGCCGAGCCGAACCCGCGGCTGCTGTCCCAGGCGGTGTGCTGGCAGCTGGCCGACTCGGTGGTGCGCCGCTACGGCGGCGAGTTGCCGCGGGGCATCGGGGCGCTGGCCTCGGTGGCCCAGTACGTCATGGGTTCGGCGGCGAACCGCCGCCGACCAGCGACGCCGGCGTGCTGGTCGCGTCGCTGCGCCACCGGACCGCTCTGCTGCCCCTGGTGCGCGAGTACGCGGCGATCAAAGAGCACATGCCGGCTGTCGACTTCGGCGACCAGATGGTGCTGGCGGCCCGCCTCGCACAGCTGCCCGATATCGTCCGCATCGAGCGGGAACGGTTCCGGGCGGTGCTGCTCGACGAGTACCAGGACACGGGCCACGCCCAGGCGGTCACGCTCGCGTCGCTGTTCGGTGGCGGGCATCCGGTCACCGCGGTCGGCGACCCGTTCCAGTCCATCTACGGATGGCGCGGGGCGAGCGCCGGCAACATCGGCCGGTTCGCGACGACATTCGCCGGGGCCGCCACGTATCCGCTGAGCATCAGCTGGCGCAACGACGAGATCGTCCTGGACGCCGCCAACGCGGTGGCCGCACCGCTGCGCACGGGCGCGGCGACCGTCGAGTTGCGCTCGCGCCCGGGCGCCAGCGCCGGGCGGATCGCCGCCGCCGTCACCGGGACCGTCGAGGACGAGGCCCGCTGGCTGGCCGCGCGATTGCGCACCGAGTGGGAGGCCATGCCGCCCGGCGAT
>WNGE01007902.1_pt1 | contig 15434 bp, 20 predicted proteins | sample 5400651 | NCBI WGS metagenome assembly WNGE01 (sample SAMN13153370, study PRJNA577476) | soil metagenome | isolation source: 60 cm soil or saprolite under grassland replicate 2 | place: USA:California | collected 2016-06-15 | reverse complement strand
CGCCGCGTGTGTGAAGGCCAAGGCACGGTTCTCGGTGGTGCTGACCAAGAACCCCGCGGTCACCGCCGCGATCGGCACCATCGCCCACGACGCCTGGACCCCGGTCCGCTACCCCGGCGCGGTCCTCGATCCGGACACCGGGGAGCTGATCAGCGATGCCGAGGTCGCCGAGGTGGCGACGTTCACCGCGTTCGCCTCCACCAAGCACCCGGTCACCGCCCGGCTGATCGTGCGCCGCGTCCGCGACCAGAACAAACTCGACGAACTGAGCTGGGCGCTATGAAGACGGTGCTGGATCAGGCGGATCGAGGGGACCTGGCCGACCTGTATGGCGCCTTGGGACTTGAAGTCTCCTATAACCACAAAACGCGGGTGGCTGAAGTCTCCATCAGGCCTACCCGGCGTGTGGTTAGCATGCGTGTCCGAGGAGGGACACGTACCTTAACCACACGCCTGAAGCTCGATGTCTGAGGGGTGCGGATCCCAATGCCAGACTGGCAGAGCGGCCATTGAGTCGAGTCTCTCAGGGGTGCAGTCACGTCCCTTCGCGTGTAGCGCCTTTCGGCGCATACGGAGGTTGGTAGCCGCGTCCGCCGACTCCAGCAAGCCGATGCTGGCCGGGAGCGGGCACCGACAGTCGCCCTCCGTCCGGTAGCCGGCGCGTGTGGCCGAGGCGGTCGAGGTGCTGGAGTAGCGGGAGGGCGATCCGGAGTGCTCTTTGGTCAGGCCGGGAGCTCGACCGGCTCCGGCGGGTGCGGGACCGCTCGGCACCCTGCAGAGCCTCGAGATTCTTGAGCCCGCTGGATGTGTTGATGAACACGATGCGGAGACCTTCGGGTAGTCGTCGCTCGGCCGCGAGCGACTGAAGGCCGCCAAGCCCGCCGCACTCGCCGGCTCGACGAAGAAGCCCAGCGCGGAGAGTCGTCGCTGGGCGGCCATGATCCGGGTGTCGTCGGGTTGTGCGACTATTCCGTCGGAGGAGTTCAGGGCGGCGACCGAGATGTAGCTGTTGACCGATCCGCCGATGCCTCGGGCAACGGTCGGCGTACGGGTGACTCTCGCGATCGGGGTGGCTGAGTCGCGGGTGGCGAGCAGCAACGGCCCACCGGCCGGTTCACAGGCGATCATGCGAGGTGCGTGCGTCGCTCTTCGCAGCTGGATCAATTCGTCGAAGCCCTTCCAGATGCCGAAGAGACCTTCGCCGTACGCGGTGGGACGCTGACGGCGTCCGGGATGTCTCCAAGGGTCTCGGCGATCTCGTAGGCGATCGTCTTGTATCCCTCGTGTCCGTACGCACCGTTCGTCGGAATGGCGGTGTAGTTGGATGCCGGGTACCAGCCGTGCTCGCGGATACCGTCGGCCATCACCTCCCATCGATTGTCGGGTTCGGTGACGATGAGACGCGCCCCGAACGCCTGGATCAGGCTGCTGGCGCTGGCTGGGAGACCGGGGTACGACAAGACGACGCAGTCCAGGCCGGCACGTCCGGCGTACGCGGCGATCGCGACGCCGTAGTTGCCGGAGGTGGAGACCACGATGGCATCGGCTCCGAACTCGAGAGCCTTGCTGACGGTGACGGCCGCGTTCCTGTCCTTGAAGGTCCAGGTGGGGTTGCGGGACTCGTCCTTGATCCAGACCTGGTCCGCGCGCAGTTCGTCGGCGAGTTCCGGTACCGCCACCAGCGGGGTGCCGCCCTCACCGAGACTGATCTCATGGGTTGGCTGCTGAACGGGCAAGAGCCGGCGGTACTGCCACAGGCCCTCGCCCGGCTCCGCGGAGTCGGCCGTGACCGATGGCCGCGCGGATCCCGTCGTAGTCGTAGGTCGCCGTCAGTCCGGACGCGAACCTCTCGGATCGGCAGGCCGGGCAGCCGTCGGAGATCGGGTCGATGGCATAGGTCGCGCCGCAGTGGACGCAGCTGAGGCGGCGCAGATAGGTGTGGCTGAGTGTCACCCCAGCATCAGTGGCCCAGACCGGATAGTGCTCGCGAGAGAGATCCTTCTGTCCTGGCATGTGGATGCAAGGGAGAACCTTTGTCCCATTGCCTGTTCTCCTATGGCGCCTAGGAGTAACTTTTGGGGATCCTCGCACCGCCCATCGCGAGGCCGCCCAAAGGAGAACCGCCCATGAAGTTGCTCCGCTTCCTCACCATCCCCGCCGCCGCTGCGATCGCAGTCGCGGCCGCTAGCGCCCTCCCGGCCCAGGCCAACCACTCGTGGGGTGGCTACCACTGGGCCCGCGCCGGTGGTGCGGCCACGCCGCCGCTCGTCTCGAGTCTCACGTCGGACTGGACCGGCAACCTGACGACCGCCAAGAACGACTGGAACCAGAGCCCGTACGTCGAAAGCAGCGTCGTCTCGGGCGACACCAGCAGCCGGACCCGTCGTCGCTGCGCGATGACCACCGGCCAGGTCCATGTCTGCAACTACACGTACGGCAACAACGGCTGGGCCGGCCTGGCCTCGATCAACCTGTCCGGCGGTACCCACATCAGCCAGGGCAGTGTCAAGCTCAACGACACCTACGAGTCCGGCTCGCCGGCTGCGGAGCGTCAAGGCGTGATGTGCCAGGAGGTTGGCCACACGTACGGCCTGGACCACCAGGACGAGGACTTCAACAACCCGAACCTCGGCACCTGCATGGACTACACCAACGACTGGTCGACCAACCAGCACCCCAACCAGCACGACTACGACGAACTGGCTCTGATCTACAACCACACCGACGCGGCCGCCGCCAAGGCGTCCAACGTCACCAAGATCAAGACGGGCAACACCGTCACGATGATCACCTGGGCCCAGTGATACGAGTCCTCCTCACCGGGTTCGCCGCAACCGTCCTCCTGGCTGGTTGCGGCGAATCCGCCGGATCTGCCCAGCAGCCTACGCCGCAATCATCGACGCCGACGACGTCGGCGACCACACCTGCGGCGACCACGGCGACAAGGACCCTTCCCGTGCCCGGCACGCTTGCCGTCAGCCAAGGGGGGACCTCGCCGGCACGGACGTTGTGGTACTTGCGGATCGAGTCCATGGCCGCGGAGCCGCTTTTCGAACGCAACTACCCCGGCCAGCCGATCGCCCAGTCGCGGCTGCTCGAACCGGGGGAGTATCGAGTGATCGCCTGGCACCGGCGCTGTAGCGGTACCTGCCCCTCCAGCGGAGAAGCGGGCCTGGGCCCCTTGGAGCAGGTCTGCGGCGCCAAGATCACCATCGCACCCCGCACCCGGACCGCAGTAACAGTTGCCATCGACAACCAAGGCGCCTGCGCCATGAAGGTCACCTGAACCGGCTTCGCCCCCATGTTCGGACACTGTGCTCTGACCGAGTGGCAGTGGGTTGGGTCAGAGCGTCAGGTGCTCGCCGCATCCGTGGTGCGGCCCAACGCTGTCTCGCCGGCGCGGCGTCCTGTCTTGAGTTGGTGGAGTTCACGCGCGGGCGGCAAGGCGTTCGACGATACCGAGCTTGAAGCGCTCAGATTCCTCGATCTTGAGTCCGGCGGCGCGGACCGTCGGTGCGGGGTGGTGGAGCGAGATGCTTGCCGGGACCGTACGCTATGGGCGTGACCTGCAGTCGCGACAGCTCGCCTCTGAGGGGCAACCTCGCGCGCCTCGTCGGGCTGCTTGCTGTTGTTGCAGCTGTTGTCCTGGCCCCTCGCTGTGCCGATGGGATGGATCTACCGTGTCCGGGTCCGGTAGCGGGCGCTGTCTCGCACGCGATGACCATGGCAAGTGATGAAGCCGAACTCGCCGATGCTCCGATGGTGCAGGCGGACCAGCTATTGCTGTCGGAGTTGTCAGCAATCATGGGCGACTCGCGTCATCATGGATCTAGTGGTCTGCAGGACCTTGTGAGCATGTGCCTTTCCTTGCTCCTTGCAGTGCTGCTCGTGGCTTGTGTTGTCCGTCCTGGTGTGCTGAGTCGGCGCAGCTCGCCTGGCATCAGGCTTGGCGCCGGCGGACCACGATCATCATCGTGGTCGCGTCCATCCTCGTGGGACTCGGTATCGTCGCCTACCCGGCGATCCGGCTGGTGCAGGACTCGCGTGAGCGCAAGACAGACGTCACCAGTCTCGGCGTACCGGCCGGCCAGGCCTCGTGCGGTGAGGTGGTGGAGGACAAGGCGGCGGGCAACTCGGATCACTTGCCGGAGGGTACGTCCATCAGCTACCCGACGTCGCCGCCGTCATCGGGGTCGCACTACCAGACGCCCGCACCGTTCTCGCGAAAGTTCTACAGCGTCGAGGATCGTCCGGCGCTGGGCAACCTGGTGCACAACCTCGAACACGGGTACACGATCCTCTGGTACGACGACGCGATCGCGGGCGACAAAGCGAAGACGGACGCGATCGAGCGGCTGGCGAAGACGTTCGACTCGAATGACCAGGCGAGCAAATTCATCGCCGCCCCTTACACCGCGAAGGACGGCGGCCCTAGCTGGCCGGCCGGCAAGAACAGCGCCTTCTCTCATTGGGGCGGCGGCGAGCCGTCCGCGCAGAAGGGGTATCGGCAGTTCTGCGGCGAGCTCAGTGGCGAGGCGCTGAAGCAGTTCATGGACAAATACCCTGCCAGCGATTCACCCGAACCGAACGCCGGGTGACAGCGCGCCTGCGCCTGGCGTTTCGCCGTGCTCACTGGCCGACCTGCAGACCTGGGCTTGACTCGGTAGTTGGGTCCGGGGTTCACGATGAGGGTATGCGAACCAGTGAGTTGGCCGGGAAGGTCGGGGTTCACGCAGAGACCCTTCGGTACTACGAGCGGCGTGGGCTGCTGACCGAGCCGCCCAGGACCGCGGGCGGGTACCGCGACTATCCGGTCACCGCGGTGGAGTTGCTTCGATTCATCAAGCGGGCACAGGAGCTCGGCTTCACCTTGGACGAGGTTGAGGAGCTGCTGCACCTGGACGCCGGCGGTCCCGACAGTTGCGATGCGGCCCGCGCGTTGGCGGAGCATCGCCGTACTGATCTGGAGGCGCGGATCCGCGATCTGCAGCGGATGCGCGACTCGCTCGCTGATCTGGTCGCGACCTGCGATCTGCCCCGCGCGGATCGCCGTTGTGCGTTGCTGAAAGCGCTCGATCGCCGCGAGGAGGCCGCCCGATGAGGCTCGAGGTCCTGCACGTGGCGGACTGCCCGAACCTCGCGCCGGTGCTGGAACGGCTCGCCGAGGTGACCGATCTGCCGGTCGTCACTCGCATGATCGAGACCGACGCCGACGCAGTGCGGTTCGGGATGGCCGGCTCGCCGACGCTGCTGATCGATGGTGCCGACCCGTTCGCCGAGTCCGATCACTGCGAGTGCGGAGTCTCATGTCGCCTCTACCGTGATCTGGCCGGCCGGATTGTCGGTGCACCGTCGGTGGAGCAGTTGCGCGAGGCAATCACCATGGCCGGGCAGTTCCAGTCGACCGCGCATGGGCGTGGCCAGCCGTCTCCGGCAGGGGAGGTGCTGAGCGCTTGGCGGGCTCGCGCACTGCCACTGGACCCGGTCGAGAAGGCGACGCATCAGGCGATCCTGCGCATGTTCGCCACCACCGGCCGTCCGCCCGCGTCCGGCGATCTCGACGCCGTTGTCGTCGGCAGTGGCCGCAGTACGGCGGAAGTACTGGCCGCGCTGCATGACGTCGACGCGATCCGGCTTGCCCCGACTGGCGAGGTCGCCGTCGCGTATCCGTTCTCGGCCACGCCGACCAGGCACCGGGTCCGCATCGACGACCGGGTGGACGTGTACGCGATGTGCGCGATCGACGCCCTCGGTGTGTCGGCCATGCTTGGCCAGGACACCGTGATCGACTCTGTCGACGTCACCACTGGCCGGGCCGTACATGTCACCATGAGCGGCGATCGCGCCGTGTGGGATCCGGCTGAGGCGGTGGTGTTCATAGGTGCCGATGCCGGCGGCGGCCCATCAGTGGACTCCTGCTGTGACTACCTGAACTTCTTCGCCGACAGAGCGGCAGCCGAGGCATGGGCCACGAGCCACCCGCACGTCCCGGGCCAGATCCTCGACCAAGCCGGAGCCGAACAGCTTGGCGCCCGACTCTTCCAGCCCCTTCTCGCCAACTGACACAACTGGAAGGCAAAATCGTGAAAGTCACCATGCCCAAGGAACAACCGGCACGTCGACACGACTCGACCGCCGAGCAGGTGATCTCGGTCGACCCGCCCAGGTCGTGGTCTCCAGGATCCGGCCAGAGGCGGCGGTTGCTGAGCTCCGTGGCGAGATCTGTGCCCTCGGCAACTTCTTCGCCTCGTCCGACGCGGCCGCTGAGTGGCTCACCCATAACCCGGCCGGAACAGTCGTTCCGATCGCCGAGGACTACGAGACGACACGCCTGGCCGCCATCGAACTCGGCTGGACACCAATGCGACCTGACCGCTCGCGCCGGCGAGGACATGGCTAGGGCAGATACCGGTCGATCCGCCGCAGGATCCCTCCGGCCACCGGCCGATTGTGCCAATCGCGGCCGATCACCCAGTCCCGGACGGCTCGCACGATGCCGCGCGCGAGACCGGCAAGGATCGACCACGTTCGTCCTCTCGTTGGGCTGCGCGCCGTTGAAGGAAGCCGGCACAGCCGAAACAGACGCCTACCTCAGGATGCGAGCCCACCCGCACCAGATCGCGCTCGTCGAACTCCGTGCCGCAGCACCAGCACACCGGGGCCGACGCCCGAGCTGTTTCCGAAGCCTGTGTCATCTCGCCATCATGCGGCCCGCCGGATCGGCCTAGCCAGCGGCGAGCTCAGCAGCCAGTCGGCCGAGGTTGACGCCGTGTGCCTGGAGTTGGAGTCGCACCGGGTTCGGCCGGCCCGGCGTGAATCCGAGGGGTGTCAGTTGGCGGCGGGAGCGACGGCTCAGCTGAGTGCCCAGGGGGTCGAGGGCGTCTTGGAGTACGCCGTACAGCAAGTGGTCTGGCCCGATGCCGGCGTCACCACGCTGAGTGGCGTAGCGGGCAGCGAACTCGAACGATCGCTTGGCCAGGAGGTGTACGCACAACGGGCTGGGCCGGGGATGGCCACCGCGCCAGCGCGGCCGGCGTCGTACCCGGCGTTCGGCTGCCTGCACAGCCTCCGCGCCGAAGGATGCCTCCAATGCCTGCCGGATCCCTTCGATGTCCACACCGACGGCCCGGAGCGCGTTCGCGGGGTCGGCTGCCGCATCGATCGTGGGTCCGACCTTCAGCAACTCGGCGCGAACAGTCGCCGGATCGAGCCCATGATCCATCAGTACGGCGGCCGCACGGCCGACGCCATGACGCAGGACACCGAGAAGCACATGCTCGTCCGCCACACAAGGATGCCCGAGCTCCCGAGCCTCGACGTACGCGTACCGCAGCACCTGCCGGCCATCCGGCGTGAATCGGTGCCAGTAGTCACCGGTCCCGTCGTCCCAGGTCGCCGCGCGGACGAGTCGGCGCGGCCAGTTCGCCATCACGACTCCGCCCGGCGACGGGGAAGGCCGTGCTTGTAATGCACGGCCTGCTTGCTGACACCCAGCCGGCGAGCGATGTCGCGCCACGACCAGCCCAGCTCGCGCGCATGGTTGACCTGGAGCTCCTCCAACACCTCTACGAGCTGGCGCAACGCGACCACGGCGGCCAGCCCGATCTCCGGCTCCTTGCCCGTCGCCGCACTCATCAGCCGTCTGCCCTCCGCGAGGTCGACACGCATACCGTCAATCTAGATTGACGCTCGCAAGGTCGTCAATCTCCTTTGACGACTTGAGGCGCCGCCGGCGCCGGTCTGATCCTACGGCGATCTGGTGGTTCTCGACTCCTGGTCGGCGTTCTGAGCGGCCTTGAGTTGGTCGAGTTCGGCTCGGAGGCCGGCGATCTCGGCGGCGGTGGAGGGCGTTGGTGTCTGGGTCGATGACGGCTGATCGCGTTTCTTGCCGCGCATCATGAACCACATCATCAGGCACATGCCGATCGGGCAGGCCAGCAATGGCAGGACATAGAGAAGGCGGTCCATCTCAGTCTCCTTGGTCGGGGTTTCCGGGTCGGCGGGCGACGAGACGTTCGACGATGCCGAGCTTGAAGCGTTGCGAGTCCTGGATCTCCATCCCGGCGGCGCGGACCAGGTCGAGTGGGCGGCGCCGGAAGTGTTCGCCGCCGAGGGGGACGGAGACGAGCTCCATCGCACGTTGGAGAGCTCTGACGGCGTACGACGTACTGACGACGTGGTCGGCGAGGAGCAATCGCCCGCCCGGCCGTAGTACTCGACGCATCTCGCCGACGGCCGCTTCTGCATCGGGGATCGCACACAGGCCGAAGGTGCAGACGACCGTGTCGAACGAGTTGTCGTCGAAGGGCAGATCGTGGGCATTGGCTTGCTGGAGGGTGACGGTCCGGCCGAGCTCGGCGGCGCGGTCCGCGGCGATGTCGAGCATCGCCTGACTGAGGTCGATCCCGGTGAGCATCACCTCGTCGGGGTAGATGGGAAGGTTGAGACCGGTGCCGATGGCGACTTCGAGGACCTGACCGGTGGCCTGGGAGCAGACCCACTGCCGGGAGTCACCGAAGGCGACGCGGTCCCAGAAGGCCATCTCCTTGTCGTAGCCGTCGGCGTGCTTATCCCAGTAGCGACGCCAGCGGACGGGTTGATCGGTCATAGTGCGCCTGCCTTTCGGCTGGTCGGCTGTTTACCAGCCACGCTAGCGGTGACAGCGGCGCGTTCCAGTATGCGGCGGAGTCTCTTCTCGGACAGTCGGCCGTGGGAGAAGAGGGGGCCGTCGAGAAGGACGCCAGGGGCGAATAGGACGGCGTGCTGGAGGGCGAGAGCGCGTCCTTCGGGCGAGTCGAGCCGTATCTCCTGGACCTCCAGCGGGTGGTCGGCACGGACGCGGGTGAGGACGTTCTTGGCGTGGTCGCAGAGCGTGCAGTCGTCTTGCGTGAGCAGCGTGACCTTGGTCATTGCTTCGTCCCGCTCGCTAGGTCGGCGAGGAGTCGCTGGACGGGTACGTACATGGAGTACTTCGGGGCGCCACCGTAGTCCGCGCGCCAGCGAATCGTGCCGTCGGGCCCGACGAGGATGAAGCTGTGCCCGTCGCGGTCGTCGCCCATCATCCCGTACTTGTTGGCCTCGTAGCTGCGGGAGACGGTGAGGTCGGTGTCGGCGAGGTTGACCGAGGTCAGGTTCTCGTCGGCGGCCTTCTGTTTGATCAGGTCGACCGGTCCGAGTACATACGAGAGAGTTTGACGGATCGTTCCCGGGCCTCGACCGCGTCACGGCCGATGGCGCCCACTACTATGTGCGTTAGTGGACGTTCGATCGTTCTTCGGCCGATGACGGCCTGGAGGCGAGGGTGAGGAGCGGTGTGCGCGGATTCGGTGAGCTCGAGGCGGCGATCATGGATCGGCTCTGGGTGCGGCCCGAACCGGCGACCGTGCGAGAGATCCTCGCCGATCTGCGCGGTGAGCGTGAGTTCGCCTACACCACCGTGATGACGGTGCTGGACAACCTGCACCGCAAGGGCTGGCTGACCAGGGAACTCGATGGCCGCGCCTACCGGTACCGGCCGGTGTCGAGCAAGCAGGAGTACAGCGCCGAGTTGATGCGCGAGGCTCTGGACAGTAGTGGTGACCACACCACGACGCTGCTGCGTTTCGTCGAGGAGATGACGCCCGCCGAGGCCGAGGCCGTCCAGCGAGCACTACGAGGTCGCCGTACCAGAAGGGGATCGGGCGGCGCATGACAGTGACGCTGGCGTTGCTCGTGTACGCCGCCTCGGTCGCGGTACTGGCGCCTCGGCTGGTGACCGGTGACTGTGTCTACCGATCGCCGCGCCTCGGTCTGCTGGTCATCCATGCAGCGGGGCTGTCGGTGCTGGTCGCGGTGATGCTGGCTGGTGTCGCCTGTGTGGCGTCGCCCGGACGGCTTCAAGACTGCCTCGCCGTGTTGACCGGCCGGCCGACGGCCGCGATGCCCGTGGCCGTGATCATTGGGCTTGCGGTTCCGTTCGTACTGGCCGCCAGGCTTGTGCACGTTGGCGTCCAGCTGACTCAGCGGCGCAGCGCCGGCAGGTTCCGGCACGGTCAGACGCTGAGCTTGGTGGGGCGTGACGACCCGGCTCTTGGTGCCACCGTGGTCGAAGCCGAGCAACCTGCGGCGTACTGCTTGCCGGGAACCGACCGGATCGTGGTCAGCACCCGCGCCCTGCGGCTTCTGTCCCCGCCCCAGCTGGACGCGGTCTTGGCCCACGAGCGGGCCCATCTGGCCGGTCGCCATCATCTGCTGGTGGCATGGGCTGGTGTCCTGGCGACGGCGTTCTCGCAGCCTCGGCTGTTCCGGGAGGTCCAGAGCTTGACGGCCGAGCTGGTCGAGCTGGTCGCCGACGACGCCGCCGCTCGCGCTGATCACCGCGATGGTCTTGCGGAGGCGCTGGGTGCCATGGCTGCCACGATGCAGCCACGTGGCGGCGTTCCTGGTCTGGCGGTGACCGGTGGGCGGGTGCTTGCTCGAGTGGAGCGGCTGGTGGAGCCGCCGCCACCTCTGTCGGTGGGCGGCTGGGTCGGCGGGACCGGGGTCGCGGCCTCGGTGATCGCGTTGCCGTTGCTGATGGCGGCGATTCCGGCGGGCCTGGCGGTCTGCCCACTGAACTTCGGATGACCGTCCTTCGACGGCTGATGCTCATGGCCGTGGCGGCCTCGGTGCTGATCGTGGTGGGAACATCGCCCGCGGCCGCGCATCCGACGCTGCTGAGCACGACGCCGCAGGCCGGGTACGCCGTCCCGACCGAGCCGACCGCGATCACCCTGGTGTTCGACGAGCCGGTCACCGTCGACCCGAACGGCGTACGGCTGGTCGACGAGTCCAAGAAGGCGATCCACACCTCCACGGTGAGGCGGGAACAGAGTGGCCGCCGACTTGTCCTTCAGGTCCTCGGCGACCTCGCTCCCGGCCGGTACATCGTCCGCTGGCAAGGGACCGCGCAGGACGGCGACGTGGTCGACTCCGCCTTCGACTTCGCGGTGGCGACCAACTCGGCCGGTCTGAGTGGACAGGATCAGGCCGGGACCGGTGGAGTTCCGTTGGCTGTCGTTCTGCGTTGGCTGTTGTTCCTGGCGCTCGCCGGGGTCATCGGTGGTGTGATTGGTCAGCAACTCGCGCGTCGCGCCGGTCCGGTGGCCTTCCAGCCACGGTCTTCGGTGCGTCCGGCCGCACTGGTCGGCTTGCTCGCTGCCGCTGGTCTGTTCATTGATCTGCTGAGAACCGGTGGACCGGGCCGAGCCGCAAACCTGATCGGCCTGGAAGCTGTCGGGCTGGCAACGGTAGCTGTCATGGCCAATCGTCGGTGGTGGCTTACGATGACACCGGCGCTGGCCGTCGTTGTGGTAGAGGCCTTTCGCAACCATCTCGGCACGCGCTATGGAGTGATCGGTGCCGTGGTAATCGCTGTACACCTCGCGGCGGCCGCCACCTGGGTCGGGGCCCTGGTCCATCTGCTGCGCGTCGCCTACGCCAACCGCGGCCGGGCGGTCAGGATCCGCTCGATGTTCGCCGCGTACGCGCGCCGGGCCCTCGTACTGTTCCTCACGGTCGCGGCCACTGGCACGATCGGCGCGCTCCTGCTGGTCCCGACCTTCGACGACCTCACCACGACGAGGTATGGCCAGGTGCTGATCGCAAAGCTCGCGCTGGTGCTGATCGTCGCAGGGCTCGCCTGGACCGCACGCCGGCGCCTCGGCACGCTGGACAACCGACCGGTGTCCGATCCTTCGGAGCCGGCGCCGGTCGCTCGAACCGCCCGGATCGAAGCCACCGTGCTGGTCAGCATCCTCGCCGTGACCGCGACTCTCGTTTCCCTGCCGACGCCGGCGCCCGCCACCGAGGACCTCGGCTACCCGCCTCCGGCCACCGGTCCGGTGATCCGGCTCGGTACTCTCGCCGGTCAGATAGCAGTCGGCATCGCGGCCAGCCAGAACCAGCTCGAGATCCGGCTCCGGACGCCCGACGACCGGGTCCAGACCGGCGACGCCGAACCTCCTACGTTCCACGTCACCGCCCAACTCAGCACCTCACCCACACCGCTCGTACTACGTCCCTGCGGCCCGGGCTGCTTCCTCAGTCCGGTGGGGTGGCGCGAGACGACTCAAGAGCTCAACCTTCGTGTCGAGGCCGACTCCTGGCACGGCGGAACCAGCGATATCCCCATCAGTTGGCCCCCGAAGCCGAACACGACTCTTCTCCCGCGCATCGTGGCAGCGATGCGTGCCCAGAAGTCGATTCACATCGCCGAGGCGGTCACCAGCGACACCTCCCGCCCCAGTCCACCGACCCGCCAACTCACCACAGACGGTCCGGAATTCCTCGAAAGCGAGCCCTACGGCAGCACGCCCTCGCTCGACGTCACCCTGCTACCCGCCACCAACGGCCGGACCACCCTCGCCTTCGGACTCCCCGCCGAAGGCATCCAAGGCCGGCTCGAGCTCGACCCGTCGTACCGCATCACCCGCGAGATCCTGACTGCCCCCAAACACCAGATCACCCGCACCTTCGCCTATCCACGCTGACGATCCGGCGCAGATCCGGCCGTCGACACTCACGCTCGAAGGACTGTCAAGGACTCACTGATGAGGAACTTCACACTGGAGGGCCCGGTGCTTGGGTAGCTGTCCCACCCCGCCAAGTCTGATGAGGGCATGACGAGTGCCCTGTCGGCAGGAGATACACCGGCCGGGGGCTTCTGGTTGAGCGGTGTGGTACTACTGGGCGGGGTCGCGCTCCTGGAGAGCGAGCTGTTCCAGGTCGTCTTCGTCTTCGGCGTCGCCTGGGTCCGCGGGTTCGTAGAGGAAGGGGTAGCGCAGCGCGTCGGGGCCTTCTTCCCAGTTTGGCTGGGTGGGCCAGTCGCGGTGTTCGGCGATGGTGAGGGCGCGACCTTCGGTTGGCTCGTCGGTTTCGACGCGGTCCATGTTCTCGTCGTAGACGAGGAAGTGTCCGCGGTGGTCCCGGGCCAGGGCGATGTCGTCGTGTTCGTTGCCGAGGACGACGTTGACGACGCCGCCGCCGTAGCCTGTCCCGTCGATCTCGACGCACACCATGACGGGGGCTTCGTACCGTACCCACCTGCGCATCATCGGCCTCAGTGTTCGCCTTGGGTGTTGTGGCGCTCAGCGTAACGTCGGCTACGCCTGACGTGGCAGGGCCGAGTGGGGCGTTTTCTGGCAGGGTGCGTGCGCCGTGAGTGGGAGCTTGATGATCTGATCGCGTCGTGGACGCTGGTGGACGTCGACCTGGAGGTGCTGGCCGGCAAGCACAGCGCGACCAGGTCGAGTTTCGCGGTGATGTTGAAGTTTTTCGAGATCGAGGGCCGGTTCCCGCGTCACGGCGGTGAGGTTCCGCCGGCGGCCGTTGACTACCTTGCTCGCCAGCTCGGCCTGGAGGCGTGCGAGGGATCGCGGTTCGAAGTGGTGGGCCGTTCCGCGGAGCGGCACCGCACTCAGATCCGTGACCTTCTGGGGTTTCGGGTGTTCTCGCGCGGCGACGAGGACAAGATGATCGGCTGGCTGGCCGACGAGGTCTGCCCGAGCGAGCTGAACGAGGACCGCCAGCGCGAGGCGGTGCTGGCCCGGTGCCGCTCGGAGAGTCTGGAGCCGCCCGGGCGGATGGACCGGATCATCGGTTCGGCGAACCGGATTGCTGATCAGCGGTTCTGTGATGTCACGGTTTCCCGGCTGCCGGCCGATGTCGTCCGGGCTCTGCTCGGCATCATCGCCGAGCCTGAAGCCGAGACCGGGCCGGACCCGGTTGATGACGAGCCGAGTTTCTTCACCGAGCTGAAGGCCGATCCGGGCAAGCTCGGTTTGGAGACTCTGCTGGCGGAGATCACCAAGCTGGGGCGAGTCCGGGCGATCGGGCTACCGGCGGGGCTGTTCGCCGATGTGGCGGAGAAACGCATCATCCGGTGGCGTGCCCGCGCTGTGGCCGAGTATCCCTCGACGCTGCGGCGTGATCATCGGCCCGAGGTGAGTGTGACGCTGCTGGCGGTGCTGTGCTGGTGCCGGCTGACCGAGGTGACCGATCTGCTGGTGGAGTTGTTCATCGATTTGGTGCGGGCGATCAACACCCGCGCGGAGCGGCGGGTGGACAAGGAACAGATCGCGGAGTTCCGCCGGGTGGGCGACAAGGAAAACGTGCTGTTCAGGCTGGCCGACGTGTCGTTGCAGCGCCCGGACGAGGCGGTGCGTGAGGTGGTGTTCCCCGCGGTCGGGGAGCAGACGTTGAAGGACCTGGTGGCCGAGGCCAAGGCGACCGAGTCCAGGCGCCGGGCGCGGGTCCGCACGGTGCTGACCGGGTCGTATTCCCACCACTACCGGGTGATGCTGCCCAAGCTGCTGGATGCGCTGGAGTTTCGCTGCAACAACACCGCCTACCGGCCGGTGATGGAGGCCGTGGAACTGCTGCACCGCTACAAGGACCGTGACGGCCGGTTCAACCACTACGAGCGAGCCGAGTGGGTCCCTCTGGACGGTGTGGTGAAGGCCGAGTGGCGCACCGCCGTTGTCGACGAGCGGGGCCGGGTTGAGCGGGTCTCCTACGAGCTGTGCGTGCTTGGCGCGTTGCGCGAGGCGGTACGGCGCCGCGAGATCTGGGTGGCCGGTGCGAAGGTCTGGCGTGACCCCGAGGCTGATCTGCCGGTCGACTTCGATCTGCACCGCGACGTGCACTACACCGCGATCGCGCAGCCGACCGACCCGACCGAGTTCGTGGCCGCCCTGAGGGCCCGGGTCGATACCGCGTTGGCCGGGTTCGCCGAATCGCTGCGCACCGGGGTCAGTGGAGCCAGGATCGGGATCCGCAAGAACCAGGTCTGGATCACGGTGTCCAAGCAGCCGGCGCAGCCGGTGCCGGCCAGCCTGGATGCGATCAAGGAGGAGGTGATCCGCCGCTGGGGTGTGGTCGGTCTGCTGGAGGTGTTGAAGGAGGCGGACTGGGTGACGGGGTTCCACACCCAGCTGTCCACCATCGCCACCCGGGAGCACATCCCGCCGGAGGAGCTGCGGAAACGGCTGCTGCTGGTGCTGTTCGCGCTCGGTACGAACATCGGCATCAAACGGATCGTGCATGCCGGCGACCATGGCGTCACCGAGGCCCAGTTGCGCCGGACTCGCCGCAACTTCTTGTCCCGTGACGGGTTGCGCCGCGCGATCGCCGCGGTGGTGGGTGAGACCCTGACCGGCCAGGATCCGCGCTGGTGGGGCACCGGCACCGCGTGCGCCAGCGATTCGAAGAAGTTCGGGTCGTGGGAGTCGAACCTGATGACCGAGTGGCCCGGGGTGATGATCTACTGGCATGTCGAACGCAAAAGCGTCTGCGTGTACTCCCAGCTGAAGACCTGCTCGTCGTCGGAGGCCGCGGCGATGATGGAGGGCCTGATCCGCCACTCGACCGACGTCGATTCCCAGATCACCTCGAACTACACCGACACCCACGGCGCC
>WNGE01004834.1_pt1 | contig 15434 bp, 11 predicted proteins | sample 5400651 | NCBI WGS metagenome assembly WNGE01 (sample SAMN13153370, study PRJNA577476) | soil metagenome | isolation source: 60 cm soil or saprolite under grassland replicate 2 | place: USA:California | collected 2016-06-15 | reverse complement strand
CAAAGACGGTGCGGAAGCAACCTGATGGTACGGTGCTCGTCACCGATGGGCCATACACCGAAACCAAGGAGCATATGGGCGGTTTTTGGATACTGGAAGCTGCCGATATGGACGAGGCGCTGGCGTGGGCGCGCAAGGGTGCCATCTCATGCGATGCGGCGGGCGAGGTGCGCGAACTTCTATTCTTCCCGGCTCCGGATGAAGCAATGGAATAGTCTGGCCGCAGCGCGCTGGCGCCGGGTTGTCGTGCCGGTGCCTGCCGCGAGGCTCTCTGAAGGACGCCACCACCGGCTTTCTGAAGCTGCGCGTTGCTCGCAATAAGCCGGCGGTCACAGAAGGCCCATTCTCAAGAGGCAAACAATGCGGAAGAAGAATGTTCAGTCAATCGCAATCAAAAGCTTTGCGCTGCTCGTTTTGCTCGGTACGCCGTACCAGGCGATGGCACAGAATGCCGCAACACCTTATCCGAAGATGGCGCCGATCGAGCAGTATCTTATGGACCGAACTGCCGAGATCGCGCTGGCACGCAGCGCAGCACCTGAGTCTATATCAGCCGATGCAGAGGTCTTGGTTCTTGGCCGTCATGGTTTCGAAACGGCAGTCAAAGGCAAAAACGATTTCGTGTGTATCGTGGGGCGTGGATGGTCATCCGCCGCGGATCCCGACTTCTGGAATCCGAAAGTGCGGGTTCCCATATGTATGAATTCACCAGCGGCGCGTACGTACCTTCTAGCTATCACGAAAATAACCGACCTGGCTCTGGCGGGACGGAACCTGGCTCAGGTGAACGAGGCCATCGCCGACGCCACCGCCAAAAAGGAACTCCCGGCAATGGAGCCAGGCGCGATGTGCTACATGACGGGGAAACAAGGATATGGTGGCGACGTCGTTCCGCACTGGCCTCCTCACCTCATGTTCTTCTATTCCGACACCGACCCAGCGATCTGGGGAGCCAATCTACCGGGTTCTCCTGTCGTCGGGATTGCTGATCCACTGTCGCACCTGACGCAGTTCGTGATCGCCGTCGAACGTTATTCCGACGGAACGCCGGCGCCGAGCACGGCGAAGCACAAACATTGAGAAAACAAAGGAGAAATCGATGAGTAAACATGTAATCATAAGCCTCCCGGTCGCCGACCGATCAAAGTCGATGGCTTCGTCGAGGCACTCGGCCTCTTCACACGACACGCAGTCCAAGAACGACTCTGGCGCGCGCATCGTCGTCGGTGACACGATCTCGGTAATGCCGCTTAGCGAGATTTGAAAAGGAAAATTAAGATACCCGTATTTTATATTTTGTATGAACGTACAAGAACAAATCCAAAAGTATATTAGTAGCCAACCTGAACCAAAACGCAGCGACATGGAAGCGTTGCACCGCATCATTCTGCAGGTAATGCCAGTATGTAAATTATGGTTCTTGGATGGTAAAAACAGTGAAAATAAAACTGTTTCTAATCCCAATATAGGATATGGAATTCACGCTATGAAATATGCTGATGGAACAACCAGAGAGTTTTATCAAATTGGTTTGAGCGCAAACAAAACCGGGATCTCTGTCTATATCCTTGGTATCGAAGATAAGAAATACTTAGCCCAGACATTTGGAAAAGTACTCGGCAAGGCAAGCGTGACCGGATATTGCATCAGGTTCAAAACTCTAAAAGATATAAACATTGAAATTCTTGAAGCGGCAATACGAAATCGGGTCGAGGCTCAGAATGAAAAAGGTGGGTTGATGAAATAATGTTTTCGTGCGCGAGGGTCGCGCTCAGAAACTTCGGCGGGGATCACGGCTTCCGTTAAAGACGTATTCGCCACATGAAGATCAGATCGGAGTAGAAGGAAATCGATCATGAGAAAAATTACCGTACTTGAACACATTACCCTTGATGGCGTCATACAAGCAGGGGGCGGGCCGGACGAGGATACGAGCGGCGGTTTTGCATATGGCGGATGGGCAACGACCTTTGACGACGACGCGATTGGTACGGCCGTGAAAAAGATGTTGGATATGCCGATCGACCTGTTGTTAGGGCGCAAAACTTTTGATATTTGGGCAGCGTTTTGGCCGCAACATGGCGACATTTGGCCCAACGTCAATGCGGCCACTAAATACGTCGCCTCGAACACCATGACTTCTTCCGAATGGCAACCTTCGGTGTTTTTGAACGGTGATGTTGCGAAAAAAGTCGCCAAGCTCAAGCAAGGGCCGGGCCCAGATCTGCACATTTGGGGAAGCGGTAATCTGCTCCAGACGCTTATGAAGCATGATCTGGTCGATAATTTCTGGTTGATGATCTATCCGATAACTTTGGGCGAGGGGAAACGGCTGTTTGCCGAGGGCACGATCCCGGCGGCGTTCAAAGTGACGGAAACCATTGTCGGTTCGAGTGGCGTCATTCTCGTGAATTACGAACGTGCCGGCGCGATCACAACCGGAAGTTTTGTATAAACATTCGCGCCGGGCGGCCCAGGCTTTTGATCTTGCGGGCATTACCAACCCAGTGGGTTCCCCGTCCTTCTCATTCTTGGCGAAGAGCGGGTACCACGAACGCATACGCAACGATGTTTGTGCAAAACGGACAAAAGTTGCGTCGGCAGCATCGCTACCCGGCCTTGCAAAAAAAGGGACAGGGCACCCTCGAGCCTAACTTCCGGCGGCCATTCGAAAGTATAAGTGATCCACAGATTCTCGAACGAGGCTAATTAAAAAATGGAGTAGCTGTCGATTTTCGGTCTCTCGAACGACTATCTGATAACAGAGCGATGAGCTACGGCTCTCTGAGGCTTTGCACGCAAAGTCTTTCAAGAAGAGCAGCTTGGTCTCATTCACACCGTGGCTTTAGCCCGGTTCGCAGCTCGATTCTGAAGTAACTGAAACCGTTTAAACGGTTTCCAGTGATCATGTAAACGCCAAGCCACCGCGCTAAAGCGACGGTGTGAATGAGACCACATGGCTCGGTTTGGTGCCTTATGTGCACAGCCGCTCTTCGGAGTCACAGGAAACAAGGAGGAATTGATGAAATACATCTGTTTGGGATACATCGAGCCAGGAAAATTCGAAGGAATGACCGAAGACGAGCGACACGCAACGTTTGACGAATGCTTTGAGTACAACGACCATCTGCGCGCCAACGGACATCTTGTCGCCGAAGTACCTCTTCAGCCTCCGGAGACCGCGTTGACCCTGTACTGGAAAAACGGCAAAGTCGCGACGACTGATGGCCCCTATGCGGAAACCAAGGAACAGCTCGGCGGCATTCAGATCCTTGAGGCGCGAGACCTCAATCATGCCGTTCAGCTTGTCTCACAGCAACCAGGCTTTAAATATGGACTTGGACCGATTGAGATACGGCCGGTTATGGATTTGAGCGAAATAATGAGCGACAGTGAGCAGCGGCGACGGCAAAAGGATACCTCGCGATGAGGGCGCCCACGAGGGAAAGCACGAGAGAAAGAATGATCAGTATCATGGCCAGGGGCAGCACGATTATGGTCCTGGTAATCAGCATCGGTTTCCTTGTGCCGAAGGCGGCGGCACAGTCGGATAAATATTCGAAGATGGCACCTGTCGACCAATACTTGATGGAAAGGAATGCTGAGATTCTGCTGGCGCGGAGCGCCGCTCCCGATTCCATATCCAGCGACGCGACGATCCTGGTCTTGGGACGGCAAGGCTATGAAACAGCTGTCCGCGGAAAGAACGGGTTTGTCTGTATGGTGGAAAGAAGCTGGATGGCGGCATTTGACTCCCCTGAGTTCTGGAACCCGAAAGTGAGAGGTGCCGAATGCCTGAACGCCCCGGCTGCGCGATCGATATTGCCGATCGCTGATCTGCGGACGAGGATGGTGATGGCCGGCCACTCTAAGGCGGAGATCGTGTCGGCCATTAAGGCGGCGTTCGACAATAAACAACTGCCAGATCTCGAAAGCGGCAATATGGTCTTCATGATGTCGAAGTCGGCATATCTATACGACGCAGGGGATCACAACGGACCACATCTGATGTTCTTTACCGCGCTCAAGGACGGTAAGGATTGGGGTGCTGACGCACACGGCTCGCCGGTTTTTGCCGGTCCTTACTGGTTCTTATCGTCGAAGGAACCGTCCCAGGCGAAAGGGCTGCCGCCGATTCTTGTGTTCGCAGTCGAAGTTGCAAAGTGGTCCGACGGAACGGCCGCACCCATGCATCAAGAGTAGATTGACCACTACGCAATCGAGACATCCCACTGAGCTCATGTAGGGTTCGCCAGCTAAGGCCATGCGCAACGCCGCAATGGCTTCGCGGTATTTGCGTTGCTGCGCGTGGAGTTGGCCCAAGTTGACGTTCGTGCCTGCATCGTTTGGATCGATTCTTACTACGCGCTGAAAAGCCGCACCGGCATCTTCCGGCCGGTTCTTCATCTTGGCGATAAGGCCGAGAACGTATTGGGCTGCGGAGCCGCCGGAACGAGCGCAATCGCGCCTTGCAGTTCTCGCTGGGCTCCTGGTAGGTCTGCCACATTGTAGAGTGCGATGCCGAGATTGATGCGCGCCAACGTAAACTTTGGTTCGAGGTGCAAAGTCCGCTTAAAAGCATCCGCTGCCTCTTTGTGCTTAAACTGTTCGAGCAGGTAATATCCAGTCCTTTTTCGCGTGGCCCGTTTACGGTTTCTCGGTTTGGACGGTACGATAGTCCATAGTTCTTCCGATTGGAGTTAGCACACTTGCGACGAATCGATCTTCGGAAGGTACAGGCGGCCCGCCTAAACACCAGCCGCGATATTAATCGGCAGTACCCAACTTTAACGAGGAGGAGGCGAACAGCATGGCAGGTTTCAGCCTCTCTGCTTCTTTGTGTTGCCCAAGTCAGCGGTCAGAATTCCCCGCGATCCGATCCGAGCCGTTCGCCCGAAGTGAGGTTTGTCAACGTAGCCTGGCAAGCGGGCCTGACTGCGAAGACCATCTATGGAGACGAGCACCGGAACAGGTATCTATTGGAAACCACCGGAAGCGGCGCAGCCTTCATCGATTATGACAATGATGGCTGGCCGGATATCTTTCTGGTAAGTGGTACTCGCCTTGACGGATTACCTCCGAACGTAAGCTCTACCAATCGCCTATATCACAACAACCGCGATGGCAAGTTTAACGAGGTGACAGAAAAGGCCGGGCTCGTCAGAACGGGTTGGGGCCAGGCCGTTTGCGTTGGCGATTACGACAACGATGGATACGATGATTTCTTTATCAGCGGTTATGGAAAGAACGCCTTGTACCACAACGACAGAACCGGGACGTTTTCGGAAGTGGCTGAGACAGCGGGAGTCGCCAACAACCGCACCCGGTGGGGTTCCGGTTGTGCTTTCCTGGACTATGACCGCGATGGCTATCTCGACCTCTTTGTTGCGAGCTACATTGACCTTGATCTGAAAACAGCGCCCCTGCCTGAAACCGGTCCCTGCCTTTATAAAGGCCTTACGGTAGCTTGCGGTCCCCCAGGCCTTACCGGCGGAACCAATATGCTCTACCACAATAAGGGTAACGGCACATTCTCAGACGTTTCGGAAAGGGCGGGTATTACCAAGACTAATGGCACGTATGGCCTCGGGGTGCTAACCGCTGATTTAGATAATGATGGCTGGCCAGACATTTATGTAGCGAACGATTCCGCTCCGGCGGCTCTTTATCACAATAACAAGAACGGCACGTTCACCGACATTGGCATCGAAGCCGGTTGCGCGGTCAGCATTGATGGCAAGCCCCAGGCCGGCATGGGAGCAACGGCAGGGGATTACGACCGCGACGGATGGTTGGACATCTTCAAGACCAACTTTTCCGGCGACACGTCATCGCTCTATCACAATACCGCCAAGGGCGTCTTCGATGATCTAACTTTTCCAGCGGGCCTCGGGTTGAACACGCGATGGCTGGGGTGGGGCTGTGGCTTCGTAGACGTAGATAACGACGGCTGGCCCGACATCTTTTTAGTCAACGGCCATGTTTACCCGGAAGTCGAAAAGCTAACAACCGAATCCGGGTACGCACAGCGAAAAGTGTTGTACCAGAACATGCGCGACGGGCGCTTCACCGAAATTTCGGATAAGGTAGGAGAGGCGGTTATGAAACCAAATGCCTCTCGCGGTTGCGCGTTTGGCGATTATGACAACGATGGTGACATTGATATCCTGATCAACTCGGTGAACGGCCTTCCCGAGTTACTCAGAGCCGAATCCAGCAATCAAAACAATTGGATCACGATCAAGACGATAGGAGTTAAGTCGAATCGGGATGGCATTGGAGCGCGCATCAAATGCGTTACCGAAGACGGCAGCCAGATTGATGAAGTGCGCAGTGGTGGTAGCTACTATTCGCAAAGTGATCTGCGCGTCCATTTTGGACTGGGTAAGAATCAAAGAGCAAAGACAATTGAGATACGATGGCCGAGCGGACAGGTGGACATTCTCAGTAACATTCCGGCCAACCAGCTAATTACTGTCAAGGAAAAGGCTGGCATTATACGAACCAGTGTCAAGTAGTCCATATGACGACCGGAAAAAGTTCGTGTCCCTCTCCATGTGCTCCCTACTCCGCATGAATCTCCTCCGATAAATTCTCGATGAACTATCAAGGACTATTCTTCGCACGTCGCAAGCAACCAACATGGATTGTCTTGCCTCTTCTTATTCTGTTTACCTCTCTTTGGGCTTACGGGCAGAGAGAACCCTCGCAGGGGGCCCGCCAGCACTACAAAAAAGGCGTCGAGCTTTTAGAGAAACAGCAGTTGGAAGAGGCAATTGCAGAATTGTCATCGGCAACAAAGCTGAACCCCAAACTTGTTGATGCCTACAATGCGCTCGGCATCGCGCTGGCTAGGAAAGGTGAGATCAAAGCGGCTGGGGAAGCGTTTCGCAAGGCGATTCAGGTTGATCCTAACCTCTATGAGGCCCAGCTTGGGCTGGCCTCCGTGCTTCAGCAAACTGGCGATCTCGAAGGTGCAATTACCGTGTGCAAAAAGGCAATTGCACTCAAACCCATGGAAGGTGACCCCCATTTGTTACTTGGAAGGGTCCATCAAGAGAAGAGAGATCTGGATTCCGCGATTGCAGAGTTTCGCGAGGCGGTCCGTCTGAATTCGAGCGTCGCTGAGGCGCACTCGTATCTCGGTTATGCCCTGGGAGTGAAGGGTCTGCTCCAGGATTCGATCTCGGAATTTGAAACGGCCGTCAAACTCAGACCGGATTTTGGAGAGGCCCAGTACTATCTGGGCGCAGCTCGCTGGTTTGCTAATGACACTGCTAACGCTATTAAGGCGCTGACAGCAGCGGCGAAATTAATGCCCAACCACGTTAATGCGCATTACTACTTAGGGCTGGCTTTGCAGAAAAGCGGTGATCTTCAAGCAGCGATAGCTGAACTAAAGACGGCTGTCAGACTGGGACCAGACATGATTGAGCCCCAGCACGCGTTGGGCCTGGCCCTCCAGAAAGATGAAGATCTTGACGGAGCAATCGAAGCATTTCGAGCTGTCGTCAAGCTCAAGCCGGACTTTGCGCGAGCTCACGATGATCTTGGGCTTGCGCTGGCACAAAAGCGTGATCCCGATGGTGCCATCGCTGCGTTCAATTCCGCGCTCAAACTCGATCCTAATGATCTTGTCGCCAACTATAACCTTGGCATGGTGCTCATTCAGAAAGGTGATTATGCGGGTGCTGTCGAGCAGTATCATAAGCTCATCGCACTTGCACCCGACAACGCGGAAGCTCACTACAATTTGGGACTCGCTCTCAAGCAAAAGGACAAACTTGAGGAAGCTGTGTCTGAGTTGAGGAACGCCGTTGCCTTACAACCGTCGTTGTTCGAGGCACACTACGTTCTCAGCGTCATCTTCTTGCAGCAATCCAAGCTGGATGAAGCCTTGGCAGCATTGAGAGCGGCGATAGAGGCAAAACCAAACTATCCTGAGGCCCTTTATGCCCTTGGCTTAGTCTTGCAAAAGCAGGGGAAGCTGGACGGCGCGATAGCGTCCTTGCGACACGCGTTGGAGTATGCGCCTAATTCCGCGGAGATACATAACACGCTCGGAGCCGCACTCAGGGAAAAGGGCGATATGGAGGCCGCACGCAAGGAGTTTCAAGAGGCGGCCCGGCTCAACAAGGTGAAATCGAATATGCAAGCAGCAGTATTTGCAAACAACACCGGTCTGGCCAAATTAAACGAAGGTGACACCAACGCCGCTATTGAGAGGTTCCAGGCAGCCGTCCAACTCGATCCCTCCAATGCGCAGGCCTATTACAACCTAGCCAGAGCCTTGAAACAGAAAGGCCAAACGGAAGCGGCCCGCGCGGCTTACCAGAAAGCGAAAGATCTGGATCCCCGAGTCAAGCCTTTGCCGTGATACGCGGACACCTTGATCATGCCGGGATGCTGAGACCATTATTGCCGGCGACCCACTACTTACCAGCTTTCGGTTTCAAGACTCCGTCGCCTTCCCTGATCGTTACAATCTGATTCACTTGGATGTCTTTGATCGTTTCGATCTGCCCGCTGGGCCAGTGGATCTCGATCTGGACTGGTCTCTGCTGTGTGCCCAGCCCGAAGTGTAACCGTTCGTCATTGTGTGAGTAATAACTCGACTGGCTAGTTACTTCTTGAACTTGCAAACGCGAGCCGCTTTGCACTTGTACGCGTGCGCCGATGGCGCTGCGATTTGACTTCGTCCCGATGAGACTGAGCTTGAGCCAATTGGTGTTGGGATGACTTTGCTTATTGATGTATTCATTGCGCAACAATAAGGGGGGTTCGTTCATGTTCATAACTAGCACATCGACATCGCCATCATTATCATAATCTCCAAATGCGCAGCCACGACTCGATTTTGGAATTAAGACCCCTGGGCCCGCCTGAGCGGTTACATCTAAGAAGCGGCCATTTCCGAGGTTTTGATAGACGAGGCGCGGCCCGCGATGAGGATATTCTTTGAAGCTTTTTTCGACTTCGGGGTATACATTGCCAGTCGCTATCATAATGTCAGGCCAACCATCATTATCAAAATCAGCGAACCCGGTTCCCCATTCCACATATCGAGTGTGATCGAAGCCTGCTGCTCTCGATGCGTCCTCGAAAAACTCGCGTCCACTATTCTTGTAGAGCCCGGGCAGATCATCCGCGAAATGAGTCTTGAAGATGTCGAGAAGGCCGTCACCATTGTAGTCGCCAATGGCGACACCCATACCGGCCTGCGCTTGACCATCTTCGTTATAAGCAGTGCCAGTTTCCAGTGCGACATCTGTAAACGTGCCGTCGCGGTTGTTGCGGTAGAGAGTGCTGGCTGTCGAATCACACGCCACATAGATGTCAGGCCAGCCGTCATTATTGAAGTCGGTAGTTATCGCGGTCATCGAGTAGCGACCCTCCACTTTGGCGATACCCGATTGATCGGATACATCCGTAAACTTATCGTTACCATTATTGTGATACAGAAGATTTGTATCAGTGGGTAAGCCCTTGGGTCCGCAATTGACGGGAATGCCCTTCCATGTACAATTGGGGCCCTTTCCCGGCTCAGGGGCTGTTTCGAGATCAAACTTTAGATAGTTTGTTACAAACAGATCCAGCTTTCCGTCGCGATCATAATCGACGAAAGTACAGCCTGAGCCCCAGCGGGTGCCTTTCGTGCCGAGTCCCACTTTCTGCGTGACATCAGTGAAAGTGCCGTTGCCATTATTACGATAAAATACATTTTGGCCCCAGTAAGTGAGGAAAAAATCTTCGTATCCATCATTATCGTAATCACCGGCGCAAACGGCCGATGCCCAACCCACCTTCCGCAGACCTGCTCTGGCCGTAACCTCTTCAAAGCTGCCGTTGCGTTTATTGCGATATAACTTAATGGTAGGCTCTTTCCCCTTGGGAAAGCCTTCGAGACGAGTTCCGTTGAGGAGCAGAATGTCTACCCAGCCGTCGTTATCATAATCGAGGAAGGCGACACCACTGCCATTAGTTTCAATGATGTACTTCTTTCGTTCGAGACCACCGTAAATAATCGGTTCCGAAAGGCCCGCGGATGCCGCCACATCGACGAAGTTGACTGGAAAACCTTCTCCATCCTTCCAACCTGTCACCAGTAGACCAGTAAGGTTATTCTGTTGTGTGTTCGCACGACACCGAGCAGATGACGATCGAGGAGGTCCGCTTGCAAGCAACGAGCCGGCTGCAAGACAGAATATGAGCGGGTGGCAACTCTTTCGAAACTTCGCGAACACCTTTAATCCATGTTCCTACTTATCCTTATCAGAGCTTGTTCTTAGTCGGTCAGCGATTTCGAACTCTTTTTTTGCCTCTTCTAATCGATTGGCCTGCCGCAAAACTTGAGCGAGCAGATAATGACCAGAGAAATTGTTCGGGTCCATAGTTAGCGCGCGTCTTAATACGGCTTCAGCGTTCAATAGATCACCTTTCTTAAGATGAACTTTCCCCAGCACAATATAGGGACCACTGAAGTACGGGTTGAGCCAGATGGATTTTTGCAGTGGTGCAACCGCTTCATCCCACTTTAGCTGCCTGGTATATGCCTCCCCCAACCTGTAGTGAGCCATACCGAACGCCGGATTGATCGCTATCTCGTTTTGCAGAAGTTCGATACCACGATCGATATCGGCGCGAAAGATTGCGAGTTCACCGAGTAAAAAATTGGCCTGTGGCAGCTTCGGATCAAGTTCAAGCGCTTTTCGCAGTTCTTTCTCGGCAAAGTCTTCGAACTGCTGGCGAATCAGCATCTGGGCGTTGATTAGGTAAGCAGATGCGGAATCCGTTGGAATACGAAACATTCGTGCGAACGCTTCGCGCGCCTTATCTGGGCTGTGAGTTTGAATGTAGCTGAGGCCCAATACATATGCTGTCTCCACACTATCAGGTGACCAGTGTCTAACCTGTTCGAGATATGGAATAGCCTCTTTATGGTGTCCCAGCAGGTAGTGAGATAGGCCAAGCATCTGCACTCCTTGCTGGTAATGAGGGCTACCTTCCGGCACTTGCTTGACGGCCATCGAAAGATGCTCAATCGCCCGGGTGTGGTCGTTCTTTTGATAGTAGGCGAGCCCTAAAAGATAATTTATCGTCGTATCGTTTGAACTGGATTTTGCCAGTACTTTCAGCATCCCTATGGCAGCCTCAATCCTACCGACACTCAAGAGCGCCTGCGCTTGCGCGACCGTTGGAGCGTTTGATTCAAGCTTTGACGCGGACTGGGTTTCCGTTTGACTTGCGACGGTTAGTGAAAATAGCGCCACCAACAGGTTGATCGATATCACATGGAATGCAGACTTGATCATATTTCTGCTTTTTTCTTTTGGCCTGCGAATGGTAACACACCGGCTCTGTTCTTCCTGTTGTTCTTCGTTGACACCGTTGACACTGTTCTGTGTGAAGAATATCGATCCTCATTCCTACTGTCGTTATCCAACGCAGAGACGTTGATCAGTACAGCAAAAAATTGAACCAGCTGCTCGGTAGCGCGTCAGGTTAGCTCCTGTACGAGGTGTACGCGAATAAAGATTGACTCATTTTAACAGCGGGTGTAAGTTCTGACTCACCCCGACCCTTGATAACTGAGTATCACTGATATACGAACTCTGTCTGCCCCTCGATTCGGCGGCGACACTTTAACTCGTGCCGATAAATTGGTAGTCGATCCAGACTTACATACATCGCACGGGCCCGAGGTGGTTAAGAGGTTCTGCCGGTTAGAGGACTGTCGATTGTAAGCGGCACGTCTGTTCTTACCTAACAGTATTTGCCGAGTTCTGGATCCTTGCGTGAGTCGTTTTGGCTATTCGTTGCGTGTCATTTTCAGGATTTTGTTCTTGTACGCACACGTGTCTGAATCTTAATTGATACGATTCAAAAGGATGACTTGCGAGTCTTATCTGCCCACCTCAAAACAATTGGGCAGCGGAAAATCCAATCTCCTAAGGAGTCTCCTATGCACAGAAGCAAACTCGCCTTATTCGTCGTCAGCTTGTTACTCGTCACTACGCTCAGTGTAGATATCCGTGCCCAGGCCGTGTATGGAAGCATCGCCGGGAATGTCACCGATGCCCAGGGGGCGTCGGTCGTTGGCGCCACGGTGACCGTGACGAACATAGATCAAAACGTGTCGACTAGCGCAAAGACCAATGACATTGGCTTTTACCAGGTGACACATCTGATACCGGGCCGATATCAAGTCAAAGTCGAACAGCAGGGATATAAGACTGCGGTCCAGGAGGTCTTGGTAAGGGCAGATGTTTTGACCACTACGGATATCGCTGTGGAAGTAGGAGCAGTAAGTGAGACGGTAACAATCAGCTCCGAGGCCTTGGAGCTCAGTCTCAAAACCGATCGCTCGGACGTCGCCACGAATTTTAGCCAGCGGCAAGTTCAAGAGCTTCCCACCTTCGACCGCAACTTCACCAGATTCCTGCTGCTCACGCCTGGCACACAGCAACTCCCCGGCTGGCAGCACGCAGCCAGTGAGAACCCGCAAGGCTCAACCCAGATCATGGTCAACGGGCAGCACTTTAGCGGAACTTCGTATCAACTCGATGGCACTGACAACCGCGATCCTATCCTGGGAATCATTGTGATCAACCCGACACTTGAGTCTGTCACGCAGGCTAAAGTTACTACTCAGAATTATGACGCAGAGTTCGGTCAGGCCACCGCCGGAGTGGTGACGGCTCAGACTCGTTCGGGTTCAAACCAACCTCACGGGAGCGCCTTCATGTTCCGCCGCAACGATCTCACGCAAGCTCGCGATCCGTTTAGTGAAGTAAGCCCTGATCCGCTGACGGGGAAGATCATACCCGATCAAGTTTGGAGCCAATTTGGCGGCTCACTCGGTTGGAGAATTATCAAGGATAAGAACTTTATTTTTGGCGATTACCAGGGCACACGAAGTAAGGAAGGTGGGTCGGTGCGCACCACCGTGCCCATCGGGGCTGCACGCACGCCGAACGCCGCGGGATTTTTCGATCTCAGTGCCTACCCATTTCAACTTTATGATCCGGCAACAGGCAATCCGTTAACGGGCCTGGGGCGAACACCCTTTGTCGGAAATCTGATTCCTGCAGCCCGCGTTTCAGCGCAAGCAAGAGCCCTGTTGGCGCAGCTCCCGCAGCCGAATCAACCGGGTACATTTTCCAACTACACTGCAACTGGCGCGGGTGTCTTTAACGGCGATCAGTTCAACATTCGTGATGACCATTACTGGAGCCAGAACCTGCACATCTTCGGTCGTTACAGCTACGCAAAGTACGCAAGAACCAAGCCGGGTGCGTTTGGCGACGTTCTCGGTGGACCGAATTTGAGTGGCCCACGTTTTGGTGGCGCCTCGAACTCCCGTGATATCTCAATCGCCGCTGGCTTTGATTATGCCTTGAGCCCGCGAACGGTCACGGATTTCCGTCTGGGCTTTTTCCAGTATAAGGTCAACGTGCTGCCAGGAGGTGTCGGTAGTAATACTGCGCAAGCGGCAGGGATACCGGGCCTCAACACAGACGATCTGACCTCCTATACGCCGGCATTCGTCATCCAGACGCCGGGTGCGAACAACGACGATGCGTCCGAGACCTTCAAATTCGGATACGGACTGGTGACGAACGGATGCAACTGTCCGCTGATACAGCAGGAGGAGCAGATTCAGTTTGTTAACAACTGGAGCTTCATCCGCGACAACCACATCTACAAATTTGGTGGCGATCTCCGTTTTGCTCGAAACTTGCGCGTTCCCTCGGACGCGCCGCGAGCCGGCCAATTGATATTTAATAGAGATGGAACTGCTCAAGTTAACGCTGGCGGGACCACGACCGCTAATACAGGTCTGGGACTGGCAACCTTCCTGCTGGGCAATGTGAGCAATTTCAGACGTTACGTGAGCACGACGCAGGACGCCCGCGAACACCAGCGTCGCTGGTTCTTCTACGGCCAGGATACATGGCGCTATTCACCGAAGCTCACCATCAACTATGGTCTGCGCTGGGAGCTAATCTTTCCTGAAACCGTTAGCCGACCGGGTGATGGCAGTCTGCTAAATCTGGACACCGGCCAACTCTTTGTCGGAAACGTTGGCGAAGTCAATGACCATTTCAACGTCTCGCCTACTTACAAGGCACTGGCGCCGCGCGTCGGCGCAGCTTACCAGTGGACCGAAAAGACCGTCATCCGTGCGGGCTATGGCCGCAGCTTCGACGTCGGAGTGTTCGGTTCAATCTTCGGGCATGCCGTCACGCAAAATTTGCCGGTCATCGCCTTCCAGAGCTTGAACCCTGCTGGCGGTAACTACAACAGCGTTTTCTCTCTTAGCGCAGGTCCGGCCGCTCCGGTCTTTCCGACTGTGCCTTCAAATGGTCGGCTGCCGCTACCAGTAGGCATCGAAGGGCGCGCACGTCCCTTTAGGCAGAGACTGCCGACGCTTGATGCCTGGAACGTGACGGTTCAGCACCAGTTCGGAGCTAATACCTCTCTCGAAGCGGGTTACGTAGGCAACAAAGGTACTCACGTATTTTACGGTGATGGGCCGGGATACAATGTGAATCAGCCTGTTAGTAACCTCGCTGTCCCCAACACTGACCTTCGTCGGCCATTCTTTAGTCGCTTCGGGTGGACACAAAACATCACTTATTACGGCAATGACTCGGACAACCATTACAACGCCCTACAGACGAAGTTTGAGACGCGCTTCCCCGGTCTCAACATTCTGACTCACTACACATGGCAGGCCTCCAGAAATTACAGCGACGAATACATCCATGATAAAAAAGTTGTGTACGGCCCCTCGGGCTATGACCGCACGCATGTGATCGTATTTACCGAAGTATGGGATGTGCCAGTCGGTAGGAACCGGAAATACCTGACAAGTATCTCCCGGCCGTTAGACTACGTCGTTGGTGGCTGGCAAATAAACTCTTCGACCACCTGGCAGAGTGGTTTGCCGTTCACGCCTACATTATCTTCCTGTCCGGGTACCAATGCCGGGCCCTGCCGGCCTGATAGAACAGGCGACCCGTATCCCAGCAATCAGACTCAGAATCAATGGTTCATCGGCGGAGTAGGAGCGGGAACACCGTGGGCAGTGCCGGGACCGGGTCAGTTCGGCAACGCTGGCCGTAACAGCCTTCGTGGGCCTTCGTTCTGGCAGGCAGACCTCTCTATCTTCAAAGACTTCCGACTAACCGAGTCGACGAAGGTGGAATTCCGGGCGGAGTCTTTCAATGTCTTCAACCACGTCAATCTGGGTATCCCGAATAGCACGGTGGATAACCAAGGCGCAGGCCAGATCACCTCAACGCAACCGCCGGGCTCGCGCCAGCGTCAGTGGCAGTTTGGGGCAAGATTCCTCTTCTAACCTTGTGTAACTGAAGAGCTGTTGTTGCAAAGCGAGTGGCTGGCCTGACCAAGTTTCAGACCAGCCACTT
>WNGE01018032.1_pt1 | contig 15439 bp, 9 predicted proteins | sample 5400651 | NCBI WGS metagenome assembly WNGE01 (sample SAMN13153370, study PRJNA577476) | soil metagenome | isolation source: 60 cm soil or saprolite under grassland replicate 2 | place: USA:California | collected 2016-06-15 | reverse complement strand
CGAACACCGGGGGGTACGTGTTCAGAGCCTGTTCGACGAGCACGTAGAGCCCGGCGAGGCCGAGTGCGACCGGCGCGCCGACCGCGAGCAGGACGCGCCAGCGCGGGCGGATGAGCGCCGCGAGCACGAGGAGCCCGACGAGTAGTCCGGCGAGCGGCTTGATCAGCACGGCGGCGAGCAACCCGCTGCCGACGGCGGTGGCGGCGATGACCGTTCGACGTGGGCGTGCGCCCGCGGCCGCGAACGGCGAACGGAAGCCCGGCGGCTCGTCCAGCGCTTCTCTCGGCTCCGCCGCGGCGCCCGTGGCCGCCATCTGCGGCTGCCGGCGCCGGCGTGAGAGCAGACCCAACGCCAGCGCGGTGCACAGCAGCATCGTCACCGCCGAGATCGCGATCGCGATCCACACCGTCCGCTGCGGCGTCCACGTCAGGGTGACGTCGAGCGCGCGCGCGTCCTTGGGGTCGACGAGCCAGCCGTTGGCGTATCCGTTCACGAGCCGGCCTTCACCCAGATCGCGGCCGTCGACGGAGGCGACCCACCCGCGGTTGTGACTCTCGCCGAGCACGACCCAGAACGGCTTGTCGGCCCCGGTGACGTGCAGCTTCATGCTCGTGCGCCCCGAGGACGTGACTTCGACCTTCGGCGCGTTGCCGCGCGGCTCGGCGGCGGCGGGGACCGCGCCACGCGCGCCGAGCGGGAGCGGCGCGCCCCCGGCTTCGGAGCCGAGGACGATGCCGTCGAGGTCGATGCCCGTGTCGAGGCCGAGGGCGGAGCGCAGGATGTGCTGGCCCCGCTCGAGGTGCAGCGACGCGGACGTGGCGACGCCCGTGGCCGGGTCGCAGCGCTCGACGTCGAGTGGGCGCGCCGCCGACGCGTCGGCGACCGATCCGGTCACCCGCACCGGGACGGGCGTGCCGTCGACGGTCAGCAGGTCGTCGCGGCACGCGCCCGGCAGCGACTCGGCGAGCGGCGGACGCTGCACGCCGGGAATGCCGAGCTCGGCCAGCGCGACCGGCGTCACGATCGGCGTGTTCGAGTAGTACTCGGTCGTCTTCGCCTCGCGCACCGCGTCGACCGTGACACGCACGTCCTGGGCGGTGACCGGGTCGAACCCGACGGTCACCGGGACCGTGGCGTTGTCGCCCGGAACGTCGCCGATCGCCGGGAGGTCGACGATGCGAGTCTGACCGTCGGCGTCGATCCGCAGCCGCGTCGGGACGGAGTGGCGCCCGTCCGCGACGACCTGGAGGTCCAGGTGGTCGAAGGTGACCGGCTGTGGGGCCGCGACGTCGACCCATTGGCCCGTCGGTGTCGCGAACGGCGTGCTCCACGCCGTGGTCGGGTCGCCGTCGACCGCCGACGACGCCCGGGCCTGGATGTCCCCGGGGAGACGGGCGGACGACTGGGCCGTGATCCCACCGGCGTTCGCGCCCGCGACACCAAGCAGCTGGTCGACGACGTCGTCGGGCGTGGCCGTGGAGATCCGCGCCGTGCCCGCGAGAGCGAAGTCGCGGGCGACGGGCACGTCGAACGCGCGCGTCAGGTTCCGCTCGTCCTCGGAGTAGCGGGGCGGCACGAGGATCGTCCGCGAGCGGCTCATCGAGTACACGAGCCGGTGAGAGAGCGAGGCGCCGCCGACGGCGTTGGTCAGGTCGACGGGCATCCGGGTGATCTCCTCGACGTGCACGTCCGGCGCGCCCGGCCGCTGGTCGCGCACTCGGATCTCGGAGAAGCCCACGCCGCTGACACCGGCGTATTCGGATCTCTTCCCGAGGTTCGTCTCATTGATGGCGATCTCGAACGACTTGACCCTGCGACGCGGGAACGTCACCGTCTGCCCGTCCGGTGTGCGCGACTCGTCGCCGAGCTGAGTGTTCACCTCGTGTCCGTCGCCGAAGCGCAGCGTGGCCTTGGTGATCCAACGATTCCGGTCGCCGTAGAGCGGCTGGACGAGGTTGATGTGGTCGGTCGTCACCGGCTTGTCGAGCGTGACCCGGATGCGCTCGCCCTCGACGGCGTCGAAGTCGCCGGCCTTCCACACCGTGCGCAGGTCGCCGTCCATCGCGCGCGCCGGCCGGTCCTCGGGGGTGTAGGAGATGTTGTTGCCGTACGCCGACGCCTGCACCTTCGCGCCGCGCTGCTCGGTGACGGTGTACGAGTTGTCACCCGCGCCGGGGAACACATCGAGCCGGGCATCGGACGGGTCCTTCACGAGCGGCTTCTCGCCCGGCTGCTCCGTATAGCCGACGTTCTCACGGACGGTGCTCCACCGCCGGGCCCGGCGCCGGTTCGAGTCGGTCACGACGAGATTGGCGCCGTCGGCGTCCGCCTGCTTGCGGAGCGCGGCCGGGTCGCGCGCGTACGACCCGGAGTAGACGATGAGACCGTTGTCGTTCAGCATGCCCAGCCCGGCGATGTCGACCAGGCCGTCGCCGCCGCCCGCCACCACGAGCGGCTCGGTTGCGGGTTGGGCCCGGGCGATCGTGGGCGCGCCCTCGACCGGGAACACCTCAACCGGAGCCGGGTCCGGCGTCCCGGCGGGGAGAGCCAGTGTCTTCTCGTCGAGCAGCGGGAAGTCGAGGGGCGGGCCGAGGCTGGTGCCGTAGCCCGTGGGCGCGCCGATCCCGGTCGCCTGGGGATCGAGCAGCAGCTGCAGCTGCTTCGGGCGCACGAGGTTGTAGCGGTCGACCTGCAGGTCGGAGCGCAGGAGGATGTCGCCCGCGCTCATGAGGCGGGCGATGGGCGCGATCGCGGCGGGGTCGATGAGCCCCTCCTGGATGCGCCCGTCGAGCGCGTTGAGGAGGTCGTTGGTCTCGGGCGTGCCGTACGGGATGAGCTCCCGGGCGACGTACGGCCGGTCCGTCAACCCCGGCGTGATCGGGTCGACCGTGTTCCCCCACCGGTACGACGCGAAGTCGGACCCGGGCATCTCGAGGATGCGCGTGTCGTGCGGGCCGGCGTCGACGGCGGCGATGGCCTTGGTCCAGTAGCCGGGGATGTCCTCGGGTCGCTGCAGGTTCTTGCCGTAGTAGTCGCCGTTCCACAGCGCGGGCAGGTTCACGATCACGAGCACACCGACGAGCCCGAGGACGACAAGCGAGTAGCGGTGCAGGTTGCGGCGGTCGAGCCAGCGGACGAACGCGGAAACGCCCGCGCCGAGCAGCACCGCTGCCCCCAGCGCAAGGAGCGGCACGGCTCGTCCGACGCTTCGAAGCGCCAGGCCGGCGTTCGAGCTGTCGGCGAACACCTTGAGGAGCGCGCCGAATGGCGACGGGTCACCGTACGGATGCGCGCCGACCGCGATCGCGACGCCGACGACCATGAGCACGGCGAAGTAGAGGCGGTGTCGCCACCGGATGAACGCGGCGGCGAGGAGCGCGAGCGTCGGCACCGCGTAGCTGACGACGATGAGGGGACGGCTCTGCGTGTAGTGGACGCTGGCCTCGATCCAGTTCCCGAGCTTGTCGCCGCCGTAGAAGAACCAGTAGCCGAGGCCGCGGAGCACCTCGGGCGCGACACCCGCGGTGGCGACGGTCTTGACGGTCTCGGTGGACTTGAGGATGTCGATGCCGTAGCTGCCCTGCGCCCACAACCCCGCCATCCACCACAGCGACGCGCCGAGTGTCAGCACGCCGATGCGGACGAGCGTCACCAGGGCGCGCCGCCAGTCGACCTCCCGGCTCACCCAGACTGCGTACGGGACCCACAGCAGTGGCGCGAGCAGCGCGAACACGAGCGCGGTCGCGTTCACGCTGCCGACGATCTGCACGACGATGGCGAACGCGGCGGGATATCGCCACCCTCCTTTGCGCAGTGCCCGCACCATCAGCCCGAGCATCCAGCCGAGGCCCGCCCACGGCAGCAGGATCACCGAGATCCGGGCCGCGTAGTGGAGCGAGTACGGGCTCAGCATGTACGCGAGCGCGGCGATGACCGCACCGGGCCCGCGCATGTCGATGGTTCGTAGCAGGTAGAGGACGCCGAGCCCGGCGAAGAACACAATGCTGCCGAGCCAGATGCGCTGCGCGACCCAGCTCGGGAACCCGATGTTCTCCATGACCCAGTAGTACGGGCCCATCGGGAACAGGTAGCCGATGTTCTGGTGGGTGACCGTGCCGAGGCCGATGTTCGGGTCCCACATCGACGGCGCGCGCTCCAACAGGCGGGTCGGGTCGAGGTACAGGTACTGCTTCGTGTCCGCGGCGACCTTGCCCCACGCCGTGAGCATCGGAGGGATGTACGCGAGCGCGGCGAGGAGCGAGTAGCCGAGGACCCGCCGGCGGCGCGGCGACGCCTCCGGTGCCGCCGGCGCCTCTGCAGTGGCAGGCGCCGGCCGTCGGGCGACCGTGGTCACGGCCGTCCTCGGCGACGGACGGCGTCTGCTGCGAGAACCTCGAGCGTCCCGCGCGCGGTCGCCGTCCAGGTGAACCGGGATGCGTGGTCGATCGCGCCCCGGCTCAGTCGCTCACGGAACTCCGCGTCGCGCAGCACGCGGTCGAACGCGTCGACCGTGGCAACGGCGGGCGTTTCGCACGCCGCGGCCTCGGTGATCGTCATGCCCCATCCCTCGCGCGCGGCAGCGCTGGCGACGACCCACGCCCGTCGGTAGAGGTCGAGGAGCTCCTGGTCGGTCACATGGCCGGCGAGCCGGAGCCACCGCTCGGCGCCCGCCTCGCGCAGCTGACCCTCGAGGTCGTCGCGGCGGTACCCCTCCCCCACGATGACGGCCTCCAGGAGCGGATGACGCTCCCTCACACGGACCAACACCTCGATCAGCTCTTCGAAACGCTTCACCGGGACCAGCCGGCCCGCCGCGACGACGAGCGGGGTGGGCGACTTCTCGCCGCCGGGCGAGAACCGCGCGTCGACGCCAGGCGGTACGACGGTGACGCGATTCGGCTTGAACTTGAGCTCGTCGACGAGCTCGCGCTTCGACGACTCCGACAAGGTGACGATCGGCGTTCGCCGGTAGAAGTGCGGCGCGATGCGCGACTCGAGCGTGCTCCCCATGGTCGCGAGGCGCGGCGGCAGGGTCATCTGCCACATCTCCGCGTGCACGTGGTGGAGCCACACGATGCGCGGCCCGCTCCCCCACACCGGCGAGAAGAACGGCATGCCGTTCCAGATCTCGATCAGGCCGTCGCGCGAGCCGTGCCAACCCATGAGCTCGCTGAACGCGGCGCGCGGGAACACCATGTACCGACCGGCCTTGCGGATCACGCGATAACCGTCGCGCCAGCTGACCTGCGGATGGCCGGCCGCGAACGACGTCCGCATCGTGACCTCGATCCCGGCCTGTCCCCACAGCTCGGCGACCGTCGACGCGTGGACCTCCGACCCGCCGGCCTCGGGGTCGTCGAGGTCGCGCCAGGCGAGCATGCTGACACGACGGATCCCGGATTCGGCGGCAAGATCACCGATCTTGGCGATCTCCTCGGCCGGGTCGGGGACGCGCGAAGACGGTGACGGCGGCGTGCGGTCCATGAGTCGGAGAGAAATGCTAGGTGAGCGGGCCGCCGAAGGCCGTTCGGGGCCGCCCGATTCCCCCAGGCTCGTAGGCTTCCGCGCCATGAGGCTCACCGGCGAGCGCCCGATGGAGGGCGCGACACCCGACTCGCTCCTGGCGTTCCACGATGCCGGCTACCGCGAGATGGGATCCCGCCTCGGGCCGGGCACCGTGCTCGACATCGGGTGCGGCGTGGGCGACGAGACGGCCCGCCTGGCGGAGCGCGACCGGTTCGTGATCGGCGTCGACTACGACGCCGGCACGGCGGTAGCGGCCGCGGCCGAATGGGGGCCGGGTGGTCGGCGCGGGCACGAGGTCCGCTTCGCCGGGATGGACGGCGCCGGGCTCGGCTTGCGCGCCGGCAGCGTCGACTGGGCGTGCTCCTCGCACATCATCGAGCACTTCACCGCGCCCGAGCTGCACGTCGCCGAGCTCGCCCGCGTGCTCACGGACACGGGCACAACGTTCGTGATCACGCCGAACCGCCCCGCCGACTTCGAGAACCCTTTCCACGTCTATCTCTTCGAGCCCCCCGAGCTCGCCAGCCTCCTGCGGTTGTTCTTCCGGGACGTCGAGGTGCGCGGGATCGAAGGATCGGACGAGCTGAAGGCGGACTTCGCCGCCCGGCGTGCCCGCGGCGAGAAGATCCTCAAGCTCGACGTCCTGCGGCTGCGGCACCGGATGCCGCGCCGCTGGTATGTGTGGTCCTACGAGCGGGCGTTGCCCCTCGTCTACCGCGCGCTCGGGAGCCAGGGCTCCGGCATCGGCTCGGGGCTCGACCAGTCTCATTTCTTCATGACCGACGACATCACGGACACCACGCCCGGGCTGTTCGCGGTTGCCCGCGCCCCTCGCCGCTGACACCCTGCGGCGGGCTCGGCAAATGAGGTCGTTTTGCGTAGTTCGGCGCTACGCTCACGGGTTCGTTCACGGGACGCGGGGGAACACCGTGGAACGGCAAGGCGCGCTCACGTACCAGCCGGCGCTCGACGGCTTGCGCGCGTTCGCAGTCGCGTCGGTCATCGCCTACCACTTCGGCGCCGGATGGATGACGGGCGGGTTCCTCGGTGTGGACGCGTTCTTCGTGCTGTCGGGCTTCCTCATCACGTCGCTGCTGCTGAACGAGTGGGGGCGCCGCCGTCGCATCGACCTGCCCGGGTTCTGGGCCCGCCGGGCGCGCCGCCTGCTCCCCGCGCTGCTCCTCGTGCTCGGCGCCATCGCGTTGTACGCGGTCGTGCTCGCTCCCACCGACCAGCTGCGCTCGTTGCGCGCCGACGGGCTCGCCAGCCTCTTCTACGTCGCCAACTGGCGCTTCGTGCTGAGCGGCCAGTCGTACTTCGCCCTGTTCACGCTGCCGTCGCCGATGCGACATCTCTGGTCGCTCGCGATCGAGGAGCAGTTCTACCTGGTGTGGCCGCTCGTGGTGCTGGCGTGCCTGCGGATCGGACGCGGCTCGCGCACCGTGCTCGCGGGCGTGTGCGTGGCGGGGATCGCCGCGTCGGTCGCGGTGATGGCGATGCTCTACGAGCCCGCCGATCCGTCACGGGCGTACTACGGCACCGACGCCCGGGCGCACACCATCCTCGTCGGAGCGCTTCTCGCACTCCTGCTCGCGCGCCGTCGGCCCCGGACCCGCAGCGCGGGCCGGGGGTTGCACGTTCTCGGCGTCGTCGCCGCCGCCGCGTGCGTGTGGGCATGGGTCAGCGTCACCGACCAAGGGTCCGGCATGTACCACGGCGGATCGCTGCTGTTCGCGATCGCCGTGGCGGTCGTCATCGCGTCGGCCGTGCAGCCGGGCCACTCGCCGCTGCGCGCCTTCCTCTCGCTCGGGTTCCTGCGCTGGATCGGCATGATCTCGTACGGGCTCTACCTGTGGCACTGGCCCGCGACGGTCGTCCTCAACGAGTCACGGACCGGTTTGTCGGGTGCGCCGCTGGCGGCGTTGCGGCTGGCGGTGACCGTCGGCGCCGCCGCGCTCTCCTTCTATCTCGTGGAGCAGCCCATCCGGCGCGGCGCGCTGCGCGGCTGGAAGGCACGAGTCGCGTTGCCGACCGGGTTCGCGACCGCGGCGGCTCTGCTCGTGGTCACGACGGTCGGCGCAACGGCCGCGACGCCGCTCGAGCAGGTGCGGGTGGGCCAGAAGCTCGCTTCGAAGTCGACGCCGACCGCCGCCGCCAAATCCGGGAGACAGGCCGCCGGGTCGGGGCCTCGCATCCTGCTGGTCGGCGATTCCATCCCGTACACCCTGTTGCCCGGCCTCGAGCCGCGCGCCGCGAAGCGGGGCGTCACACTCGACACCGCGCTCGTCGCCGGGTGCGGCGTCGTCGGCGGCGTGGCCATGTACTTCGACGGCGGGCTCCCGCCTCAAGCGCGGGGATGCGAGAAGCTCGTCGACACCTACGAGCGCGAGTCCCTCGCCAGTGATCCCCAGCTCGTCCTGTGGATGAGCATGTGGGAGGTCAACGACCGCGTCGTCGACGGCGAGCTGATCCGGTTCGGTTCCGACGAGTGGGACCGCATGATGCTCGGCAAGATCGACGAGGCGGCGACGCGACTCACATCTGGTGGCGCCCATCTCGTCATCACCACCATCGCCGCCCGGGCGTCGAGCGACTTCGCACCGTCGAGCCCCGACGAGGACGTGCGCTACGAGCGCTTGAACGAGCTGTACCGCCAGTACGCGCGCGAGCATCCGCAGACGGTCTCGGTGATCGACTTTGCCCGCGTCGTGTGCCCGGGTGGCGCACCGTGCCCGCGTACCGTCGACGGCGTCGACCTGCGCCCGCACGACGGACTGCATTTCACTCCTGACAGCGCGCGCTGGGCGGCGCCGCGTCTGCTCGACGCCGTGCTCGCCTGCCGCCCGTCCGCGGTGGGCTGGGCGTGTCCGGACACCGCGACCGTCGAGCCAGGACGCCAATCGGCCCACAAGTAGCATCGCCCGTCATGGCGGACACGGCCGGTGGACTCGAGAGCTCGGCGCGGGCGCGCGGCGTCGAGCGCGTCAAGTTCCCGTGCTTCGACGGCTTTCGTGCCCTTGCCGCCATCAGCGTGCTCGTCACGCACGTCGCCTACCTGAGCGGCTTCGACATCCACTCCCGCTTCGGCGCGTTCACCGCGCGCATGGACGTGGGCGTGGCCGTTCGTGCTGCACGTGCCGAAGGAGCTCCCGTCGGCCAAGAACCTCTTCCTCTTCTACGGGCTCCTCCACCCGTACAGCGTCGACAACTTCTTCGGGCCGATCCTGTCGTCGTACACGCTCACGACCGAGATCTCCTTCTATGTCTTCCTGCCGCTCTACGCGTTCGTCATCGCTCGTGCCGCCGCCACACCGCAACCGCAGGCACAGATGCGACGCGAGCTCGTGATCTTGACGGGATTGGTCGCCGCCGGTGTCGTGTACCGCGCCGCGGTGACCGCCGCCGACTTCGACGCCACCCGGACCGCGCAGCTCCAGAACGTGCTGCCGGGCTGGATCGACGTGTTCGCAATCGGGATGGTGCTCGCCGTGGTCAGCGCCTGGATCACCCAGCGGCGCACCGCCGCACCCGCGGGGCTCGATCGGCGCTGGGCGCCAGCAGCCTGCTGGGCGCTCGCCACCGCCGCGTTCGTGGCGATCTCCCTCTGGATCGGCAAGCCGCCCCGCGGCGAAGTGACCTACACGTTCTGGGAGGACATGGGCATCCACTATCTCTACCTCGCCGTCGCGCTCTTCTTCCTCCTGCCGGGCATCTTCGGGTCGCAGCGTGAAGGCGCGATCCGCCGTCTGCTGCGAAGCCCCGCGGTGGTGTTCCTCGGGTTGATCTCCTACGGCCTGTACCTCTGGAACGAGACCCTCATGGAGAAGTACATCGAGTGGACGAGCAGCACGGCGTTCAACACGTCGTTCCCGGTGATGCTGCTCGCCGTCTTCGTCGCGACGTCGTTGGTCGCCACGATCAGCTACGTCGTGGTCGAGAGGCCCGCGCTGTCGCTCAAGTCCTGGGTTTCCGACCGCCGACCGGCGCGGGAGCCGGCGTGAGACTCGGACGCAAGGCGTCGCTGTGGATCAACGAGGCGCTCGATCGCTACGTGCCGCCGGCGGTGCGCGATTCGAAGGTGTTCGGGAACCTCGCCCGCAGGATGTACGGGCAGCTCACGATCGACATCGTCGACCTGAAGGACAAGGCCTTCTATCTGTCTCGCGCCGAGTTCGCCGCCTTCTACCAGAGCATCCGTTCACGCTTCGATCAGGGCGTCACCGACCTGACGCCGGAGTCGCTCGCCGGCGTGTTGCGGTCCGTGCAAGGCGAGAACGTCCTCGACGTGGCGTGTGGCCTCGGGTACGTGTGCGAGCAGCTCGCACCAGACCACGAAGTCGTGGGATGCGACGTGGCGGTCTCGGCCGGCCGGCGTGGGACCCACCCGAACGTCCATTGGTGTGACGGCAACGTCGAGGAGCTGCCGTTTCGCGACCAGGCGTTCGACACCGTCGTGTCGACGCACACGCTCGAGCACGTGCAGCATTTCGGCGTCGCGCTCGACGAGCTGCGACGCGTCGCCAAGCGGCGGGTCGTGGTCGTCGTCCCCCATCAACGCCCGTACAAGGCCACCTTCAACCCGCACATCCACTTCTTCCCGTACAAGTTCTCGCTGCTCGCCTGGACCGGTACCGACCACCCGCACACGCTCGACCTCGTGGGTGGCGACTGGCTCTACGTCGAGGACGTAGTCCCAGAACGCAGCCCGCGCTCGCCGTAGCATGGTTGCCCGGTGACCCGGACGCTGATCATCGTTCCCGCGCTGAACGAAGAGCAGAGTCTTCCCGCCACGCTCAAGGAGCTGCGGGAGGTCGTCGACCAGCACGACATCGTGGTCATCGACGACGGCTCGATCGACGCGACGGCAGACGTAGCCCGCCGCGCCGGGGCCGTCTCGGCCCAGCTGCCGTTCACCCTCGGCGTCGGTGGCGCCGTGCGGGTCGGGCTGCACTACGCCCAGCGGAACGGATACGACCGCGCCGTCGTGATCGACGCCGACGGACAGCACGACCCGGCCGGTGTCACCGCCCTCCTGGACGCGCTCGACGCCGGCGCCGACATGGCCGTGGGCAGCCGGTTCATCGAGGGCACGCCCGAGTACCGGGTCGGCCGCACCCGCCGGCAGGCGATGCGGTTCCTCGCGCTGATCGTGCGGGCGCTCACCGGCCAGCGCTACTCCGACGTCACGTCCGGCTTCCGGGCCTACGACCGACCCGTGATCGAGCTCCTCGCCCGCGAGTACCCGGTCGAGTACCTCGCCGACACGGTGGAGGCGCTCCTGATCGTCCGGTACGCCGGCTTCCGGGTCGACGAGGTGCCGATCACGATGCGGCCACGCGCCGCCGGTGTCCCGTCGACGCGACGCGTGAAGCTCGTCATCAACTACCTCCGACTGCTCATCGGCATCGTCGGCTCGGCGTCGCGCCGGGCCCGCCTCCGAAAGGAAGAAGCATGATCGGCCTGCCCAGAGGATCGCTCAGCGGCCAAGCCCACGTCCTGATCATCGTCGCCACGGTACTCATCGCGCTGTTCATCCTCCGGCTGGTGCGGGCGCGCCAGCTGCGGAGCAAGTACGCGCTCCTGTGGCTCGTGATCGGGTTGATGCTGCTACCGCTGGCGGTGGTCCCGGGAGTGCTCAACACCGTGTCCGAGTGGCTCGGCGTCCTCTACTCCCCGACGATCTTCCTGTTGCTGGCGGTCGGGTTCCTGTTCCTCGTCGTCGTGCACTACTCGTGGGAGCTGTCCCGGCTGGAGAACCGCACCCGCACCCTCGCCGAGGAGCTGGCGCTGCTGCGCACGCGACTCGACGAGCAGGATCCCGCGGCCGTCGCCGCCCCGGACGGGGCCTAGCGGGGCGCGGCTGCGGTCGGGACGCCGGTGACGGAGGGAACCGCCGGCTCTTCCGCCGCGGGCAGCGGGCTGGGCGCGAGGCGTAGCAAGCCGCGGAGCGCGACGATCGCGACGGCGTAGGCGGCCAGCGCGAGGAACAACACGATCCGGAAGCCGAACGTCATGGCCAGGATCGTCGAGAGGACGGCGCCCACCACCGACGCGAAGCCGTTCACCGCCCATCCCCATGCGACGTACTCGCGCGGGTACTCCGTGAGACTCGCGACGGCGCCGAGACCCAACGGCATGAAGAACCCGAGGCAGACGCCGAGGGGAGCGAGCACGAGGAACGCGAGCGTGAGCCGACCGGCCAGCGGCCACCCGAGCAACGCGTCGGTCATGAACGGCAGACCGAATTGGTAGAAGACCGTGAGCACGACGATGGCGGCGAACAACACCGCCACGACGCGGCCGGGACGATCCATCGAACGTGAGCTGAGGAACGCGCCAACGCCCGTGAAGATCAGGATCGACGCCAGGGTGACGGTCAGCGAGTACGTGGGATACCCGAGGAACAGCGTCAGCCGCTGTATCAGCGTGATCTCGAAGAAGATGAAGCCCAACCCGATGGCCGAGAAATAGAGCGCCGACCTCGGCTTGCGGGGAAAGCCCCTCCAGATCGACCGCACCGAGACGAACGGCAGCAGCAGGAAGACGGCCGCCAAGACGACCGCGACTGCGAGCAACAGCAACAGGACTCGCTCGCCGAGCGCGATCTCGGCGTCGCCGCGGCGGATCGGGTCCGTGAAGTTGCCGACCACGTCGTCGAACGGCGTGAAGTGCCAGAAGAACGGCGCGTCGTCGGTCACGGGCCGGACGTCGTACCGGTACGAGTCGTACCAGGAACCCAGCTGCGAGCTCGGGAGCGTCGCCAGGGCGGTCACCGACTCGCCCTTGACCGGGTGACCGGGTGCGTACCGGAGCTTCGCGTTCGGCACCGCACCCAACCCCGCGAGGACCCGGTCGACCTCCGCCGCCGTGAACGGCGTCTTCTTCACGAGCACTGTCGCCAGCGCCGACGGGGCCTCGGTGGTCGTGGTCACGACCATGATGTGGCGAGCAGGGTTGTCGACGCCCTCGTGGCGGAGCGCATCCCGAGCCGTGGCGACGTACCGAGTCGTCCGGTTCGGTCGGGCGTCGTAGTCGAACTCGCCGAACTGCGCGGCGAGCATCCCGTCGGGTCGCAGGTGATCGAAGCTGTCGACGATCGCCTCGCGTGTGTAGAGGTAGCTCTCGGACAGGACGTTGGCCCCCGACGTCGCCGCATTCGTCGCCGAGTAGCTGTCCGGCGCGGGATACCAGATCAGGTTGTAGTCCTTGTCCTGGCGGGCGAGGTACGAGCGCCCCTCGCCCGTGAGGTAGTTGACCCTGGGATTGTCGGCGAGGTGTCCGTCGAAGTCGGCGAAGTCGTCGGTCACCATCCGGTAGGTGACCGGGTTGAGCTCGACGGCGTCGACGTGACCCGCATCGAAATGGAGCGACGCGAGGACCTCGTTCCCGCCGGCGGCGCCGATGATCAGCACGTTGCCCGGGGGCTTGTCACCGGCCGTGAAGGGGAAGGAGCGCGGGTCGCTGTCGAAGCGGCCGAGGCTGGCGGGGTTCCCGTCCCAGTTGTAGATCGCCGACCCGAGCAGGCCGTCGTGGATGAGGGTGCGTGCCCCCGGGACGACGCCGATGGCGTCGACGCGGAACACGGCGCTCCAGTCCCAGTCGTGACCCGACTCGCGCACATCCGCCTTGCTCTTGTCGGTGCGCTCGTACGGGAGCACGCTCGGCGCCACGACGGCGACGGCGAGCACAACCGCCATGAGCGCACCGACCGGTGCCACGCGGGAGCGTCGCCGCAACGCAATCCGGAACCCGGCGAGCGCCATGATCAGGCCGGCGAGCATGATCGTCGCCGGCGGACCGATGGACCCGAGCAACGAGACGACAACCGCGCACGCCAAGCCCGCGCCGAGCAGGTCAGCGAAGTAGAGGCGTCCGATCTGGTCCGACCGCCGGCCGAACAGGGTCGCGAGCACGACCCCGATGGCGATGAAAGACGTGAACAGCACCAGGCAGATCAGGACCAAACGCGCGAGGCCGGCGAACGAGTCGACCGTGCCGTAGTCCCAGAGCGCCAGGCTGTCGGTGCGGGTCACCGCCACGATGAGGTAACCGAGACCAACGCTGGCCGCGCCGAGGAGCAGGCTCCACATGAGGATCGCGTCCGTCGACGCTCGGCGGAGGTGGCGCGAGATCGCAACGAGGACGCCGCCGGCGCCGATGCCGAGCAACGCCAGCCCGATGACGAGGTACGTGTAGTAGTAGAAGAGCTTGAACGAGATGATCCGCGTGTAACTGACCTCGAGTAGGAGGCCGGCGAAGCTGATCAGGAAGATCTCGACGTGGTAGCCGCGGCGAGGCGTCTCGGCTTTCGCCGGCGCGGAGCTCTCGGCCATGGGGGCGCACGGTAGCAGTGGCGTGTTCGGGGTTTCCGACGGACGCGACCACGAACGCCCGAGGGGCGCCGGCCCCAGCCGGCTCGCTACCGTGCTCGCCGTGACGACCCGGACTTTTCGGCGTGGGTTGTTCGCGGCCGCAGTGCTCGGGCTCGCGGTTCGTGTCGCCTACATCCTCATCGTGCGTCACGACGTCGTCCTCGGCGGCGACCCGTTCTTCTACCACTTCGGCGCGCGCCTGCTCGTCGAAGGTCACGGCTTCATCGAGCCGACGCCGTTCATCAACGGCATCGTCGAGCAGAGCGCCAGCCACCCGCCGCTGTACCTCCTCTACCTCGCGATCCCCACGTCGGTCGGGCTCGACGGCCCGGTGTCGCACATGCTGTGGTCGAGCCTGCTCGGCGTCGCCAGCGTCGTGCTCATTGGCCTCACGGCGAAGGAGGTCGCCGGCCCGCGCGTCGGGCTCGTCGCCGCCACCGTCGCCGCGGTGTACCCGAACCTGTGGATCTTCGACGGCTTCGTCGTGTCGGAGACCATGGCTCTCTTCACCGCCGTCCTCTCCGTGTATCTCGCGTACCGCTACCTCCGCTCACCGTCGGTGTGGCGGGCGCTCGGCCTGGGATTCGTCTGCGGGCTGGCATCGCTGGCGCGGGCCGAGCTCGTCCTGCTCCTCCCGCTGTTGGTGCTCCCGTGCGTGCTGTTCATGCGTCGAACGGACGCCACCGCCAAGCTGAAGGGGCTGGTCGTGGCGGGGTTGGCGGCGCTGATCCCGATCGCGCCGTGGGTCACGTTCAACCTCACGCGCTTCGACGACCCCGTCTTCCTGTCCACCGGGCTCGAGCCGACGATGCTCGGCGCCAACTGCGACGCCACCTACTACGGCGACCTCACCGGCTACTTCACCCCGAAGTGCACCGAGACGGCGGGGAGGAGGTACAAGCCGGGCGACGACCAGTCGGTGCGCAACGCGATCTCGCGGGACATCGTGCGCGACTACATCTCGGACCACAAGGGCCGCGCCGCCGTCGTCGTGCTCACCCGGTGGGGACGCATCACCGGCCTGTACCGGCCCGCGCAACAGGTCCGCCTTGATCGCGAGGTCGAAGGCCGCGAGGGCTGGGTCGCGCTCGCGTCACTCTTCAGCTTCTACGTGGTCGGCGCGCTGGCGATCGCCGGAGGTGTGATCATCCGCCGCCGACGGCGAGTACCCGTGTTCCCGCTGCTGGTGCCGCCGGTCATCGTCCTGTTCGCGGTCGCGCTGTCGCTCGGCAGCAACCGGTATCGAGCGACCACCGAAGGCGCGCTCGTCGTCCTGGCGGCCGTCACGATCGACGCCGCGATCGGAAGGCTTCGTAAGCGCCGCGGTCGGGGCGACGTCGCGCGCGTCGATGAGCCGCCGACCGATCACGTCGCGCCGGCTGAAGCGCCGGCACCGCAGAGCTGAGCGCGCACCCCGAGTCACGGGAACGCTTTGGTACCGTGCCCGAGCGATGACACCCGCCACGCGCCGCTTCGCTTGGAGGCTCACATTCATCGCCGTGGTCGGCTTGGCGATCCGCGTGGCGTACATCCTGCTCGTG
>WNGE01004827.1_pt1 | contig 15445 bp, 16 predicted proteins | sample 5400651 | NCBI WGS metagenome assembly WNGE01 (sample SAMN13153370, study PRJNA577476) | soil metagenome | isolation source: 60 cm soil or saprolite under grassland replicate 2 | place: USA:California | collected 2016-06-15 | reverse complement strand
CGGCAGCCGCGGTGCGCTCGCTCGCGTCGACGACCCCCATCACGTAGGCCTGCCGGGTCGGCACGTCCATCTGCGAGAGCGCGAAGCGCGAGAGCAGAAGCACGATCGCTCCGGCGAGGTTGGGCGCGAAGGCGACCGCTGCGAGCAGCAGGTTCGAGGGCAGGTGGGTGAAGACCATCGTCCGCAGGAGGCCGATCCTGCCTGCGACTCGCACGGCGAGCTGGAAGGAGAGCGCTTGCAGGATGCCGATCGAGAAGAAGACGATCGCGAGCGTCTGCGGGGAGGCGTCGTACTTGCGCACGAACAGGTAGGCGATGAAGGTCTGCGGGACGAAGCCGCCGCCGAAGCTGTCGAGCGCGAACAGCGCGGAGAGGCGCATGACGATGCCGCCGGAGCGGTGGAGTGGCGGCAGTGGTTCTTCCTCGAGCTCGTGACCGCGCTCAACGGTTGGCGACAGGTGCGCAGTGGCGAGCAGTCCCAGGGCGGCGGCGAGCGGGTAGGCGAGGAGCCAGTGCGCCGAGGATCCGATGAGCGCAATCAGTGCTCCGAGCGAGCCGGCGAGTGTCGCGACGGTGTTGTAGGTGCCGAACAGCCGGGTGGTATCGCCGTCCGCGTGGGGGAGCATCGCTTGCTCGAGGGAGGTGAATGGTCCTGACTCGACGACGTCGGTCGAGACGGTGCCGGTCAGGCCGGCGATGATCAGCGCCGGCAGCCAACCTGTTAGCGCGAAGACGGTTCCCGCAAGCGCCATGACGACAAACAGCACGCGGTAGCTGCGGCGCCGCCCGACGCGGTCGCCGTGGCGGGCGATCAGCACGGAGACGAGCGCGGTTCCGGCGAGGAGCGAAGCGAGAACAATGCCGACCGCGGCGTTGGAGAGGCCGCGGTCGGCCAAGGTGAGACCGATCAGCACTGAGCCGAGCCCGTAGGCGACCGCTCGTGCGCCCTGGGCCGCGATGAGCCGGCGCGCGTCGGCGCTCAGCTTTGTTCCTCGTAGACGGCGGCGCCGCTGCTCGCGGGACAGAAGACGTAGAGGCAGCGCTCGATCGGGTCCCAGCACGTCGTGTGCGCGCCCGGCTCGGTCTCGACGGTCTCCAGCGGCTCGAGCCGCTCGCTGTCGAAGCTGCACACCAGTCCCGGGTCGCCGATCGCGACGTACAGCCTCTGCAGCTCGCGGTCGTGCATGACGACGTCGGCGACGCCGGGCAGCGGCAGGCTCGCGACGACCTCGCCGCTGTCGCGGTCGAGCACGACGAGCGCGCCGCCGTCGGCGGCGCAGAAGAGCCGGCCCGCGTCGAGCCAGAGGCCATGCGGGCCCGCGCTCGGAACCTCGAGCGCCCGTACGATCGCCGCGCGTTCGCAGTCGATGACGACGATTTGCGCCGGCGTCTGGATGTTCGCGTTGACGCAGTCACGTTCCCGGTCGTAGACCGCCCAGCGCGGACGCCCCGGCAGCAGCACCTCCGCGATCGCGCGCATCGAGTCGAGCTCGACGACCGAGGCGGTGCAGTTCTCGCCCAGCGGGTCGCCGAGGTTGAAGCTGTACAAGCGCCGCCGCTCGCGGTCGTAGGCAAGCCCGTTCGGGTGTGGCCCAACCTGCACCCGTCCGAGCAGCCGCTCGTCCGAGCAACGGAAGACGCTGACGCGCGCGGCGGCGCGGTCGCTCGAGAACAGCAGATCGTGCTCCGCGTCGATCAGGACACCAGCGACGCCCGGCAGCTCAGTGGGCAACGCGCGCAGATACCCACGCGCCTCGCAGTCGAGGACGTCGATCCGGTCAGCACCGGTGTGCGCGACGTACATCCGGCGACCGGGCACGAAGACGTCCGCGTGATCGAAGCCTCGCTTCGGGCCCGGCGCGATCGGAATGAAGCCCGCGCGAACCAGTGTCATGCGTTCTCGCTGCCGCCGATTTCGTGTTTGCACCAGGCGTAGAGCGCGTCGTAGACCGGCAGCGACAGCTCGAGCTGGCGGTGGTCGCCGAGGTTGAGCAGGTGGAAACCCTCGGCGACCGCGAGCAGGCCGCGCGACTGCGGCGTTGCATCGCGATCGTCGGCGACATCGGCGCCGTGCACGATCCGCGCCAAAAGCTGCAGCGCCGGCTCGTCGAGCTTGTACTCCTCCAGCAGTACCTCGAACGAGCAGAGCCCGTCACGGTGCGTGTACTCGGCGTCTTTGGCGTCGTAGGAGTGCGCGCCCTCGCGTTCGGCTACTTCGAGCACCTGGTCGGCGGGCACGTAGAGGAACTCGGCCTCGGAATCGATGAAGTTTTTGATCAGCCAGGGGCAGGCGATCCGGTCGGTCTTCGGTCGTTCTCGTGTGACCCACTTCATGGTCGTTCTCCTTTCCTCTCAGTGGAGTGCAAGTCCGGCGATCGCCGCCGCGCCGACGAGCGCCGGCTCTGCAACCTGGATCCGTTTCTGCAGCAGCAACGCAAGTGCGACGACGCCGATCGCAGCCGAGAGCCAGCCGTGGATCGTCTGGCGGCCGATCACGATCGCGGCGCCGGCGATCGCGCCGGCAGCGGCGGCCGTTGCGCCCTTGACGAATCCCTGTAGCCGCGGGTGGCGCTCGAAGCGGCGAAACAGCCGACCCGGCACGACGACGAACAGGTAGATGGGCGTGAAGAGGGCGACGGTCGCGACCACCGCGCCGACGACCCCGGCGACGAGGTAGCCGGCGAAGGTTCCCATGATCACCACCGGCCCGGGGCTGATCAGGCCCATCGCGACCGCGTCGGTCAGTTGGCGTTCGGTCAACCAGTGGTGGTCTGTGACCAGGCCCTGGTGGAGGAACGGCACGACCGCGAGTCCGGAGCCGAACGTGAGCGCGCTCGCCTTGGCGAAGAACAGGCCCATCGTTCCGAGTGAGCCACCGGCGGCGAGCCAGACGAAGCCCTTGACCGTCGCCAGCGGAAGCGGCACCATGCTCGCCGCCGAACCGCGCAGCCGCGGGATCCCGCCGCCGTAGTAGAGGGCCCCGAAGAGGCCGGCGGCGAGGAACAGCCAGACGATCTCGCTGCCGGAGATGACGGTCGAGGCGCAGACGATCGTGGCGATCGTCCAGAGCAGGAGGTCGTGCTTGTTGGTGGAGCGAGCCAGCTTGTAGGCGGCGATCGCGATGATCGCCATCACCGCCGGGCCGACGCCGAAGAAGACGCTCTGCACCTGCGACAGCCCTTGGTAGTGGGCGTAGAGCGCCGCGACCGCGGTCACGAGCAGGAAGGGCGGCACGACGAACGGCAGCGCCACCAGCAGCGCCCCGCGCGCGCCGCGCTCGAGATAGCCGAGCCACATCGCCAGCTGCGCCGCCAGCGGGCCGGGCATCGTCTGCGCGATCGCCAGCCCCTGCTGGTACTCACCGTCTGAGTACCAGTCACGCTCCTCGACGAGATCGCGGCGCATGTAGCCGGCGAGCGCGATCGGCCCGCCGAACCCGAACGACCCGAGCCGCAAGAAATAGAAGAACAGGCCGCGCATCGTCCGCGCCGCCGGCGCCTCGAGCTCGGCCCGCTCGGCGCGCGCCAGCCCGCTCACGCCGGCTCCCGCCCCGTCAGCAGCGCGCGCTTGCGGTACTCGTACAGCCCGTCGAAGAGCGGCCCGGAGAGCGCGAGCAGCTCCTCGTCGTCGCGCACCATCGACAATCCGCGCAGTAGCACGTCGAGCCCGGGTGCCTCGGGCGCGTCGTAGCGCTCGTCGGCGAGGTCGGCCTCGTGCACAAGCTTCGCGATCTCCCACAACACCGGGTCTGCGAGCTCGTAGCGGCGCAGGAAGGTCTCGAAGCTGCAGTCGCCGCCGTGGTGGGAGAGCTCGACGCCTCGCATGTCGAACGGGGTCGCATCCGCCGGCACCTCATCCGGGTCGTCGACGAACACGAACTCCGCCTCCGGATCGAGAAAGCGGCGGATCAGCCAGGCGCAGGCGGCGCGGTCGACGTGGCAGTGGCGGCGTGTTGCCCACCTCATCGCACCGACTCCTCGACCAGCGCGGCGAGCTCATCCACCGCCTGCTGCGCGAGCTCGCGCTCGGCGGGCGGAAAGTAGTCGCGCGCCCTGATCCGACGCAGCTCGCGGCGCAAGCGACCAAGGGTGCGGCGCCGCCGCCCCGCTCGCTCCGACCGAGCCGCGGCCGCGTCGTCGATCAGCGCGCGGTAGTCGGCGGCGACCGCCTTCGCCATCCGCGTAGCGAGCTCACGCTCCTGCGCCGCCGAGGCAAGCTCGCCGATCCAGATCGTCGCCTCCCCGCCCGCCTCGAACACTTCGTCCGCGAGCCACTCCAGCTGCTCGCGGTTACGCGCGTCGAGGGGCAGCGCCGCCAGCCCATCGAGTAGCTGCGTCGCCCCCAGCCGGCGCAGCTTCCGCCAGAGCGCGCTCCGAGGCGTCGAGGGGTCGCGCGGCAACCGGTACGCAAGAAGCACCCACGAGGTCCGCTGCGGTGGCACGCGGCCATTATCACGGAAACTGCAACAGCGGTTGCAGCTCTCAGGCACACTTCGGATTGCGATGGGCAAGCAATCGCGCCGCAAACGGGAACGCCGGGCCGCCCCACCGCCCCCGGTCAGAAAGAAGGCGCGCGGCGCCTGGAACTCGACCGTCTGGCTGCTCGTTGCCGGCGGCGTCGTCGCGGCCGCCGCGCTTGCCGCCGGGCTCGCCGTCGCCTTGGGCCATTCCGGCCGCGCGAGCGTGCGGCTCGGCCCCGCGATCCCTAACCAGGCCGACCTGCCAGGTCTCCAGACCGGCACGCCAGCCTGGCCGGCCGAACACCGACAGCTCGGCGCCCGCCTCGACGCGCTCGGCCTCCCGCGACTGCAGATAGAGGCGGACGCCTACCACATCCACCAGCACCTCGACCTGTACGTGAACGGACAGCACCTGACCGTGCCGGCGCTGATCGGCATCAACGTGAAGGTGCGCTTCCTCGATCCGCTCCACACCCACGACGCGAGCGGGATCATCCACATCGAGTCGCCCGTAACCACCGACTACACGCTCGGCCAATTCTTCGCCGTTTGGGGCCTGCGCCTGAACCGCAGCTGCATCGGCGGCCTCTGCGCCGGCGGCGGCAAAGAACTGCGTGCCTGGGTCGACGGCAAGCGCGTCAACGCCGACCCATCGCGGATCATCCTCGACGCGCACCAGGAGATCGTCCTCGCCTACGGAACGCCGCAGCAGATGCCGCAGAAGGTCCCGTCGAGTTATCCGTTCCCCGCCGGTCTATAGGGCGGATCCCGGTCCGCACGGTTCCTGTGTCCGCTTGTTTCTATCGAGAGTCAGAAGCTCGTACCATTGCTCCGCGATCGCGGTCGCGCCGGCGAGGTTCGGCTCGATCAGGTTGACGAACCATGGCTCGTTCAATGTGACGCCGTGCCCGTGGAAGAGTCGCTCGAGATCGGCAAGCAAGAAGCCATGCTTCCCAGCCAGACTCGCGATCCCGCGGTTGACTGCGTTCAGGCGCCGTCGTAGCGCGATCGTCGCGAGCCGCGACAGACCCAGCTCGCGCCGTCCGACGTCGTTGTCGCCGTCGCTTGGGTCGTAGATGGTGTTGAGGACGACACGGGCCCCGAGCGCCTGGATCCGCAGAGCGATCTGGTGAAGCTGGCGCAGGGTCGCGCGCGGGAGCTCGCCGGCAAGCAGGTCGTTGCCGCCGGCGGTTAGCGTCACGACGTCGGCGGACGCCGGCGCTGCAACGAGGTCGCCGAGCACGCCCTGTGTCGTGTTTCCGTCCCGTGTGAGGTCGACGAGGTTGACGCCGAGCTTGCGCGCGAGTTGCGACGGCGCTCCCCCACCGCGCACGCCGGTGTAGTCGTCGATGGAGATGCTGTCCCCCAGGGCGAGATAGATGGCCATCGCAACGAGCTGCATCGTTGCGAAAGAGGCCGCAGCGCCCGGCCACTGAGCGCCAGCGCCGACTCCAGTGCGGAGGAGCTAGGCCGCGTTTAGCTCAAGATCAGAGTGCGCGCTTACCACCGGCGCGATGCCCCGTCGGCTCGTCCCTCGCGCGCGTGTACATCAAAAAACTAAAGAACAGCTCCCCTCTGCCGTTCAGGCTTGCTCGCGAACGCGTGCTCAAGTGATGAGGAACAGACCGCGTCGGTCCTCCCCAAAACCTGTCCCCAAGGTTTGGCACGCCACAGCGGCGACGCTGATTTCGCCTCGTTCCAGCGAGTTTTCGATTGTCCCGGCAGGGCCCCTCGTCGAGGCCCTCCCGTTCAGGGAGGTGCTCTGTTGGAGCCGTCAAGAGCACGATTTGCGGGGAGTTTTCGCGCCGGTGGCCGACTCCACCGGCGCGCCCTCCTTGATCAAGAGGGGCTCGGTGATCCTCAAAAGTGGCCGCTTTGCAGGGATTTAAGCCCTCTCCCGGACTCGAACCGGGGACCGCCTCCTTACCATGGAGGATTCGCGCTGCGGGAGGGGGACCGAGGAACAGCGCTTGCTACGGCGTTTTTCCTGCAACTACGCCGTTTCGTCTGCCAGACGCACCCCTCCCTCCCAACAGCCCTGAGTCTCCCTGAGAAACCTCGAACCTGTCCCCAGAACCCATCCCCAAGAAAGGCTCGGCCCAGCCGATCGTCGACCCCGAGCGCGAAGCGCCTGAGGTGCGATCCAAGGGCGCGTTCAGTCGGCGGCAGGCTGAGTACCGCGAAGATGCGTCGTAGTCGCTCATTGAGGTCGGGAGCAGCTCATGTGAGCGAAGCACGATCGGGTAAGACGCGGCCGCCTCCACGCGAGCCTCGCCTCGCATCTTCTGTCCCGAAGCGCCGGGACGACGCTCGTCTGCGCGAGCACGAAGCCGAGCAGGCCGACGCCGAGGACGAGAAGCGTCCGGCCGGGTGCCTGGCGGGCGTTTTGGGAGTTCATTGGGAGTTCCTTCTGCGAAGTTGGCACGGGACTCCTCACTTTCCGGCTGCTGGGAGCTGGCGGGTCTGAGTCGCGCGGCGCAGGAGGAGGCTGGCGCCTGCCCCGAGCGCGACGACGCCCATCCCGGCGCTGGTCGTGATCTGCTGCGGGCCGTGAAGGGCGAGGCCGGCGGCCACAGCCGCGGCGAGGTTGAACAGAACCAGGAACCAGAGCACCGGCCTGGAGGAGGGGAGCGACTTCAGCGGGTTCGGCATGGGACTCTCGCTTTCTGGCGTTGGACGCCTTGGTCTCTGGATGAGACACTCTTGTATCACTAACTTGCAGCGATGTCAAGACATCGGTATCTTGTCGTGAGACAGGAAGTTCAACGATTGGAGTCCCTGATGCCCGCGAGATCCGCCGCCGGCGCCGTCCCCCGCTACGACCGCACCAAAGCCGCGATCCTCGACGCGGCCGCCCACGCGCTCGCAGAACACGCTGGTCGCACCAGCATGGCCGACGTCGCAGCCGCAGCCGGCGTCAGCCGTGCCACCCTGTACCGCTACTACCCCGATCGGGAAGCACTGCTCGACGCACTGGCTTCCCACGCGCTCGCGGACGCCGCCGCCCGCCTCGCCGACGCCGGCCTCGACCGCGCCCCCGTCGAACAGGCGATCGAGCGAATCGTGCGCGCGCTGACCGCCGTCGGCGACCGCTACGCCGCCCTCGTCCGCGAACAAGTCGAGGGCGACCCAGGCGAGATCGAGCGCCTCGTCGCCGCACCCATGCGAGCGGTGTTCGCGCGCGGCCTCGAGAGCGGACTCTTCAGGCAAGACCTCCCCGCCGACGTGCTGCTCGAGCTGTTCGGCGGCGCCCTCGTCGCCGCGCTCAAGCTGATCCAGCACGGCCAACTCGGCCTCGAGGAAGCAAGCGCAGCGGCCGCCTCCGTCTTCCTCGACGGCGCCCACGCGCGATGACGAGCGTCATTCCGTCGTCGATCGTAGGCCAGCTCGAATTGACGTTGGCAAAGAACCTCGAAACCACCTCAAACCCGTAGGAGATTCCGGCCTCCGCCTCCCAGGAAACGGACGCGGCCCTCGTCAAGATGTGGCGAAATCGCCACATCGCGGCACATCCGCCGGCTCAAGAGCCAAGCCGCTGGGTCTCGATCTCGTGGAGCACGCATGGCGACCCCTTCGGTCGCGCACAGGAATTAGGTGATCGTGACGTCAGCCCCGGCGACGCGGTGACCAGCCCTTCGACGCTCACGCTAACCGCCCAGAGGCACTCATTGACTCGGTGAGGTCACCTCCTCCGCGGCAGTGCTGGGCTACACCCGAACGAGCAGCAGCAGGTGCTGGCTCACGTGCCGAGGCTTGACACCGACATATCTAACGGTTACCCTACCACGGCTAACTGTTAGGGAGGACTTGTTGGTGCCAGAAGCCGTTGGCGTGTCGATGAAGGAGCCGTCTCAGGGCTACCAGCTGCGGGTCGTGCAGGAGGTTCTGCTGGCGCTGCTCGCCAAGGAGGCCTCACACGGCTATCAGCTGCGCGCGCGGCTGCAGCTTGCGCTTGGCCCGCTGGCGGAGGCGCTGAACCAAGGTCAGGTGTATGTGACGCTGACTCGGCTCGAGAAGGCCGGCCTGGTGACCTCGGAGCGGGTCGGCCAGGCCGATCGCCCGGACCGCAAGGTCTACGAGCTGACCGCGGCGGGGCACGCGCGGGTGATGGAGTGGCTGGCGGACACGAGCTGGCCGAAGCCCGCGCCGGCGGAGTTCCATCTGAAGCTGGTTGCCGCCGCCGCGGCGGGACTGGGCGACCCGGTGCGGCTCGTGGACGCGCAGCGGCACGCGCTGCTGGCCGGGTTGGCCGCGGCGCAGCGGGCCGCGCTGGCGGAGCCGGACGGCTCGGTCGCGGGGCTTCTGCTCGAGGGCGTGGTGTTGCGGCTGCAGGCCGACCTGCGCTGGCTGGAAGCCTGCGCCCGCTACTGGAACGCAACGAAGGGACGATCATGAACGCCAACGAGTCGCTCTCGCGCGTGGGGCCCGTCTTGCGCACACGCGGGCTGGAGAAGGAATACGGCCAGGGAGCGGGCCTCGTGCGCGCGCTCGATGGGGTCGAGCTGGAGGTGTCCTCGGGCGAGACGCTGGCCGTGATGGGGCCGAGCGGCTGCGGCAAGTCGACGTTGCTGCACCTGCTCGGCGGCCTAGAACGTCCGTCGGGCGGGGAGGTGTGGCTGTCGGGGCGCCGCATCGACCAGCTGAGCGAGAAGGCGCTGGCGCGGCTGCGCCGCCAGGCGATCGGCTTCGTCTTCCAGGCCTTCCACCTGATGGACGAGCTCACCGCCGCCGAGAACGTCGAGCTGCCCGCGCTGCTGGCCGGGCGTTCGCCCCGCGCGGCACGCCGCCGGGCCGCAGGGCTGCTGGAACGGGTCGGGCTCAGCGACCGGGCGGCGCATCTGCCCTCGGCGCTCTCGGGCGGAGAGCGTCAGCGGGTCGCAATCGCGCGCGCGCTCAGCAACGAGCCGCTCGTCGTCCTCGCCGACGAACCGACCGGCAACCTCGACAGCGCCGCAACCCTGGACGTGCTCCGGCTCCTCGACAGCCTCCGCGCGGCCGGGCAGACGCTCGTGATCGTCACCCACGACGCCCGGATCGCGGCCACCGCCGACCGGCTGATCTCGATGCGCGACGGGGCCTTCGTCGAGGAGACCAGGCTGACCCGCGGCACCACCGGCCAGCTCGGCGAGCTCGCGGGACTCGAGGGCTGAACCGATGGGCCGCCTCCTGATCGTCGGTCGGCTCGCCGCACGCGACCTGCGCCGGCGCCCGGCCGAGGCTGCGCTGCTCTTGCTCGCGATTACGGCCGCCACGACCACGCTCACCCTCGGGCTGGTCCTGCACGGGGTGATCACCGAGCCATACCAGAGCACCCGGGAGGCGACGGCCGGGCCTGACGTGGTCGCCAGTGTCGCCCCGCCCCCCGTCGGCGGCCAGCCCGCCGACCTCGCCGGCCTGAAGGCGCTGGCCGATGCTCCCGGCGTCCTCGGTCATACCGGCCCGTACCCGTACACGCAGGCGGCCGTGGAGGCAAACGGCGTCACCGCGACGGCGTGGACACAAGGGCGCGACACCTCAGCCGCTCCCGTCGACCAGCCCAAACTGACCGAGGGAAGCTGGGTACGCGACGGTGGCGCGGTGATCGAGGCCAGCTTCGCCACCGCGCTCGGGATCGGCGCCGGCGATCGGATCACCTTGGGCGGCCGGTCATTCCACGTTGCCGGTGTAGCGGTCACCGCCGCATCGACGCCCTACCCAAAGGTGTGCTTCGCTCCCTGCTGGTTCGGAGTCGCAGCCGACGCCGCCGAGCGTAACGCCGCCAACCGTTCGGTCAACGGCCCGGTGAGGTCGCAAGCCGGCCCGCCCCCAAACGCATTCCGGCCCGGCCCGACCGGCCTGGTCTGGCTTACCGAGGCGGATGCCCGCAGCCTTGGCACACAGGCGCCGTCCCTTGCCTACGTTGTGTACCTGAAGCTGGCCGACCCGGCCGGAGCCCAGGCGTTCGTCAACGCGCACCTCCCGGCCAGCATGACCGAGCCATTGCTGGTGCCGTGGCAGGACGTCCTCGCAGGGCACGACAAGCTGTTTGAGAACAAACGGGACGCCCTGCTGGTCGGCAGCTGGCTGCTCGGCCTGCTCGCGCTGGCCAGCATCGCGGTGCTCGTCGGAGGCCGGATGGCCGACCAGATCAGACGCGTCGGACTGCTCAAGGCGGTCGGCGGCACACCGAGCCTGGTCGCAGCGGTGCTCCTGGCCGAGTACGTCGTCGTCGCCCTCCTCGCGGCGGCGGCCGGGCTGGCGGTCGGACGGCTGGCAGCCCCGCTGCTCACCGATCCTGGTGCCGGCCTCGTCGGCAGCGCAGGCTCGGTGCCGTTCAGGATGTCCACGGTCGGTCTGGTGGCCGCCGTCGCGCTCGGGGTCGCTGTCGTCGCGACGTTCGTTCCTGCCGTCCGCGCCGCCCGCACCAGCACCGTCCTCGCGCTCGCCGACGCGCCCCGCCCACCCCGGCGCACGGCGTGGCTGATCGCGCTCTCGGCGCGACTGCCAGTCCCGCTGCTGCTCGGGTTGCGGGTCGCCGCCGGGCGGCCGCGCCGCACCGTGCTGGGCGTGACCAGTATCGCGATCACGGTCAGCGGGATCGTCGCAGCGCTGGCCGCCTACGCCCACTTCAACACCGAGAAGGCCCCGGGGGCCGACCCCCGCGGCGACGTGAGCCAGGTGCTGCTGCTGATCGCGATCATGCTGGTCGCCCAGGCGGCCGTCAACGCGATCTGCATCACCTGGGCGACCGCGCTCGACACCAGGCGCTCCTCGGCGCTGACCCGCGCACTCGGCGCAACCCCGGATCAGGTCAGCGCAGGATTGTCCGCGGCACAGGCGCTCCCCGCGCTCGCCGGCGCCATCCTGGGCCTCCCCGGTGGAATCGCACTGGCCGAGGCGTTCGACGACGATCCTGTGACCATTCCGCCGCTCTGGCAGCTGCTCGCCGTCGTGCTAGGGAGCGTGCTCGCGATCACAGCACTCACCGCCATAGCAGGCCGTATCAGCGCCCGCCGTCGCGTCGGCGAAATCCTCCAAGCCGAGCTCGCTTAAAGGTGGTGGTAAAGGGCCCGAGCGCCCTGCCGTCCGCCCACCGGCATGGTTCAGCGTTGTGAGTAGCCACAGCCTCAGCAACGCGGTGCGGTCCGGTGACCCCTTTTCGCTCAGAAGAGGGGTCAGTAAGCCTTATCCAAGACTGCGATCTCAGATGGCGAGTTGCCAGACACGCACGCTAACCCTCCTCAAGCGACATTCGCGCTCTAGCTTGAGGCAAGACGACCGAGCTCGGGGGCAGATCTCGAGAAGCCCGAGCGCTAGAGGCTCGATAGCGTGACGAGGATCGATGTATGGGTGTAAACCGACGACGAGTGAGGTTGGGATGGCAATTCAAGAGGTGAGGGTGGTTTCCGTTCCGGTATCGGATCAGGAGCGGGCGAAGGAGTTCTACGTCGAGAAATTGGGGTTCGACCTCAGCCGCGAAGATGACTCGATTCCGGGGATCCGGTGGGTACAGGTAACCCCGAAGGGAGGAACGACGTCGCTGACGCTGGTCACGTGGTTCGAGACGATGCCACCCGGGTCGCTCCAGGGGCTTGTGCTGGGCTCGGCTGACCTCGAGAAGGATTGCGAGGAGCTCGCGGCGAGGGGGGTGGAGTTCGATCGGCCCCTGCAGGATCAGCCGTGGGGGAAGGAGGCGGTGGTCCGCGACCCCGACGGGAACAAGCTCGTCCTCCAGCAAGCCTGAGCGCGGCCGCGGCCGTACGCGAGCGGTGGCGCGGTGGCACTCTCGAAACCCGACTGGAGGGGACTGCAGCAGGGGATCTCGGGCGATGTCGTACTGCCCGGATCGGAGGCGTACGAGTGGGTGCGCAAGCCTTTCATCGCCCGCTTCGACGAGATCGAGCCGGAGGCGGTCGTGCGCTGCGCGGCTCCCGAGGACGTCGCCGAGGTCGTCGCGTGCGCTCGCCGCTACGGTGCCGACACGGCAACGCGGAGCGGCGGCCATTGCCTGGCCGGGCACTCGTCGACGCGCGGGATCGTCATCGACGTGACTCCGCTGCGCTCGGTCGTCCTCGCTGACGGATTGGTGCGGGTCGGTGCCGGCGCGCGCTCGGGTGACCTCTGCAAGCAGCTGTTCCAGCACGATGTGGCGATCCCGACCGGCACCTGTCCCTCCGTGGGAATCGCTGGGCTCACGCTCGGCGGTGGGCTCGGCATCCTCGGGCGCGCGCACGGACTGACGCTCGACCAACTGGTCGCGGCGCAGGTGGTCCTGTCTGATGGGCGTGTGGTCGAGTGCGATGAGGATCACGACAGCGACCTGTTTTGGGCGCTGCGCGGGGCCGGAGCAGGCAACTTCGGAGTCGTGACCTCGTTCACGTTCCGGCCGCTGCCGGCGCCCAGAATGACGAACTTCCACTTCGTCTGGCCGTTTGCCCGCGCGCCCGCCGCGATCGCGGCATGGCAACGGTGGGCGCCGCAGGGTCCCGACGAGCTGAGCGCCGATCTGGTGTTGACCGCGACCGGCGAGCCGGCTAGCGAGCCGTCGGTGGAAATGTATGGGGCCGTCGGCGCCAGCGAGCGCGACGCCTCGGAGCTGCTGGAGGAACTGACCGCGCGCGTTGGCTCCGACCCGGTGTTCGAGGACCTCTGCGAGCTCTCCTACGGCGAGACGTGCCTCTACCAAGCCGAGCTCAGCGTCGCGTACGACCAGATCGAGCAGACCCCTCTTGGAGAGGTACTCCGGCAGGGATATCGCTCTACGAAGTCCGAGTTCTTCAGCCGCCCACTTCCGGGCGAAGCGATCGCAGCACTGATCAACAGCTTCACCGCGCACCGGGGCGGGGGTCAGATTCGCGGCGTCGGCTTTGCGCCGTGGGGCGGTGCCTACAACCGGCGGAAGCCGCAGGACACAGCCTTCGTCCATCGGGATCAGCTCTTCTTGCTTGAACATCTCGTTCTCGTCGATCCGAACGCCTCGCCCGCAAAGAAGCGAGACGCACGCGAGTGGCTGCTCCAGTCGTGGGCGTCAGTCCATCCGTGGGGCTCCGGGAGCGTGTATCCCTGCTTTCCGGATAGCGATCTCGACGACTGGGGGCGCGCCTACTACGGTGACAACTATCCTCGGTTGCTCGAGGTCAAGCGGAGGTACGACCCCGACAACACCTTCCGCTTCGGGCAGTCGATCCCGCTCCGCCAGTGATCGGCGCAGCAAGCGGGAGCAACCGGTGACGGTTGCCTTCGGGGGCGACGCGCTGATCACGAAGCCGTATGCGATCGATGATGCGGGGCGGCGGGGATTTGTCGACCTCGTTCGGCGCGCTGACGTGGCGTTCACCCACCTCGAGATCCTGCTGAACGAATTTCGAGGACCACCCGCGCCTGGAATCGGGATCCACCTGTCCACTTCGCCGCAGAGTGGGCGGGAGCTGCTTGCGGCGGGCTTCAGCCTGTTCTCCGCGGCCGGCAATCACGCGCTCGACTACGGGATCGAAGGGCTGCGAGCTCACCTCAACGTCCTCCGCGAGATCGGGATGGCGGTCGCCGGCATAGGGGAGACCGCCGTCGAGGCAGCCGAGCCCGCCTTCGTCGAGGCGGGCGGCGCGCGCGTCGCGCTGATCGCGGCCGCGTCCTCGCTCGGCGCCGGCTGGCCAGCCTCCGATCCCGCGTCAGGGATCGAGGCGCGTCCGGGTGTGAACGCGCTCCGCTTCCACACCCGCTACCTGCTCGAGCCGGAAACATTCGCTCAACTGCAGCGAGTAGCACACGCGGTCGGAGCGGTCGAGCGTGAACGCTACGAGGTCGAGATGGGTTACCTCCGACCACTCGCGGCGCCGAACAGACAGCTGCGCCTTTTCGACGCTGTCTTCGAGCACGCCGCCGAAAGCCGCGTCGAGACGACACCCAACAGTGAGGATCTAGACCGCATCACAACCATCATCCGCGAGGCGCGAGTCCAGGCCGACATCGTCATCGCCAGCCTGCACACGCACGAGTGGGCGAAGCGCGACGAGGAGCCAGCTGGGTTCGCGCGTGCGTTCGCGCGCGCGGCCGTAGACGCTGGCGCGCATGCCGGCGCGATGAGCGGAGCGCACGTCTTACGCGGCATCGAGGTCTACCAGGGCGCGCCGATCTTCTACGGCCTCGGCAACATCTGGTTCGAATACGAGCTACTCGAGCGTCTACCGCGAGAGTCATTCAAGCAGTACGAACTAGCATCCGACGCAACGCCCGAGCAATTCACCGACCGAGCGATGCTCGGCTTCCAGCGCGATCCTCGCATCGGGGAATCCGTCCTTCCGCACTGCTCATTCAAGAACGGCCGGCCCTGTGAGCTCACGCTCCATCCCGTGACGCTCGGCTTCGGACGGCCACGTGGCCGACGCGGACAGCCATCGCTCGCGCCCAAGGAGGATGCCCGGCGGATCCTCCAGCGCCTCGACGGCCTCTCGCGTCCGTTCGCTACACGCGTCAAAGAGGTCGATGCAGCCGGCCGGGTTCCCGTGTCCTGCTAACAGATGAAGACGTCCGCGCTCGCGCCCGTAGCGCTCGCTGTTCTGGTAGCGGCAGGTGGCTGCGGTGACAGCGACCGTGCTCTCTCGAGGCATGACTTCGTCCGCAAGGCGAACGCGATTTGCGGCGAGGCGAACGAGCGGGTTCGGGCGCTAGGGCCCGAACCGCCGATCCTGACCGACGAGCAGGCGGACTGGATCGAGCAGCTGACCAAAATCGACCGCACAGCGACCGAGAGGCTGGATGCGCTGCAGCCGCCAGATGCCGGGAAGCATCCGATCGCATCGATGCTCTCGGCTTTCGAAGGTGGGCTCGGGAAAGGCGACGAGATCGCCCGGGCATCCCGCGCCGGCGACGACGCCGCCTTCCGCAGCAGCGTCGACGCGGCCCTCGACTCGTTAGCACAGGCGCAGGCGTCGGCCGCTGCGTATGGGCTGAGCGAGTGTGCCCGGCTTGGCCGAGTCGTCCGATAAGCCGCACGACGAGCGAGACGGGC
>WNGE01004825.1_pt1 | contig 15447 bp, 14 predicted proteins | sample 5400651 | NCBI WGS metagenome assembly WNGE01 (sample SAMN13153370, study PRJNA577476) | soil metagenome | isolation source: 60 cm soil or saprolite under grassland replicate 2 | place: USA:California | collected 2016-06-15 | reverse complement strand
TGGAGCGGACGACGGGATTCGAACCCGCGACCCCCACCTTGGCAAGGTGGTGCTCTACCAACTGAGCCACGTCCGCGCGACCGCCATTCTAGCAAGGGGCTATGACGTGCTCACGACCCTGTCGAGCCGAAGCCGGCCTCCCCACGTTGCGATGGCGGGAGCTCCTCCGACCAGCTCGATTCGACCACCTCCACACGCACGATGACCAGTTGAGCGATCCGGTCACCCCGCTTTATTGACACTGAGCGTTCGCGGTCGAGGTTCACCACCGCGCACGTGACTTCCCCTCGGTACCCCGCATCGATGAGCCCGGGCGAGTTCGCCAGGGTCAATCCCTCCTGTGAGGCCAGGCCCGACCTCGGGAGCACCAGTCCCGCGTGGCCGTCGGGAATGGCGACCGCCACGCCTGTCGGGATCATGGCTCGCTGCCCCGGCCCAACCTCGGCGTCGACGGACGAGGCCAGGTCCAGGCCGGCGTCGCCCGGATGCGCGTATGAGGGCAGTCGAGCCTCAGGCCTGACCTTTCGGAACGGCACGTGCATCGCAGCCGTCAGGTCACGCTCACGACGAACGAGAATTCGCGGGTGCTGTTCTGCGGGTCGTCTGGCGGCCCGTAGCTCAGGCGCACGGTCACGCTGCCCGGCCCCACCGCCTCGAACGTGAGGACGGCCCGGCCGAGCTCACCGCCTCCCCCCAAGGGGGGCCGGTATCCCGTGGAGGCCAGCTTCAACACGGACTCATCGAGAGACTCCCCCACCCGCCACACATAGCCCCCGGGTGCGTCGGAGGGCAGCTGCACGGCCACGGTTCCGCCCGGGGGGAGGCCAACGGACCGGTTCTCGTCGTCCTGATCGAGGACGATCGCCGCTCGCCCCAAGGTGTCATGGGGGAGGTCGAGCTTCGAGCCACCGGTGGAGCAGGCGACCAGCCCGGCCAGAGCAAGCGCCAGACCGACCCCGTCGAACCTCATCCGCCCGAGCATATCGTCAGGCGAAAAACGTGGAGGGCGCGGAAGACGCCCTTTCATCCACGACTGAAGGGGTTACGAGCAGCCGCTGGTCGAGCCGCACCCCGTGCACACGTAGCAGGACCCGGCCGGCTGCATCTTGGCTCCGCACGCGTAGCAGAGTGGCGCGTCCAAGACCCGAGCGCCGGGTGACGGTGAGGACGGCTTACGAGCCTCCTCGAGATCGATGAGCCGCGGCGCTGGTCCGGCTCCCGGTACACCCTCGGTCAGTGAGGCGGCTTCGCCCGACCCCGACTCCTCGGCGGGGGCGGCGGCCGTCCCGTTACCGTACTCCTTTGCGTATTCCATGCGCTCGGCGATGCTTTGAACGCCCAACTCCGCCCGTCGCTCGGGCGAGAGATATTCCAGGGCCAGGCGCCGGAAGATGTAATCCATCAGCGAGCTGGCGAAGCGGATGTCGGGGTCGTTGGTCATCCCGGACGGCTCGAAGCGGCTGTTGATGAACTTCGAAACGTAGTCCTCCAGCGGGACACCGTATTGCAGCCCGACCGACACCGCGATGGAGAACGCGTCCATGAGGCCCGACAGGGTCGAGCCCTGCTTGGACACCTTGAGGAAGATCTCCCCGATCCCGTCGTCCGGGTACTCGCCCGCAGTGATGTACCCCTCCGCGTCACCGACACGGAACGAGAACGTCCGGGCGGGGCGAGACTGAGGGAGACGCTTCTTCGAGGACCAGGGCAGCACGCCCGGAGCCGCCTCCTCCTCGACGCGTTCTGGCGCCTTCTTCTTGTCCGCCGAGAGCGGCTGAGCCACCTTGCAGTTGTCCCTATAGATGGCGATGGCCTTCAGGCCGAGCTTCCACCCCTCCACGAACAGCTGCTCCACTTCCTCCACGGTGACGTGCTCGGGCATGTTCACGGTCTTGGAAATGGCGCCGGAGATGAACGGTTGCGCCGCCGCCATCATCCTCACGTGGCCCATGTACTGGATGGCTCGATCGCCCATGGAGCAGTCGAACACCGCGTAGTGCTCCTCCTTGAGGAAAGGGGAGCCGACCACGGTGTTGTGCTCGGCGATGTACGCAACGATGGCGTCGACCTGGTCCGCTTCGTAGCCGAGCCGGCGAAGCGCCCGCGGGACAGTCTGGTTCACGATCCGCATGGTTCCGCCACCGACCAGCTTCTTGTTCTTGACCAGGGCGAGGTCGGGCTCGATCCCTGTGGTGTCACAGTCCATCAGGAAAGAAATGGTCCCAGTGGGAGCCAGGACCGAAGCCTGTGCATTGCGGTAGCCGTGCCGCTCCCCCAGGGCAATGGCTTCGTCCCAGGCGGACTTGGAGGCCTGCAGGAGACCTTCGGGGACCAGGTCCGGGTCGATCTGGTCGGCTGCTGCCCGATGCTTGCGCATCACTCGGAGCATCGCGTCCCGGTTCGGTGCGTACCCGGCGAACGGACCCATCTCCTTGGCGATCCTCGCGCTGGTCCGATAGGCCCAACCCGTCATGAGCGCCGTGAGTGCACCTGCCCACGCTCGTCCAGCATCCGAGTCATACGGCAATCCTCGAGCCATCAGCAGCGCCCCGAGGTTCGCGTACCCCAGCCCTAGCTGACGGAACGCCTTCGCGTTTCGCTCGATCTTCTCCGTCGGATAGCTCGAGTTCCCAACGATCATCTCCTGCGCGGTGAACACCACCTCGACCGCGTACTTGAACGCAGCGAGGTCGAAGTTCCCGTCCTCGTCCATGAACTTCAGGAGGTTCAGGCTGGCCAGGTTGCAAGCGCTGTTGTCGAGATGGAGGTACTCCGAGCAGGGGTTGGACGCGTTGATGCGGCCACTGGCCGGGCATGTGTGCCAGTCGTTGATGGTTGTGTCGTACTGCAGGCCGGGGTCCGCGCACTCCCAGGCCGCCTGAGCCATCTCGCGCATCAGCCCACGAGCACGAACAGTCTCGAGCGTCTCGTCGCGAGTCACGGCCTTCAGCTTCCAGTCGCGATCCTCCAGGTAGGCCCGCATGAACTCGTCGGTCACCCGCACCGAGTTGTTCGCGTTCTGATACTGCATCGAGTAGGAGTCCCTGCCGTCGAGGTCCATGTCATAACCCGCGTCCCGAAGCGCGCGGGCTTTCTGCTCCTCGATCGCCTTGCACCAAATGAAGTCCCGGATGTCCGGGTGGTCGGCGTTCAGCACGACCATCTTTGCGGCGCGGCGTGTCTTTCCTCCGGACTTGATCGTGCCTGCGGAAGCGTCGGCCCCCCGCATGAAGGAGACCGGCCCACTCGCCGTTCCGCCACCGTGGAGCTGTTCCTTCGAGGAGCGAAGCGGCGACAGGTTGATCCCAGACCCCGATCCGCCCTTGAAGATGGTCCCCTCCTCCACGTACCAGTTGAGGATGGAGCCCATGGTGTCCTCGATGGCGAGGATGAAACACGCCGAGGACTGGGGGTTCGGCTCGGCGCCGACGTTGAACCAGACGGGTGAGTTGAACGCAGCTTTTTGCGTGACCAGGAGATGGGTGAGCTCCTCCGCGAAGACCCGGGCGTCCTTGTCGCTGGCGAAGTAACCGTCCTTGATCCCCCACCCGGTGATGGTGTCGACGACCCGGCCGATCATCTGCCGCACCGAGGACTCGCGCTGGGGCGTCCCGAGTTGCCCGCGGAAATACTTCTGGGCCACGATGTTCGTGGCATTCTGCGACCACGACGTGGGGAACTCCACGCCGCGCTGCTCGAAGGCGTTGCCGCCCTCCTTGTAGTTGGGGATGACGGCGTCGCGGATGTCCCAGTCCACCTGGTCGAACGGGTGCGTGCCCTCCTCGGTGAAATGGCGCCTGAGCGTGAGCTTTCCGGGCCTGACCCTTACGTCCTTCTCCTGCGTGGCCACCTCGCCCTCCTACTCGAAAGATCCCCGGGAAGGACCTGGACCGATGGACTCACCTCTCCCTGGGGACAAGTGGTGGAAAATCACACCGGTGTGATTCGGTGATTCTGTCCCAGGTATTCGAAGCTGTCAAGTGCTTCGAGCGATATTGTCCCACATGTTGTGGGACCCGGCCGAGTGTGGGGCGGCCACCACAATATGTTGTGGTGAGGGGCCCCCAACCGGATCGGGAATCAGGTCTTGGTCCGGGCCCGGCCAGATGCCGCCCGCTTGGCCGAGGCTTCCTTCTTCTGCAGCAGGATGCCCAGCTCCCGCTCGAAGTCCGTCAGCTCCTGGAAGTCCTTGTACACGCTGGCGAAGCGCAGGTAGGCCACCTCGTCCAGCTTCCGCAGGAGCGCCAGGACCTCGATCCCCACCTCCTGCGACGTCATCAGGGGGCCCTTTCGCCGAAGCTTCTCCTCGACCCGCTCCGCCAGGCGGGTGACCTGATCCTCGGTGACGGGACGGTTCTTGGTCGCCCTCAGGACTCCAGCCACCACTTTCGTCCGGTCGAATGGCTCCTTCCCTCCGTCTCGCTTGACCACGGTCAGCCCCACCTCTTGGACGCGCTCGAACGTGGTGAACCGCCGGCCGCACGCCAGGCATTCGCGGCGCCGCCGGATGGCTCCGCCTTCGTCGGCGGAGCGTGAGTCGACCACCTTGTCCTCCGAATGTCCGCACCATGGACAGCGCATCGATACCCCCGGGAAGTGAGGGAACCACAAGATGTAGTGGCTCCAGGCAGCGTATCGCGCGAGATATTGACGGTCAAGGTTCGCCGAGCAAGCCGCTTCCCTCTGCAGGCTGCAGGGCTCACGAGGGAAGCACGAGCTCCTGGCCCGGCCAGACGAGTGCCCCGCGCAAGTGGTTGACGCGGATCAATCGATCAACGAGGGGACGTGGATCCTCGCGCGGGCCGGCCTCCTTGCGGGCGATGCTCCAGATGGTGTCTCCCGACCTCACCACATAGGTGTGAGACGATGCGAGCTCCGGGCCTCCTGCCCCCGCATTCGAGGTCACCAGGTTGACCGCCAGGGCGGCTCCTATCGCCATCACAAACACCCGGCGCCACCGAACACGTGTTCGTCCCATGCTGCTATTATCATCGAACGCATGTTCGGAAGTCAAGAGAGCACCGAACACATGTTTGCCCGGTCCGGCCGGCCATGCTAGCGTTCACCCGAGCCAGGGAGGAACCGATGGAGGACATCACTGCACGTCAGCGGCGCATCATCGATTTCATTCGCAGGACCGTCCGGGAGCGAGGCTACCCTCCCACGGTGCGAGAGATAGGCGAGGCGGTCGGGCTCGCCTCCAGCTCGAGCGTCCACGCCCAACTCGCGAACCTCGAGAGACGAGGTCTGGTCAAGCGGGATCCGACCAAGCCGAGGGCCATGGAGCTCAGGGGTCCGGGCGCCTCGCGACGGGGAGGCGTGGACGTCCCCCTCGTGGGGCGGGTCTCCGCGGGAAGCCCGATTCTCGCCGACCAGAATATCGAGGAGTACCTCACCGTCCCCACTGGGTTCGCCGGACCAGACGACCACTTCGCTCTCAGGGTTACGGGCGACTCCATGGTCGGGGCGGGGATCCTGGACGGGGATCTGGTCGTCGTCCGGCGCCAGGACAACGCCGGCGAAGGGGACATCGTGGCCGCGCTCGTTCCCGGGTCGGCCGAGGACGAGGCTACGGTCAAGCGTTTCCACACGGAGGGTGATCGGGTGATCCTCGTTCCCGAGAATCCTTCGATGGAACCTTTCGAGATGAGCGAGGGAAGCATCCTGGGCAGGGTTGTGGCCGTGCTGCGGAGGGTGTGACTCAGCGGCTCTCCTCGGCCAGCGGTGAGCCTCGGCGGGGATGCGCCGTGACCATGAACTCGGCCAGCGCCGGCAGCTCAGCCTCGGGCACCCTGGCCACGACCCAGGTGCCCTCGGGCCTCTCGTCTGTCGTCACCACCTGGCCCGTCCGGTACAGGCGAGGGACGACCTCGGACCGGTCGAAGGGCACCAGGAGATGGACCTCTATCGGAGGCCGTGGCAACGCCTCTGCCACACGTTCGGCGACCATCTCCACCCCTTCGCCGGTCAGCGCGGACACTGGCACCCCCTCAGGGTGGCGGCGCAGGACCCTCGCTCGATGGATCTCGTCGAGCAGATCCCATTTGTTCAACGCGAGGACCTCAGGGATCTCGGCGGCCCCGATCTCGCCCAGCACTTCCCGGACCGCGCCCATCTGCGCGTCCGGGTCAGGAGCCGTCGCGTCGGCCACGTGCAGGATCAGATCGGCCCGGGCCACCTCCTCCAGGGTCGACTTGAACGCCTCGACTAGGTCGTGCGGGAGCTTCCGGACGAACCCGACCGTGTCCGAGAGCGTGGCCTTGCGGCCGTTCGGGAGGGCCAGCCGTCGGGTCTTGGGATCGAGCGTGGCGAAGGGCTGGTCGGCGACCAGCGCCTGAGCATCGGTGAGGGCGTTCATCAGGGTGGATTTGCCCGCGTTCGTGTAGCCAGCCAGTGCCACCTGCGGGATCCCACTTTGCTCGCGGCGGGCCCGCTTCACCTTCCGGCTCTTAGAAAGGCCCGCGATGTCCCTGCGGAGCTTGGTGATGCGACGCCGGATGTGCTGACGGTCCACCTCGAGCTTGGTCTCCCCCGGCCCCCTGGTTCCGATGCCGCCTCCGAGTCGGGACATCGCCTCCCCCCATCCACGGAGCCTGGGGAGGAGGTAATTCAGTTGGGCCAGCTCGACCTGAAGCTTCCCCTCTCCCGACCTGGCATGCAGGGCAAAGATGTCCAGGATCAGCGCCGTCCGGTCCAGGACCTTGACCCGAAGCCGCTCTTCCAGGTTCCGGAGCTGACCGGGCGACAGCTCGTCGTCAAGGATGATTGCGTCGGCCCCCGTCGTGTGGACTAGGTCGTGGATCCGCGCCACCTTTCCCTTGCCCACGAAGGTAGCCGGATCGGGAGTCGATCTGGATTGGATCATGCGCCCGACCGGCTCGGCCCCGGCGGCTCGCGCCAGAGCAGCCAGCTCGGCCAACGAATCCTCCTCGAGGCCGTCGGCCAGGCCGACCAACACGGCCCGCTCTCTGACGGCCGGGCGCCAGGTCGCCGAAAGAGGGGACTCGGATCGATACCGATCAGGCATGATCGACGGCAATAGCAAGAGACGCCGACCACGAAGTCCCGGGAAGCGCCCCTTTCCCCGGGATCTGTTGCCCGGCGTCTCTGGCCCCGTCATGATTCCCGGCCTCGAGGACGCCGAAACGCCGGTCTTCACAGGATTTGGCGATCCCTTGGTGACGAATCCGCACGACGGCCATCCAGAGAAAGGGCGCTAGCGCAAGCGGTCACGGATGCGCGTCATCGCTTCCTCCAGCCGCGCATCCGACACTGTGAGAGAGATCCGGACGAACCCTTCGCCGTGCGACCCGTACCCGGTACCCGGCACTACCACGACCGCCGCCTCGTCGAGGAGCTCGTCCGCGAACGCGACGGCGGAACGGCCCCCTGGGGTTGGGACCCACACGTAGACGGAACCCAGAGGCGGCTCCAGCTCGATCCCGATGTCCTGGAAGCCTGATACCACCACGTCTCGCCGCTTCTGGTAGACGGCGCGCATGTGTTCCACGTGGTCGAGCGGCCCCTGCAGAGCGGCCACCCCGGCCCGTTGGACGGCGTTGAAGATGCCGGAGTCGAGGTTCGTCTTGAGTGTTGCCAGGGCCTGCACTGCCCCGGTGTTTCCCACCACGAACCCGATCCGCCACCCGGTCATGTTGTACGTCTTGGACAGCGACCCGAACTCGATGGCCACGTCCTTGGCTTCGGGCACCTGGAGGACACTTGGCGCAACGAACCCGTCGAAGGTGATCTCGCTGTAGGCCGCGTCATGCGACAGCAGCAGCGAGTGCTCACGGGAGAAGGCGACCGCGCGCTCGAAGAATGGGAGCTCGGCCACGGCGGCCGTCGGATTGCTCGGGTAGCCCAGCCAGATCAGCCTGGTCTTCGACGACGGGGTCAGGCCTTCGAAGTCTGGCTGGAATCCGTTCGATGCATCCAGCGGCATCGGGACGGCGCGCCCGCCGGCCAACATGACGCTGGTGGCGTAGACCGGGTATCCCGGGTCCGGAATCAGGGCCTCGTCGCCAGGATCGACGAAGGCGAACGCCAGATGGGCCACCCCTTCCTTCGAACCGATGAGGGGGAGCACCTCCGTGTCCGGATCGAGCTCGACTCCGAAGCGCCGCGCGTAGAAATCCGCGATGGCCGCCCGGAACGGAGGCAAACCGTAATAGGACGGATACTGGTGCGTCGCGGGATCCTCCGCAGCCTCCTGGAGTGCCTCCACGACGTGCCTGGGCGTTGGCAAATCGGGGTCTCCGATCCCCAACGAGATGACGTCCTCCCCCGCTGCCCGCTTGGCCGCAACCTTCTTGTCGAGATCGGCGAACAGATACGGGGGGAGGGAGCTGATCCGCGCGGCAGTCCTCACCGGGCGGCTCCGTGCGAGGCCTGGTAGAGCCACCGCTCGTCCAACTCACCGTCGTACACGCACACAGCAGGCCCCGTCAGGAACAGGTGATCGTCGTCCTGGCGCCATCTCACCCCGAGCAGCCCGCCGGGAAACTCGACCTCGGCCGCCCGGCCCGCCAATCCGGCGAGGACGCTCGCTACGAGCGACGCGCACGCACCGGTGCCACACGCCATGGTCTCCCCCACCCCACGCTCCCAGACGCGCATCTTGATGCGTCCGTTGGTGGGCTGCACGAATTCCACGTTGGTCCGATTCGGGAATTCCTCCCGAACCTCGATAGTCGGTCCGAGTGTGGCCACGGGAACCGCGGCCAGGTCTTCCGCGGGGTCCACGAAGAGGACGATGTGGGGGTTCCCCATCGACAAGGCGGTGGCGGTGAACATCCTGCCGCCAACCTGGATCTGCTGGCCGATGAACGTCTCGGTCGGTTCCCCCGCCATGGGGATGGCCTTGCGCTCCAAGGCCGGTGGACCCATGTCGACGGTCACCGTCCGGACGGCGCCATCCCCGGCATCCAGCACCAGGTGCTTGACCCCGGCCCTGGTCAACACGTCGAGCTCCGTGAGAGACGTGAGCTCTCGATCGAAGACGTACTTGGCCAGACACCTGATGCCGTTGCCACACATCTCGGCCGGCTCTCCCTCCGCGTTGTAGTAGTCCATGAAGAAATCGGCATCGGGAGCGGGGGCGATGCGAATCAGCCCGTCCGCGCCCACGCCCCTGCGCCGATCGCACAGCGCTGCGATTGTCTCGCGGTTCAAGCGGATCCGGTCGGCGACGTCCTGGATCATCACGAAGTCGTTTCCTGTTCCGTGGTACTTGGAGAACTGCATCCGTCTCCTCCTAGACGTCCGAGGTCGCAACCGTCTGAACCGCCGTCCCTGTCTGATCCCCTCGAAGATACGCCTCGATCTCCTCCATCACCTCGAGCGCGCCTTCCTCGCCCGCACCAAACCACTGGGTGCGGGGGTCGCGTCGAAGCCATGCCATCTGCCTACGCGCCAGCGCCTTCGTCCGGCGGGTCGTCGCGGCTACCGCCTCGCCCTGGCCAATCATGCCCTCGAGACAGGCGGCCGCTTCAGCGTAGCCGATCGCCTGACAGGAGGTCAGGAAGGAGCCGAATCCCCGCTCCATCAGTTGCCTGGTCTCCTCGAGCAACCGGGGCATCATGGTCAGAACCCGCAGTTCGATCCTTCGACGGAGAACTGCGCGCGGGAGGTCGATGCCGGCAGCCCGGACGGCGCCCTTCGGGTAGGTATCCCAGTCTCGGGCGAACGTCGAGAAGGGCCTTCCGGTGATGGCCGCAACCTCCAAGGCTCGTACGGTGCGACGAGAGTTGGTGGATTCGATCTTGCGAGCCGCTTCCGGATCGAAGCTCTCCAGGCGTCGGTAGAGGGCCTCAGCCCCGAGCAAGGCCGCCTCAGCTTGCAGAAGCGCTCGTGTCGCCGCCACCGTTCCCGGAAACTCCAGCCCATCGACGACCGCTCGGTAGTACAGGCCACCGCTCCCGACGAGCAGGGCGCGCGTACCTCTCGATTGGATGTCAGCCATCGCTTCCCGAGCCACATGCTGGAATCGGGCCACCGAGAACGGCTCCACCGGATCCACCAGATCGACGAGGTGATGCGGAACTCGTTGGCGCTGCTCCTCAGTGGGCTTGGCCGTCCCGATGTCCATGCCGCGATAGACAAGCATCGAGTCGACGCACACGATCTCCGCACCCAGTGCCTCCGCGACGCGGAGCGATGCCTCCGTCTTCCCCGAGGCGGTAGGTCCCACAAGTGCAAGGAGCATGCCGCGCGCGATCACGGTGAGGGCGGCGCGTAGCCGCCGGGGGCCCCCCGCGATCGAGCCAAAGGCGAGCGAGCGGGGGCGGCGTCTACAGCTGCCACGACGGGGCTCGTACGAAGCTGCCCATCCAGGTGGTGCGGGTGGGCATTCGTCACGAAGACATCGGCGAACGTTCCTGGCTCCACTTCACCCGCGAAGTGCACGAGCTTGTTGGTTCGAGTTCGGCCCTGGAGGTTCCCTTTGCGCCCTACACCCTCCACCAGCACCTCGCATGTCTGACCAACCATCTCCTGGTTTTTCTCGAGCGAGATTCGTTCCTGGAGCTCGCAGAGCCGGTCGAAGCGCTCCTGAACGACCTCCTTGGGAACCTGGTCGGCGAACGTGGCTGCGGCAGTTCCAGGCCTCGGCGAGTATTGGAATGTGAACGCCGCGTCGAATCGCGCAGTGTCGACGACTCGCAGCGTTTCATGGAAGTCCTCCTCGGTCTCGCCAGGGAACCCCACGATGATGTCCGTGGTCACCGCGACCCCCGGAATGTTGGCTCGAATCCGGCCCAACCAGGACAGGTATCTCTCTGCTCGGTATGAACGCCGCATCTGCTTGAGGATCCGGTCAGATCCGGACTGCAGCGGAAAATGGATGTGCTCGCAGACCGTTTCGCATTCGGCCATGGCTTCGATGACGTCCTCTGTGAAGTCGTGCGGATGGGGGCTGGTGAACCGGATTCGATGCAACCCATCCACATCGTCGAGTACCCGAAGCAGATCTGCGAAGAGCGGGCGCCGGCTCGACCCGGGCACCGTCATGTCCCGGCCGTAGGTGTTCACGTTCTGGCCGAGGAGTGTTATCTCGACGACACCTTCCCGGATCAGGCCTTGCACCTCGCCCAGGATGTCCCCCAACGGCCGGGAGAGCTGCGGCCCTCTCACCAACGGAACGATGCAGAAGGTGCAGTGGTTGTCGCACCCCACACTTACCGAGATCCACGCGTGCCAGGAGGATTCGCGGCGGGCCGGAAGGGCGCTGGGGAAGACCTCCGTGTACTCCCGAACGTCCATCTGGGGCCCATCGCGCTCGGCCGTTCGGATCAGATCGAGGAGAGAGGGCAGGGCGTGCGTACCGACGACAACGTCCACCCAGGGAGCCTTACGCTGGATGAGCCCCTGATCCTTCTGGGCCAGACAACCGGCGACCACGATCCGCATGCGCGGGTTCCGCTCCTTGAGCGGCTTCAGGTGGCCGAGGCTTCCATAGAGCCGGTTGTCTGCGTTCTCTCGGACCGCGCACGTGTTGAGGACTACCACCTCGGCGTCCGTGGCCTCCTCCGTCCTGGCGTATCCGTCCGTCTCGAGCAGACCCGCGATCCGCTCCGAGTCGTGCTCGTTCATCTGGCACCCGAAGGTGTGCACGAGATAGCGACCGGTCACGATCTCGAATCTAGCAGAGGCGTGACCGGCCGCTCTGATGACTTGTCCGATAGCGCGTTACGGCTCTACGGCGGTGGGGCCGCCCGTTCCAGCCGGCGCGATCACCGTTCGCGTCCCGAAGAACCCTCCGATCAAGGCGACGACCCCTCCAGCGAGCGCTACCCAGGCACCCACCCGGAGGTCGGCCACGGTTTGGTCGGCTCGGTAGACCTCGATCAGGAACAGGACGAACCCCGCGATGCCCAGGGCCCCCGCGAACCTGGTGAGCCATCCGGACCTCGGGGCCAACCCGACGATAGCCAGCAGTCCGAGGACGATCATCACGAACCCGACCGTCTCGAGGAAGGTCGAACTCTGCTTTTCGAACGTGGTCTGCCAGAAGGCACGGATGTCCAAATCGACGCCCGTTTTCCCCTGGAACCAGTGGAGGAATGCACCGATGATTAGCCCAGCCGCCCCCGCCAGAGTGAGGATGATCCGTACGACCAGTCCAGCCATCCCCCAGCCGCTTCGGGTCGCCGTCGTCGGCGCGGCGGCAGCGGTGTGTGTGTGCGCTGGCTCGACGTGTTCGTGTCCGTGGGCAGGGTCAGCCATGATTGCCCCCTTTCTTCCTCCTTGCCAGGTCTACCCCGCGCAAGGCAAGGACTAAACGAAAGTGTGCCCGCCCGGGCTCCGTGAGAAACCGCCTCGGAGCAGGAAGAGCGAGAGTGGCCCAGCCCTACTTGGCGAACTCGACGGCGCGAGTCTCTCGAACGACCGTGATCTTTATCTGACCCGGATACTGCAGCTCCTCTTCCACCTGCTTGGCGATGTCCCGGGCCAGTACCTGTGCCGCCACGTCGTCGAGCTCCTTCGGCTTCACCATGACCCGCACTTCCCTACCCGCCTGCATGGCGAAGGTCTTCTCGACACCGGCGTACGAGGTGCAGATCTCCTCGAGTCGTTCCAGCCTTTTGACATACGTCTCCAGAGACTCTCTTCGGGCCCCGGGGCGGCTGCCCGAGATGGCATCGGCCGTCTGCGCTAGCACAGCCTCGATGGTGCGTTGCTCGACCTCGCCGTGGTGCGACTCGATGGCATGGACCACCTCGGGAGACTCCCTGAGCCGGCGTGCCAACTCCGCTCCGATCAGGGCATGGGATCCTTCGACCTCGTGCGTCACGGCCTTGCCGATGTCGTGGAGCAGAGCGCACCGCTTCACCAGCCTGGCGTCGATCCCCAGCTCTGATGCCATGGCCGCTCCGATGTGCGCTGACTCCACCAGGTGCCTGAGGACGTTCTGGCCGTAGGACGTCCGGTATTGGAGGCGGCCAAGCACCTTGATCATCTCGGGGTGGATGTCCGTGATACCGACTTCGGCCAGCGCCTCCTCCCCGGCTCGCTTGATCTGCTCGTCAACCTCCGCCAGAGAACGCTCGTGCATTTCCTCGATACGGGCGGGATGGATCCGGCCATCCGAAACGAGCTTCTCCAGCGTCAGCCGGGCGATCTCGCGCCGGACCGGATCGAAGCACGACAGGACCACGGCCTCCGGAGTGTCGTCGATGATCAGATTGACACCGGTGAGTGCCTCGAAGGATCGGATGTTCCTGCCCTCTCGCCCGATGATCCGGCCCTTCATGTCGTCGGAGGGTAGGGGAAAGACCGAGACGGTCGACTCCGCCGTCTGCTCCGAGGCCACCCGCTGGATGGAGATGGTCACGATCTTCCTGGCTCGCTTCTCACCTTCCTCCCTGGCCTGCTGTTCGATCTCGCGGACGGTGGCCATGGCATCCCGCTTCGCCTCGTCCACCACCTGCACCATGAGCGCGTCCTTGGCCTCCTGCGCCGTGAGATGCCCGACCCGCTCCAGCTCCCGGCGCTGCTCCATGGCAGCTCGAGAGACCTCCTCCCGGAGCCGCTCCAGCTCCTTCTCTGTCCGGCCCAGGCGTTCTTCCCTCGAGGACAGCTCTTGAAGCTTTCCGTCGAGCTGCTCCTCTCGCCGGGTCAGCCGTTCCTCGTTCCGCTTGACCTCTTCTCGCCGCAGGCGGACGTCCTGCTCCGCTTGCTTCCGCATGGCGGAGATCTCCTCTTTGACCTCCAACAATGCCTGGCGGACGCGGCTCTCCGCCTCCAGCTCGGCGTCGGCCACGAGCTTGGCCGCTCTCACCTCCGCCGACTGAAGCCGCCTGGCCACCATGGCCTTCCTGGCGGCGAATCCCACGGCGAGGCCCGCCACCAGGGCAAGCGCCGCCACCAGTGCCGTCGTCATCGCTTCCTCCTCGTCAGAAACGAAAAACCGAGCGGGAGGCCTCTTCGGCCACCTGCTCGGCGACGGGTATGGAGAACGAGACGAGCGGCTACCTACAAGGGCCTGCTCGCTGCCTCACTCGTACCTCCGCGAACCTCTCGTCAAGACTCTTCGCAAACAGTGTCGTGTACCGAACTGGTGTTTGTCCGAATCAGCCTCTCAAATTCACAATCTACGGCCGAGAGGGCCTTCGTGCAATACCCCGGAACCCAAAAGGGCGCGGGCGTCAGGGCTCCTGCTCGCCCGCGTTTCCCGGCATGACCTCGCACAATGCCGCCCTGCAGGCGTCGCGGGCGACCCCTGGTCCGTAGCCTCGCCGAAGGAGTAGGCCGTACAGGCGACGGTAAGCCGCCTCGGGCTGGAGGCCGGTTAGCCGTGCGGCCCGCTGACGAGCCAGCTCTCCCGCCCGCTCGACCTCCTCGCCGGCTTCCTCGAGAACCTCGTCTACGACCTCACGAGCGACGCCCTTCTGAAGCAGGTTGGCCCGGATCGATCGGTTACCCACCAGCCGCCGACCTACCTGATCCCGAACCATCTCCCGGGCGAAACGATGGTCCTCGATCAGCCCGGCGTTCTCGAGATCGTCGAGAGCCTGATCCACCTCCTCTGGCTCGAACCCGGCCAATCGGAGGCGTCGGCGGATCTCCTGGCGACTCCGCCACCGCACCGCGAGCAGCGTGAGCGCACGATCCTTCGCAGAGCCCCGAGGCTTCTTCGGCGCTCTCGGATCCATTCGGGCCCTCCGGGGGCCGGCCAGCCCCTTCCCCTTAACCGGCCGGCGCCCCGGCGGGCTCGCTTTCGACCTGGTCCACCTGGATGACCTCGTCTTCGCCGAACGAGGTCAGTCCCACGGCCTCACGGACCCTCCGCTCGATCTCCAGCGCGATGTCCATGTGCTCGGCAAGGAACGCCCTGGCGTTCTCCTTGCCCTGGCCGAGCTGGTCGCCCTCGTAGGTGAACCAGGCGCCGCTCTTCTTGACGACCTCCGCAACCACTCCCATGTCGAGGAGGCTGCCCTCTCTGGAGATGCCCTTCCCGTACACGATGTCGAACTCGGCGAGCCGGAATGGAGGGGCCAGCTTGTTCTTGACCACCTTGACCTTGACCCGCGACCCAACGACCTCCTGACCGTCCTTCAAGTTGTCGATCTTTCGGACGTCCAAGCGGACCGATGAGTAGAACTTCAGCGCCCGGCCACCTGGGGTCGTCTCCGGATTGCCGAACATGATTCCGATCTTCTCCCGGAGCTGGTTGATGAACATGGCCGTGGTATCGAACCGCGACAGCGATCCGGCCAGCTTGCGCATGGCCTGGGACATCAATCGGGCCTGGAGGCCGACGTGGGAATCCCCCATCTCGCCCTCGATCTCAGCACGGGGTACCAGGGCCGCCACCGAGTCGACCACCACGATGTCGACCGCGCCCGAGCGCACCATCAGGTCGGCGATCTCCAGAGCCTGCTCGCCGTTGTCCGGCTGGGAGACCAACAGCTCGTCGATGTTCACCCCGAGGGTCCGGGCGTAGGT
>WNGE01006024.1_pt1 | contig 15450 bp, 15 predicted proteins | sample 5400651 | NCBI WGS metagenome assembly WNGE01 (sample SAMN13153370, study PRJNA577476) | soil metagenome | isolation source: 60 cm soil or saprolite under grassland replicate 2 | place: USA:California | collected 2016-06-15 | reverse complement strand
CGGGCTGGGCATCGACGTGGATCCCGATCGAGTTGCCGAGGCCGGCGGTCCCGGCCGCGTTCGTCCCGATGAGGTTCCCCTGGATCACGTTGCCGCGGGCCTCCTCGGATCCGCCGAACGTGTTGTCGATGAGCACCCCGTCGCCGCCGTTGCCGGAGATCACGTTCCCCGCGCCGGCCGTCGCGCCGCCGATGACGTTCTTGCGTCCGCCGTCGATGTGCACTCCGTTTTCGTCGTTGGGCAGTGCCGCCGAGCCGGTGACGTCGGTTCCGATGAAGTTGCCGGAGATCACGTTGTGGTTGTCGATCGTGGTGATCTGGAGGCGGACGCCGTCGCCGCCGTTGCCCGAGATCACATTCCGGGAGGCCGCGGTGGTCCCGCCGACCGTGTTGTTCACGGGAATGCCCGCGAAGTGGACCCCGTCGCCCTCGATGCCCAGGTCGGCGGTCCCGGTCGCATCGGTGCCGATCAGGTTGCCCTGCACGAGGTTCCCGGCGGTCGTCACCCCCGAGAACGGTCCACGATCGACAGGCCGTGCTCAGCGTTGCCGGAGATCAGGTTGCGCGCGCCGGCAACGGTCCCGCCGACGACGTTCGACAGCCCGCCACTGACGAGGACGCCCGACCGGGAGTTCGGGACCGTGGCCCCTCCAGTCACCTCCGTGCCGATGCGGTTGCCCTGGACCCGGTTGCCCCGGACGTGTCGATCCTGATGCCGTCCCCGGTGAACCGGTTGATGACGAGGTCGGAGATCGTGCTGCTCCCGCCGGAGAGCGTGAGCCCGTTGGCGTTCGCTCCGCGTCGTTGCCATTCAGCTCGACCCGCGTAGCGCCCCCGGAGCTGCCGTCGATGACGACGGGGTGGGTGAGGGGCGGGAGGGCCGTCCCTGAGCTGAATCCGGCGGGAATCGAGGGCGTGCCGCTCCCGAGCGCAAACGAGATCGTGTCCTTCGCCACGGTGGCGTTCGCCGCGGTGATCGCCTCGCGCAGGGTGCAGTTCGCGGCGTTGCACGTGCCGTCGGTCGTGTCGGCGGCCGAGTTGACGGTGAACGTCGCCGCCGAGGCGACCGGCGCTACGGCGACGAGCTACGCCGACGCCAGCATGGCGGCGACGAGCAACGATACGGTCGAGCGGCGCGTCGGTCGGTTCATGGGGCGCTCCTCGAACTGGGGTGGCTGCTGATTCAGCGGAACGGGGCCCGCCGGTCGAACTTGTTCCTGGGCGGTAGTCCCCGATCGCGAAGGAACGTGACGGCATTTCCGCCGTCGACGCCTCGGAGCCCCGAATGAGGGATGGATCGGCGCCACGGCGGGTGATCGAAAGACGACCCTCGTTCTCGCCATTGTGGTTGGCGAACAGGTGTTCCCGGTCAGTCGAGCGACGCCATCACGTGCTTGACGTTCGTGTATTCCTCGATCGAGTAGATCGACATGTCCTTGCCATGCCCACTCTGTTTGTACCCACCGTGCGGCATCTCTGGGGTCAGCGGGATGTGCGTGTTGATCCACACCGTTCCGAACTGCAGCTTGCGCGACATGCGCAGCGCCCGGCCGACGTCACGCGTCCACACCGACGCGGCCAGCCCGTAGTCGACGCCGTTCGCCCAGGCCAGCGCCTGGTCCTCGTCGTCGTACCGCTGCACCGTCACCACCGGGCCGAACACCTCCCGCTGGACGATCTCGTCGTCCTGGCCGACGTCGCTGATCACGGTCGGCCGGTACCACGACCCGTCGCCGTCGATGCGCTCCCCGCCGGTGAGGACCTTCGCGCCACCCTCCCGGGCCCGGTCGACGAACCCGGTCACCCGCTCCAGCTGCTCGCCCGACACGAGCGAGCCCATCTCCGTGCCCTCCTGGAAGATGTCCCCGACCGCCAGCGACTCGACCGCCGGCACCAGGTCGCCGAGCAGGTGTTCGTAGATCCCCGGCCCCGCCAGCACCCTGGCCGCCGCCGTGCAGTCCTGCCCCGAGTTGAAGTACCCGGCCGTCTTGATCCACTCGACCGCGCTCGACAGGTCGGCGTCGTCGAACACGACCACCGGCGCCTTGCCCCCCAGCTCGAGGTGGACCCGCTTCAGCGTGTCCGCCGCGTTGCGCGAGATCAGCTTGCCGGTGTCGACGTCACCCGTCAGCGAGACGATGCCGACGTCCGGATGCCGGACGATCGCGTCGCCGGCCGGCTCGCCGTCGCCGGTCACGACGTTGAACACGCCCGGCGGGAACACCTCCGCCTCCGCCGCGAGCTCGGCCAGGCGGAGCAGCGTGAGCGGGGTCCACTCCGACGGCTTGATCACGACCGCGTTCCCCGCGGCCAGCGCCGGGCCGATCTTCCACGCCGCCATGAACAGCGGGTAGTTCCACGGCGCGATCAGCCCGGCCACGCCGATCGGTTCCCGCCGGATGAACGAGGTGAACCCCCGCATGTACTCGCCCGCCGCCCGCCCCTCGAGCACCCGGGCGCCCCCAGCGAAGAACCGGAAGTTGTCGGCGATGACCGGGATCTCCTCGGACATCGTCAGGGAGTACACCTTCCCCACGTTCTCGGACTCGATCCGGCCGAGCTCCTCGCCGTGCTCCTCGATCAGGTCGGCCAGCTTGAGCAGCGCCCGCTGGCGCTCGGAGGGCGTGGAGTCGGACCACGTCTCCTCGAACGCCTTCCGGGCCGCCCCGACCGCCCGGTCGACGTCGTCCGCCGATGCCTTGGGGACCTCGGCCAGGGCCTCGCCGGTCGCCGGGCTGACGATTGCCTGCGACTCGCCCGACGAGGCATCGACCCACTCGCCGCCGACGAACATCCGGTGCCGCTTGACTGTGGTAGCCATGTCTCTTCCTCCTGGATGGACTGCCCAACCGAGTATCCGCCCGTCCGGCGCCGACGGCGAACGGCCGCCCCGCCCAATGCGACCCCGACGCCTGTACGGATGGGACAACCAATTGTCCGGTCACGGACTTGACGGTCGCTTGCTGCGCGACATGAGCTTGGCGTTGGCCTCCCCGCTACGGGCGGCGAGGACGCATGCGCCGTTTCGTGCTCTTGCTCGTCGTCGTCCTGCTCGTGCCGGTCTCGGCACGAGCTGCGACGCGGTCTGCGGAGAAGGGCAGCGAGGTCCGCGACGATGCGGGGTTCGTCGTGCCCGGGTCGGTCAGCGCCAGCGGCGTCTCGTCGCGACGGCCAACAAGGGAGCCGCTCCCAAGGTCGTGATCCGTTCCGTTCTTCCCCTATGGCTCCGGGTTCGCCGGCGGCGTGTACGTGGCGGAAGGGAAGATCCAGAACGCGGGCACCAACGGCGACGAGCTTGCGGTGGCGCCGGCCTCCGGCGCGAAGAAGGTCCAGATCCTCACCGACACCACCATCGGCGCAGGCGGCAACGATGGGCTCGTCGGGAACAACCCCGAGTTCGAGTCCTTCTTCGCCTACGGCTCCGCGTACGAAGGCGGCGTCCGGATCGCCCAGGGCGACACGGACGGCAGCGGCTCCCTCACCGAGGTCCTGACCGAGCCCGGCACCGGGGCCGGGAGCCGACAGCTCAAGATCTACGACGACAACATCGACGCGGGCTCCTTCATCTCCGGCAACCCACGGGAGGATCAGTTCGTCGCGTTCCCCGGCTCGGTGACGGCCGGCGCGTTCGTGGCCTTCGGCAAGGTCCGGAGCGGCGTGTTCCCGTACACGGGTTTGCCGGCGCCCATTCCGGACGGGGGCACCGTCACGTCCACGATTCGGGTCCCTCGATCCGCGGGGATCATCCGGGACCTCGACGTGTTCCTGGGCATCGCCCACAGCTTCGACGGAGACCTCGAAGTGACGCTGACGCACGTGCGCACCGGGACGACGCTCCTCCTGTTCGGCGACGTCGGCGGCACCAACGAGGGCTTCCTCATCCGCCTCAACGACGAGGCGGGGCTCGATATCGGCTCGGCCTCGAACCCGAAGTTGGACGGAGCGATCACGGGCACCTTCAACCCCCAGGGCACCGCCCTGTTGAGCGTCTTCGACACGGAGGACGCGTCGGGGACGTGGGAGCTGACCATCGTGGACGACACCCCCAACGACACGGGATCGCTCATGAGCTGGAGTCTGTTCGTGACGTTCTGAACGCGGGCGGCTACCCGTCGACCTGGGTGGCCATCAGCTCGCGGGCCCGGAGCGCGAGCCAGAACTCCATGCGGTCGAAGGAGTTCGACAGGTCGCGGCCGGTGAGCTCCTCGATCTTCCGGATGCGGTACCGGAGCGTGTGGCGGTGGACGTACAGCTCCGCCGCCGCCGTCTCCCACCGGGCGTTGTGCTCCAGGAACGCGCGCAGCGACTGCAGGAGCTCGCCGCCGTGCCCCCCGTCGTACGCGTCGAGCGGCGCCAGCAGGGAGTCCGCGTAGGCGCGGAGCGCGTCGCCCTCGACCATCGACAGCAGCAGCCGGTACGTCCCCAGGTCCTCGAACCCGGCCGACTCCCACTTCTCCAGCCGGCACACCTGCAGCGCGTAGCGGGCCTCCCGCAACGACCGGGCGACGTCGGTCGGCCCGACCGTGCTGCCGGCGCCCACGCGCACCTGCTGCCCCACCCGGGACTCGAGCTCCTTGCGGATCCGGTCGAGCTCCGTCGTCGCCCCGTCGGGGACCAGCGCGTGGACACCCCCCGCGTGCTGCGAGATGAGGAAGCCGCCCTCGAGGCGCGACAGCGCGTCCTCGGCCGCGCGCGCGAGGTGCTCGGACGGGCCGCCCTCGACCGAGACAACCCGCGTCTCGCCCTTCAGCCCGAACCGGCCCAGGCCCTTGGTCGCCTCCTGCACCGTCAACCGGCCAGAGACGAGGGATTCGAAGAAGTCCCCGCGCATCCGCCGCTCGGCATCGGCCACCGCCCGGGACTTCCCGGTCTCGATCGCGAACAGCGCCAGAGCGCGCGACGCCATCGCCCGGTCGACCTGGGCCAGTCCCTGGGGCTTGCCCACCGCGAGGAAGGCCTCCACCCGCCCCTGCGGACTGACCGGCTGGATCCACACGTGGTGGCCGTGGTCCATCAACGTCAGGCTGAACCCGCTGCCCTCCGGACGCGACTGACGGAGCTCCTGCCAGATCCGTTCCGTCCGTTGCCGGGCGGCCCGCGACGTCGCCGCGAGGGGCCGCCCGTGCAGGTCGATCAGCAGGGCCCAGCCGTGGATCGCCGACGCCAGCTCCTCGGCGATCCCCTCGACGCCCCGCTCCTCGAGCACGGCGCGGGTCATGGCGTTCTGCGCCTCCGACGCCCGCTGGAGCAACTCGTACTGCTCGGCGGCCACCCTGGTGAACACGGCCTCCGTGATGGCGATGAACGGCACCTCGTAGGGCACCGAGAACACCGGGAACCCCTCAGCCTCGGCCGCGTCGACCAGCGCCTTCGGGACCTTGGCGTGGGAGAATCCGAGCCCGAACCCCAGCCCCGCCAGCTCGGCCTCGACGAGCTTCCGCACGAACGCCCGCTGGCGGGCGGGCGTCTTCCCGATCCCCATCCCGGTCGTGAGCAGCAGCTCGCCGCCCTTCAGCCAGGCCGAGGGATCCTCCAGCTCGCTCACGTGGGCCCAGCGGACGTCGTTCGCCAGCCCGCGCTTGCCCGCGACGAGGCTGAGCGACAGGCCCTCGATCCTGAGGATGTCCCCGACCGTGAGCGGCACGAACGCGATTGTACGGGTCGTACAAAAAGAAGGGAAGTGGTGGGCCGGGCCCGGACCGACTCTCCGGGGGCCGGTGGACGGAGCGTACAAACGCGTTCGGGGATTTGGGGCGGCGCCGTCCTGACGCCTCGTGGAGCTCCCGCCACACTCGCCTCGATGGAGCAGCACCGGCGACTCGTCACCGAGATCCCCGGCCCCCGCTCGCGCGAGATGATGGCCCGCCGCGACGCCGCCGTGCCCGCGGCCGTGTTCAACACCGTGCCCGTGTTCACCCGTTCGGCGTCCGGGGCGATCGTCGAGGACGTCGACGGGAACCGGCTGATCGACCTCGGCGCGGGCCTCGCCGTGCTCAACGTGGGCAACGCCTCGCCCGCGGTCGTGGAGGCGGTGGCCCGGCAGGCCGAGCGGTACACCCACACGTGCTTCCACGTGACGCTGAACGAGCCCTACGTCGAGCTGGCGGAGCGGCTGAACGCGCTCACGCCCGGCGAGCACGAGAAGCGCACCGTGCTGGTGAACTCGGGCGCCGAGGCGGTGGAGAACGCCGTGAAGATCGCCCGGCACGCCACCGGCCGATCCGCCGTCGTGGCGTTCGGCCACGCCTTCCACGGGCGCACCCTGCTGGCGATGACCCTCACCGCGAAGGTCTCCCCCTACAAGCAAGGATTCGGGCCCTTCGCGCCGGAGGTGTACCGGCTCCCCTTCGCGTACCCGTACCGATGCCCCGCCGGCGCGACCGCCGAGCGGTGCGGCGAGGCGTGCGCGGCCTCGGCCATCGAGGAGATCGAGCGGCACGTCGGCCCGACGAACGTGGCCTGCCTGGTGGTCGAGCCGATCCTCGGCGAGGGCGGTTTCGTCGTTCCCGGCAGCGGGTTCCTCCCCGCCCTTGCGGAGTTCTGCCGCCGGCACGGCATCGTGTTCGTCACGGACGAGGTCCAGACCGGTATCGCCCGCACCGGGCGCATGTTCGGCATCGAGCACGAGGGCGTGGTCCCGGACCTCGTCACCATGGCGAAGTCGCTGGGCGGGGGCCTGCCCATCGGCGCCGTCACGGGCCGGGCCGAGCTGATGGACCACGTCCACGTCGGCGGCCTGGGCGGGACCTTCGGTGGGAATCCCATCGCGTGTGCGGCCGCCCTGGCCGTGCTGGACCAGGTGGAGCGCGAGGGCCTGGTGGACCGGGCCGCCCGTCTGGGCGAGATCGCCGAGGCCCGGCTGCGCGAGATGGCCGAGCGCCACGACGCGATCGGCGACGTCCGGGGCCGGGGCGCGATGATGGCCATCGAGCTCGTCGAGGACCGGGTCGCCAAGGCGCCCGCGAAGGGCATCGCCTCCCGGATCGTCGAGGAGTGCTACCGGGAGGGCGTGATCGTCCTGAAGGCCGGCACGTACGACAACGTGGTCCGGCTCCTGCCGCCGCTCACGATCGACGAGCCGTTGTTCGAAGAGGGGCTGGACGTCCTCGACAAGGCGGTCGCGGCGGCCTCCGCCTAGCGACCTACTGCTACGCTCGGCCTCCGTGACGCGACCGGTGTCCGACGACGCGCCCGAGCCGCCCGAGGACGGGCCCGAGCCGCCCGTCGCGGGTTCGTTCCCGCCGGAGGCCGGTTCGTTCGCGGCCGCCGACCGGGCCGATCCGGTGACGGAACCTTCCCCCACCCGGGCAACGCGGCTGGCTCGGACCCTGCGCGGGCTGGCCGTGGACGTCACGCCGCTCCGCCGGCATCGCGACTTCCGCCTGCTGTGGTCCGGCGAGCTGGTCTCCGAGACCGGCCACCAGATGACCCGGGTGGCCGTGCTCTTCCAGGTGTTCGCCCTGACCCACTCGGCGGCGGCCGTCGGGCTGACCGGGCTCGTCGAGCTGGTCTTCCTCGTGATCGCGACGGTGGGAGGCGGGTCGATCGTGGACCGGGTCGACCGGCGCCGACTCCTGCTGGTGACGCAGGTCGCGTTCGCCGGGGCCTCCACGCTGCTGCTGGTGAACTCGCTCTCCGACCGCCCGCCCGTGTGGATCATCTACCTGGGGGCGGGGCTGTCCGCGGGGATCTCCGGCATCGCGTCGCCGACCCGCTCCGCCATGACCCCCCGCCTGGTGCCGCGGGACATGCTCCCCACCGCGCTCGCCCTGAACCAGGTCATGTGGAACTCGACGATGATCGCCGGACCGGCGCTGGGCGGCATCGTCATCGGCTGGGCCGGCGTGCCGTGGGCCTACGGGATCGACGTGGCCACCTACGGCGCGACGATCGCGGCGGCTGTGCTGATGCGGCCCATGCCCCCCACGGCGGAATCCCGGGAGGTCACGGGCCTGGCCGCGATTGCGCAAGGGTTCGGCTACCTGAAGGGCCGGCCCGTGCTCCAGTCGACGTTCACGGTGGATCTCGTCGCGATGATCTTCGGGATGCCCCGGGCGCTGTTCCCGGTGCTCGCGGTGACACAGTTCCACGGGGGCCCCGAGATCATCGGGGCCCTACTGTCGGCGCTCGCCGTAGGCGCGCTGACCGGCGCGCTCACGGCCGGGTGGGTCGGCCGCGTCCGCCACCAGGGCCGGGCGGTGCTGGTCGCCGTGGGCATCTGGGGGGCATGCATCGTCGGCTTCGGTCTCGCCCGGGGGAACCTGCTCCTCGCGCTGGTCTTCCTGGCGCTCGCCGGGGGAGCCGACGTCATCTCGGCGGTCTTCCGGGGCTCGATCCTTCAGCTGTCGGTGCCGGAGCGGCTCCGAGGCCGCCTCTCCGCGATCCACATCCTGGTGGTGACGGGAGGGCCCCGGCTGGGCGACTTCGAATCGGGGATCGTGGCCAGCGCGTTCACCCCGTTCGTCTCGGTCTTGACGGGAGGCCTCGCCTGCGTCGTCGGCGTCGTGGTGCTCGGCGTCGCGGTGCCCCAGTTCTGGCGATACCACCAGGGCGGCGAGACCTGAGAGGCTGGCCCACGTGACGACGGAGACCCCGCTCGGGCCCAGGTTCGAGGACGCGCTGATCTACGCGCTGCATGTCCACGCCGGCCAGACGAGAAAGCAGACCTCCGTGCCCTACGCTGCGCACCTGCTGGCCGTCGCCGCGCTGGTGCTCGAGGACGGCGGTGACGAGGACCAGGCCATCGGCGCACTGCTGCACGACGCGGCGGAGGACGCCGGCGGCCAAGGCCGCGTCGACGACGTGCGCGCCCGCTTCGGCGCCCGGGTCGCCGAGATCGTGGAGGGCTGCAGCGACTCCTTCTCCGGCCCCGGCGAACGGAAGGCCCCATGGGCCGAACGCAAGCGCGCCTACGTCGAGCGGCTCCGGACCGAGCCCGAGCACGTCGTGCGGGTCTCCGTCGCCGACAAGCTGCACAACGCCGGAGCCATGCTCCGCGACCTCCGCTCCGAGGGACCCGGCCTGTGGGACCGGTTCACGACGAAGTCCGCCGGGGACCAGATCGGCTACTACCGCGCCGTGCTCGAGGCTGTGCGTGGCCGGTTCGCCAGTCCGATGGTCGGCGAGCTCGAGCGCACGGTGGCCGAGATCGCCGCCCTCTCCGGCGATTAGGCTGACCGACATGACCGGGCTCTCCGACGACGAGATCCGCGAGGCGCTGAAGGACCTCCCCGGATGGCGCCACGAACGGGGCGAGATCTTCAAGCAGTACAAGTTCCCGACGTTCCTCGAAGCCATCGCGTTCATCGACCGCCTGGCCGAGGCCGCCGACGAGCTGAACCACCATCCCGACCTCGAGAACCACTACAATCGGGTGCGGGTGGCCCTGCACACCTGGGACCAGGACGCGATCACCGGCAAGGACTTCGCGCTCGCCCACCGGATCGAGGCCGCCTCGGTGGTCGACGGCGGCTATTGACCCCTAGTGGTGGTCGCCCCGCGGGTGGGGGGCGCTCCCGAGCGACCGGAGGACGAGCTGGTCGTGGGGCTCGACGACGTCGATCAGGCCCTCGATTCCCTCCTCGACGAGCAGCACGAACCCGTGCTCGTCGACGGTTCGGTCCCCCGGCTCGGGGCGGTCGGTCAGCGCGAAGCGCACCCCGCCGCCGGCCCGGAACACCCGCACCGTGGCGTCGGGGTTGAACCGCCGCGCGGCCTCGTGGGACCGGCGCAGGATGTCGAGCGCCCAGTCGGTGAACTCGATCACCGGCCTACTCGTCCACCCGGTGGCTTCGCGTGTGCCGCCCCGCCCAGTAGCCGGCGCCGAACATCAGCAGGGCCGGGACGACCAGGTAGATCAGGACCTCGAAGTACATCGGCGATCGAGTCTACCCGGCCCGCGCAGTTGTCCCGTCCGTCCTTGCGGCGCATACTTCCCGGGGCCCCGCGCCCTCCCAGCCGATCGGTGAGGCGACCGATGAGCGTGCCCTTATGGCCTTCGCCCCGCGACGCCGCGTCCGGAGCATCTGGCGCTACTTCCGGGCCGAGCAGCGAACGCTCCGCCAGGGGGTCGCCGCCCTCGTGCTGGGCACCGTCGCCGCCTTCGTCGCCGGCATCACGCTCGGATCGATCACCGGGACCCTGGCGAAGCTCCCAGGCCTGATCATCCTCATCCCCGCCGTGCTCAGCATGCGGGGAACGATCTTCGGGGCGGTGGGCGCCCGCCTGGCGACCAGCACGCACGCGGGCATCTTCGAGGTCACCATGGCCCGCACCGGCGTCCTGTACCAGAACGTCTTCGTTTCGATCGTGCTGGTGGTGTCGTCGTCGCTGTACCTCGCGGTCCTGGCGAAGGTCTCCGCCATCGCCTTCGGCCTGAAGTCGATCCGGCTCCTCGACCTCGTCACCATCTCGGTGGTGGGCGGCATCGCCGATTCGGCGATCGTCCTCGTCCTGACCGTGGGCCTGGCCGTGCTGTGCTACCGGCGGGGCTACGACCTCGACGCGGTGTCCACGCCGATCGTCACCGCGGTGGCGGACATGGTCACCGTGCCGATGATCTACGTGGCCTCCCTCCTGGTGCGGTTCCGGACGCCCTCCACGATCCTCGCCGTGCTCTGCATCCTGCTCGGGATCTACGCCGTGATCCGCGGAGCGCTGACCGAGCTCCGGTTGGCCCGCCGGATCCTGCTGGAGATGACGCTGGTCGTGTTGCTCACTCCGCTGCTCGACATCCTGGCCGGCACGGTGGTCGAGTCCAGATTGGACCGGTTCGTCGCGTTCCCGGGCCTGCTGGTCCTGGTGCCGCCGTTCGTGGCCGGCGCCGGCTCGCTGGGCGGCATCCTGGCCTCGCGACTCTCTTCCAAGCTCCAACTCGGCCTGGTCTCGCCCCGGGGCTTCCCCGAGAGCGCCGCGCTCCTCGACGGCGGCCTGACCATGGGCTTCAGCGTCGTGGTGTTCACACTGACCGGAGCCCTCGGACTCGCGTTCAGCGTGGTCGCGGGGAAGGCGTACCCGGGCGCCGGCGTGATGCTGTGGGGTACGCTGTCCGCCGGCCTGCTGGCCACGGTGATCGCGATCGTGTTCTCCTATTACATCGCCATCCTCACGTCCCGCTTCGGGCTCGATCCCGACAACCACTCCGTGCCCATCATCACGAGCGTCATGGACCTCGCCGGGATCGTCGTGTTCCTCCTCGTCCTGGCCGCATTCGGGGTGAACGTCGGTGGATGACCGGGACCGGGAGCCGCGCAACGTCAAGGAGCTGCTCGTCGAGGCCAAGGACGCCTCCGAGCTCATGGTGGACTTGGCCTACGCGGCCGTCTTCTTCAACGAGGAGGACCTGGCCGAGGAGGTCGAGGAGCTCGAGGAACGCATGGACGGCTACCTCCGCCGCCTGCGGGAGGTGGCCATGCTGGCCGCCAGGTCGCCGGAGGACGCCGAGGCCATGGCCGGCGTCCTCCACATCGCCGGGGCCATCGAGAAGATCGGCGACGCGGCGTCGGACATCGCGCGGGTCGTCCAGGCCAGGCTGGGGATCCCCGACGAGCTCCGGCCCGACCTCCGCCACGCCGACGAGGTGACCGGACGGGTGAAGGTCCGGGAGGGGGCCGAGGCCGTCGGCCGGCCCCTCCGCGAGCTCATGCTGCCGAGCGAGATCGGAGTGTGGCTCCTGGCCGTCCGCCGGGGCGCGGACTGGGAGTTCGACCCCGGCCCGGACACGGTCATCTCCGAAGGCGACGTCCTGATGTTCCAGGGGCCGGAGGAGGCCACGAACCTGCTCCGCGAGATCGTCGGCGCGCCGCCGCTCCCGGTGGCGCCGGAACGTGAGACGCCGGCGCTCACCGAGTTGGATCGCGCGGTCGACATCCTCATCGAGATGAAGAACTCGGCCGAGGTGGCCGTGGGGCTCGCCTACTCCTCGCTGCTGTTCAACGACCCGGCGCTGGCGGCGGAGGTGGCGACGCTCGAGGTGCGGAGCGACACCCTGCACGACGAGCTGGAGTCGTGGGTGCTGCGCGCGGCACCGGAGGCCCGGAGGCCCGACGAGCTCCGCGGGCTGCTCCGCCTGGGATACGCCAGCGAGACGATCTTCGACGCGGCGCGCGACATGACATGGATGGTCGAGCACGGCGAGGAGCTCCACCCCGTCATCGCCATGGCCCTCGAGGAGACCGAGGAGATCGCCAGCGAGGTCGTGGTGGAGCCGGGATCGCCCGCCGACGGCAGGACCTTGAAGGAACTCGCCGTCGAGACCGAGACCGGCATGTTCGTGCTGGCCGTCCAACGCGGTCGCCGGTGGGTGTACCGGCCCAGGGCACGGTTCGAGCTGCAGGGCGGCGACCGAGTGATCTCCGTGGGCCCGGAGGAGGGCGCGGCCGAGTTCACCGCGCTCGCCACGGCGCCGGCCCGGGCCTTCACCGGGCAGTAGCCTCCCCGGCCAGTACCATCCCGGCGCGTCACTCCCCGAGGAGCCCCACGGCCGGCGTCGGGTAGGTTCACCTCGTGGCCGACATGCCGGTCCGGCTGGACGACAAGCTGCTGGCGTGGGCGTCGGTGCTCGACGACGTGACGATCGAGCAGGCCCGGAAGGCGGCACGGCTGCCGATCGTCCCCACCCACGTCGCGCTCATGCCGGACGCGCATCTGGGGATCGGGGCGACCGTCGGTTCCGTGATCCCGACCGAGGGCGCGGTGATCCCCTCGGCGGTGGGCGTCGACATCGGGTGCGGGATGATCGCGGTACAGACGTCGCTCGACGAGTCGGAGCTCCCGGACGACCTGGAGCGGTACCTCGCGCGCCTGTCCGAGGTCATGCCTGCGGGGCTCGGCAGGTGGCACGAGCGGGTGTCGCCGGCCGCCGACCGGTGGTTCGCCGCCAACCCCTGCCCGGTCGCGCTGTCCTCCAAGCAGGAACGGAAGGTGCTGGTGCAGTTCGGCACGCTGGGCTCGGGCAACCACTTCTTCGAGGTATGCCTCGACGAGGCCGGGATGGTCTGGGTCGTCCTGCACTCGGGCTCCCGCGGCATCGGAAACCAGCTCGCGACGAAACACATCGAGAAGGCCCGGAAGCTGGCGAAGGCCGAGGGGACCCCGCTCGAGGACCCCGATCTCGCGTACTTCCTGGAAGGGACGCCGGAGTTCGAGGAGTACATCCGGGCGATGCTGTGGAGCCAGGCGTACGCGCTGGCCAACCGCGCGGCGATGATGGACGCTGCGGTCGAGGAACTGCTCGCGCTGGCCGGCCGCGGCCGCGAGGTGGACCGCCTGAATTCCCACCACAACTTCGCCGTGCGCGAACGCCACGACGGCCGTGATCTGTGGATCACGCGAAAGGGGCGCGGGCCGGAGGCTGTCCCGGCGCTCCGCGCGCAAGCAGATCACGGCGGACGATCTGAGCCGAGCGATGGAGGGCCGGGTGTGGCTCCACGCCAGCGCCGAACGTCTCATCGACGAGGCTCCGGGCGCTTACAAGGACATCGAGCAGGTCATGCGCGACCAGGCCGACCTGGTCGAGATCGAGCACGAGCTCAGACAGGTCGTGAACTACAAGGGCGTGTAGGCGAATTCCTCGCGCGGCTCGGAGAGCGCCCGTGTGCCGCGGCTCCTCACCGGACTCACCTGCGGAGGGATTGCGAGGGTGCGGTGGGTGCCGAGACGATGGCGGGAGGGGGTTGCGAGATAGGCTCGCCGGGGTGTCCGGATTGGACGTGGTCGCGACGGCGCGGGTCGTCGAGGAGGTTGCGGCGAACGCGTGGCCGGCTTCGGTGGTGCAGGTCGTTGACGGGTGGCGACTGCGGGCGACGCCGGCGGTGGACGCTCGGCGGTCGAACTCGGTGCTGCCGAACGGAGGGTCCGGTGGGGTGCCGCTGGAGGAGAAGCTGGCGGTCGTGGAGACCTTCTACGGCCGGCGCGGCCTCTCCGTGCGGTACCAGGTATCGCCGGCGGCCGAGCCCCCCCCCCGCGCTCGACGACGTCCTGGCCGCCCGCGGCTTCGAGATCGAGGCCTCCGCCGACATCCATGTCGCCAACCTCGCCGAAGTGGTCGATCGGGGCCTCGTGCCCGGATCGACTGTCGTAGCAGCCGGTCGCCCCGACGAACGCTGGCTCTCGACGCTCCTGGCAGTGATTCCGCGCGGTGACGTCGCGAGATTTCGCGAGACCATCCTCGACCGGATCGGCCCTCCCGCCCTGTACGCCGTCGCACTGCACCACGACCAGCCCGCGGCAGTCGGCATGGCAGTCGCCGAGCGCACCTGGCTCGGCATCCTCTCCATGGCCACGCTCCCCGACGCGAGACGCCGGGGCGCCGCCACGTCGATCCTGAAACGCTGGCCAAATGGGGAATCCAACAGGGGGCGACACGCGCGTACCTACAAGTCGAACGCGATAACGCCGCACCCCACCGGCTGTACGACCGCGCCGGCTTCACAACAGCATACGGCTACCACTACCGCACGCGTGAGTCGGCACCCCGGTGACGAGGCGCGCGTCGGGGCCGGTGCGGCAGCGGGGGCTCTGAGCCGGAGCCGGAGCGGCGCGACAGCGACGCGCAGGTGGAGGCGATGGAGCGAAGCGCCCCCCGCAGAGCACCGGCCCCGAGGTAGCGCGCCCAGCGAGAGCGCAACCACCCGCGCCAGCAAGAAACGCCGAACCTGGCCTACGAGAGCATCTCGAGACGACGGAGGCCGGCCGGACGGGAGAAGCGGACGTTCTCGTCGGTCAACCGGAGCTCCTCGACCTCCGTGGCTCCCTGCTCCCGGAGGAACTCGACCATCCGGTCGACCAGCCACTCGGGGGCGGAGGCGCCGCTGGTCACGCCGACCACCGACGCGCCCTCGAGCCACTCGGGCCGGACCTCGGTCTCGTCGTCGACCAGGAACGCGGGGGTGCCGGCCTCCTTGGCCACCTCGGCCAGGCGGTTGGAGTTCGAGGAGTTGACCGAGCCGATCACCAGCACCACGTTGGTCGCACGGGCCAGGGCCTTCACGGCATCCTGGCGGTTCTGGGTCGCGTAGCAGATGTCGTCCTTGGGCGGGGCCTGGATCGCCGGGAACCGCTCGCGCAACACTGCGATGATCTCGTTGGTCTCGTCGACGGAGAGCGTGGTCTGGGTGAGGTACGCGACGTTCGACGGGTCGGGGACCTCGACCGTGCGGGCCTCCTCCGGCGAACCGACCAGGATCACGCGGTCGGGAGCCTGCCCGCTGGTGCCGACGACCTCCTCGTGGCCCTCGTGGCCGATGAGCAGGATCGTCTGCCCCTCTCGGGCGAACCGGCGCGCCTCGAGGTGCACCTTCGTGACGAGCGGACAGGTCGCGTCGATCACCGACAGGCCCCGCGAGGAGGCGTTCGCGTACACCTCGGGCGCCACGCCGTGCGCCGACAGCACCACCAGCGCACCCTGGGGGACCTCGCTCTCCTCGTCGACGAACACCGCGCCCTTCCGCTC
>WNGE01004820.1_pt1 | contig 15456 bp, 15 predicted proteins | sample 5400651 | NCBI WGS metagenome assembly WNGE01 (sample SAMN13153370, study PRJNA577476) | soil metagenome | isolation source: 60 cm soil or saprolite under grassland replicate 2 | place: USA:California | collected 2016-06-15 | reverse complement strand
GACCCAGGAGTTCGACCTGTACGTCGACGTCAATGGTGACGGCCATCCGGACTACATCGTCATCGGTTACGATTTCGGAGCCATCACGGCCGGCAGTTTCGATGGCCGGTACGGCGTCTTCGTCTTGACGCTCGCGACCGGGGAGCTGCGGAGCAATGGCTTCCTGGCGCAGGCACCTACCGACAGCAGCACGGTGCTGCTGCCGTTCCGGTCGACCGATCTCTGTCGCCCCGGGGCACCCTGCCTGTCGAGCACCAACCCGAGAATGGCCTACCAGGTTGCGGGCTTCGATCTCTTCAGCAATGCGTTCAGCGCACCGTCGGGTGTCGGTTTGTACAATCCTTGGAGTCCGGCGATCAGTCAGGGCGATTTCTTTACGCTCGCGCCTAACACAACCGCGAGCAGCGCCGTGACGATCAACACCGCGGAGTGGGCTCACACGCCGGCGCTCGGGGTCTTGGTGGTGTCGACCGACAACGCGAGCGGCGCTAACGAAGCAGCCACGCTGCCGGTCACGCTGAAGTAAAGGCGCGCGGCAAACGGCGTTGTAACTGAGAAACGGCCGCCTTCGGGCGGCCGTTCTTTTGAGTATTCGCGGCTGCGACAATGCCGCGGTTGGTAGGGCCGAATTCGGCCACACCGGTTCATGCTGCATCGCGTGCGAATTAGTCGCACCTACTATTCGATGGCTACCGTCGATTTCGCGCGCTCGCGCAGAATGAATTTCTGGATCTTGCCCGTCGAGGTTTTCGGCAGCTCGCCGAAGACGACCTTCTTCGGCGCCTTGAAGCGCGCCAGAAGCCGCCGGCAGTGCTCGATCAGCTCGGCTTCGGTCACCGCCGCGTCCGGCTTCACTTCGACGAACGCGCACGGCGTCTCGCCCCACTTCGGATCCGGCTGCGCGACGACCGCGGCGGCGAGCACCGCAGGATGGCGGTACAACGCATCCTCGACCTCGAGCGAGCTGATGTTCTCTCCGCCCGAGATTATCACGTCCTTGGAGCGGTCCTTGATCTTGACGTAGCCGTCGGGCTGCATCACCGCAAGATCACCCGAGTGAAACCAGCCTCCCGCGAACGCCTCGTCGGTCGCCTTCGGATTCTTGAGATAGCCCTTCATGGTGATGTTGCCGCGGAACATGATCTCGCCCATCGACTCGCCGTCCCAGGGGACTTCCCGCATCGATTCGGGGTCCATCACCGTCATCCCCTCCTCGCAGGTGTAGCGCACGCCCTGGCGGCCGTTGCGCTCGGTGCGTGCACCGATGTCGAGCGCATCCCATTCGGCGTGCTTGGCGCACACCGCGGCGGGTCCGTAGGTCTCGGTCAGGCCGTAGACGTGCGTGATGTCGAAGCCCATGCGCTGCATGCCCTCGATCACCGACGCCGGCGGCGCAGCCGCGGCGACGAGACAGCTCACCTTCTGCCGGATGTCCTGCTTCCATTCCTCCGGGGCGTTGATCAGCATCGCGTGCACGATCGGCGCGCCGCAATAGTGCGTGACACCGTGCTCGCGGATCGCATCGAGGATCAGCTTCGCTTCGACGCGCCGCAGGCACACGTTGGTGCCCGCGTTGGCAGCCATGGTCCAGGGGAAGCACCACCCATTGCAGTGAAACATCGGCAGGGTCCACAGGTACACCGCGTGGCGCGGCATGCCCCAGTCGATGATGTTCGAAAGCGCATTGAGATACGCGCCGCGATGGTGGTAGACGACGCCCTTCGGGTTGCCCGTCGTTCCCGAGGTGTAATTGAGCGAGATCGCCCGCCATTCGTCGGCGGGATGCTTCCAGTCGAACTTAGGATCGCCGCCGGCGATAAACTGTTCGTAATCCTTCGCACCCAGCCGCTTGCCGCCCGGGCCGGCGGCATCGACGATGTCGATCACCTCGATTTTGCGGTCGAGCCGCGCCAACGCGACCTCGACCGTCGGCGCGAACTCAGTGTCGGTAATGAGCAGCTTGGCTTCGCCGTGATTCAACATGAACGCAATCGCTTCTGCGTCGAGACGCGTGTTCAAGGTGTTGAGCACGCCGCCGCTCATCGGCACGCCAAAATGGGCTTCCAGCATCTCCGGCGTGTTCGCCGCCATCAGCGCAACCGTGTCGCCGTTTGCGATGCCGGCGCGTTTGAGCGCGGAAGCGAGTCGGCGCGAGCGCGCGTACGTCTCGGCCCAGGTGTACCGGCGGTCGGCGTGAACGACCGAAAGCTGGTTCGGATAGACGAACGCGGCGCGCGCGATCAGCGACAGCGGCGTGAGTGGCGTGTAATTGGCTTCGTTCCGATCGAGGTGGCTTTCGTAGGCGCTGGTCATGACGCGGCTCGGGGAGACTCCGGCGGTCGCGGGAGGCGGGCTGTCATGGTAACCAATCCGCCCGAAAAGACAATCGTGCAGCGCCTTCGTTCGACTTGCTGCGCATCGCCGAATTCTCTATGCTGGCCGCTCGCATTCTCCAATGAAGGCCGGATGAATCCGGCCCTACGATTGCGCCATGGGCCATCGCCTCTCCAAGATCGTCACCCGCACCGGCGATGCCGGGACGACCGGGCTTGGCGACGGCTCGCGCGTCGCCAAGGACTCGGCGCGCATCGACGCGATCGGCGCGGTCGACGAGCTCAATTCGGCCCTTGGCCTGCTGCTCGCCGAAGCGCTTCCCGACGCGGTCGCAGCCTGCCTGACCGAGGTACAGCACGACCTGTTCGATCTCGGCGGCGAGTTATCGATTCCCGGCCATGTCGCCGTCAGCGAAGCACAGGTCATCCGGCTCGAGGAAGCCGTCGAGCGCTTCAATGCCGACTTGCCGCCGCTCAAGGAATTCATCCTGCCCGGCGGCACCCGCGCGGCGAGCCTCGCGCATGTCGCGCGGACCGTGTGCCGGCGCGCCGAACGCTCGCTGGTGCACCTGGGTGCATCCACCACGGTGCGCGATCCCGTACGCAAGTATGTGAACCGACTTTCCGATCTCCTCTTCGTGCTGGCACGCGTGCTCAACCGTGACGCGCGCCGCGCCGACGTTCTCTGGCGGAAGAACCGCCAGCGCGCGTAAAAGGCTCCGGTTCGATCGACATGCAGAGCGACCCTGCGAAGCAACTGGAGCGCAACGCGCGCCTGATGGAGTTGCTGGCACGGACCGCACTCGCGGACCAGCGAGCGTTCGCCGAGCTCTACCGCCTGACCTCTCCGCATCTGTATGCCGTGGCGCTGCGTATATTGAGGGAAGCGGCCCCGGCCGAGGAGGTCCTGCAGGAGAGTTTTGTCAACATCTGGCATCACGCCGGGTCGTACGTCGCCGCCAAGAGCCAGCCGCTGACGTGGTTGACCAGCATCGTCCGCAATCGCTGCCTGGATCAACTGCGCCGGCGCGAACTGGAAACCGTAACGATGGACGATGAGGAAGAAGGCGTGGCGATCGCCGCCGAGGATCCGACTCCGCTGGACATGCTGCTCTCCGGCGCGGACACGCGCGCCGTCAGGGGCTGCGTCGAGGCGCTGGAGCCGACCCAGAAGCAGGCGATCGCCTTGGCTTTTTTCCAGGGCCTGTCGCACTCCGAGCTCGCAGCGCATCTGAGACAGCCGCTGGGTACCGTCAAGTCGTGGGTGCGCCGCGGCCTCGAGCGCTTGCGGGACTGCCTCGACCGCGCCGGGGTGACGCGATGAACCTGCACGATCCAGAGCGTGCCGACGCGCTGGCCGGCGAATACGTGCTCGGTACGCTGCGCGGGCGCGCGCGCCAGCGGCTCGAGCGCCTGGCACGCACCGATCGGATCGTGGCCGATGCAGTGCGCGGCTGGGAAGAGCGCCTCTTGCCCCTTGCGGAGGCATTGCCCCCGATCGCTCCGCCATCGCGCGTCTGGGCGGCGATCCTCGCCCGCATCCGCAGCGCCGCCACGACGCCGCGTTCGCGCTCGTTGCTGTGGGCTCCTGCGGGATGGTGGCGCGGCCTCGCGCTCGTGGGTCTCGCGACGTCGCTGGCGCTGGCGATCGCGTTGCTCAAGCCCGGGCCGGAAGCTCCAGAAGGCACGCTCGTCGTCGTGCTCGCGGGAGGCGACGCCAAGCCGGCGCTGGTCGCGACTGCCGCTCGTACGAGTCGTTATCTGGCCGTAAAAGCAATCGCTCCGGTTGCCGTCGCGCCCGATCGTTCTCTGCAACTATGGATGCTTCCCGAAACGGGCAATCCGCGCTCGCTGGGCCTCGTTTCGACCATCGCTCCGAGCGGCGTCGCGCGGATCGAGCTTCCCGTGGCGGCGGATCGCGCGCTGCAGAACATTCCAGCGCTGGCGATAAGCCTCGAGCCTGCCGGCGGCTCGCCGACCGGACTCCCGACTGGACCGGTGCTCTATACTGGCCCGGTGCAGCGCCTGTACTGAATGCAGAACGGCTGCGCGACGTTCTCTATCTGGCAGTCGCGCTCGCTAAGATGCATCGCCGCGTTGCGGCAGCCAGTCTGCGAGCGTGTCGAAGACCGAAGAGCGGCGCCTGCCGATGACCTCGATGCGCGCGGGCTCGATGGTCACGACGGTGGGAGGACGCTCGAGTTTTCCTGACTGCGCCTGTGCCGCGATGTGCTGCCGAGTCTCCGGCTCGATGGACATCAGGCGCGACTGCGCGAACGCCGACACCAGGATCGCTATCGTCGCACCGATCGCGAAGGCGAGCAGAATCGGTCCAAACCATCTGATTGCTTTCGTCGGTTCCATGAATCTCTCCAATTTCGCACCGGGTGCATCCCGGCGCGTCGTTTCTCAGGAGAGATTGTCGATACGAACCGGCGCACATTCAAACGGTGTTTTTGAATGCGTTGTATGCACGTCCGGAATGCGCGCTGGCCGGTGCGGCGGCCGACGACATTGGATTCCGCTTGCGCGCGAATGACGGATTACCGCCGCTTCAGCGCATAGCCGTCGGGTTCGTCCTCGACTTCCCATCCCGCTGCTCGCAACTCCGCGCGTAGCCGGTCAGCCTCGGCCCATTGTTTCGCGGCGCGTGCGGCCGCGCGTGCCGCGGCCAGTGCGCGCACGACCTCGGGGATCGTTTCCTGCTTGGGCTGCCAGGCCTCGAGCCCGAGCCCGAAGACGCGGTCGAAAGCCGCGAGCGTCGCCCGGCGCGCGGCAGACGGCAGCTCGCCGCGCAGCACTTCCCACGCCAGTGCGAGCGCACGCGGCAGGTTGAGGTCGTCGTTGATCTCGGCGGTGAACCGCTCGACGTAGCGCGGGTCGGCGGCTTCCGCATGCGGCAACGCGTGGAACGCGCTGCGCATGCGCTCGAGCGCCGTTGCCGCGGCGTCGAGCGCATCGAAGGTGAAGTTGAGCTGGCTGCGGTAATGCGCCGTAAGACAGAGGTAGCGATACGCGAGCGGATCGTAACCGCGGTCGGTGAGCGACTTGAGGCGCAGGAACTCGCCGGCGGATTTCGCCATCTTGGCGTCGTTGGCGAGCAGGAAGTAGCCGTGCATCCAGAAATTCGCGAGTCTCGTGCCCACGCGCGCCTCGGTTTGCGCGATCTCGTTGGTGTGGTGGACGGGAATATGGTCCTCGCCGCCGCAGTGGATGTCGAAGAAATCGCCAAGGTACTTCTGCGCCATCGCCGAGCACTCGATGTGCCAGCCGGGAAAGCCGGTTCCCCAGGAGCTCGGCCATTCCATCTGGCGCTTCTCTCCTGAAGGCGAGAACTTCCACAGCGCAAAGTCGGTCGGATGCCTCTTCTCGCCGAGATCGACGCGCTTGCCGGCCTCGAGCCCCGCCTTGTCCAGGCGCGCGAGGTAGCCGTAATCGGGCTGCTTGCTGGTGTCGAAGTAGATACCGTCGGAAGTGCGATACGTGTAGCCGTTTCTCTCGATGTCGGCGATGAATTCGATCTGCTCGCGGATGTGGTCGGTGGCGCGGCAGAGGATCGTCGGGTCCTCGATGTTGAACGCGCGCATGTCCTCGAGGAACGCGCCGGTATAGAGCTCCGCGATTTCCCACGCGGTCTTGCCGGTGCGCCGCGCACCCTTTTCCATCTTGTCCTCGCCGGTGTCGGCGTCGGAAGTGAGATGGCCCACGTCGGTGACGTTCATGACGTGCGTAACCTCGTAGCCGTTCCATTCCAGCACTCGCCGGAGCAGATCTTCGAACAGGAAGGTGCGGAAGTTCCCGATGTGCTGGTAGTCGTAGACGGTCGGGCCGCAGGTGTAGAGGCCGACCGCGCCAGCCTTGAGCACCTCGAAGCCGCGCAGGCTGCGGGTATAGTTGTCGTAGAGCTTGAGCGCGGTTGGCATGGTCGATTGCACAGGAAAACGGCCGAGCAACGGATCCGGTACGCGAGCTACGCGAGGCGCTTGGCCATGACGTAATCATCCATCACGAATCCGCCGCCGATGTCGACCACCACCGCTTCGCGCACGAGGAAACCGTTGCGCTCGTAGGCGCGGATCGCCTGCAGGTTTTGCTTGTTGACGTTGAGGATCAGCGTCGTTCGGCGCTGAGCCATTGCGGCGGCCTCCGTGGAGGCGATCAGGCTGCGGCCCACGCCGCGACCCTGGAAGTCCTGATGCACGTAGAGCTTATCGAGCTTGAGCTCGTCGGGCGGGCCGGGGCGATAATACGCAGCGAATCCGGCAAGGCTTTCGCCGACGTAGGCGAGCTCGAGCCCGGCGCCTTCTTCGGTGATGAAGCGCCGTAACGCATCGAGCGAATAGCCGAGCTCGAGCATGTACTCGATCTGCTCGACAGTGATGATGCCGGGGTAATGCTTGCGCCAGATGACCCGGGCGAGCTCGGCGACGGCGGCGAGGTCGCGCTCGGCGGCGCGGACGACGCGAGCTCGATCGACATCGGGCATGTGAACCTGGAGAGGCAACGTCACTTTCGAAGAGCTTAGCATGGCGGCGGCTTGGGGCGAGATGCGGGCCCCGCGAACGCGGTAGAATCGCGCCCTTCCCGATGTCCCCGCCTTCCGCGCCCGCTCCCGGCCCATCCGTTGCTCCGCTGACGCGGCGCGGCGCATTCATTCTGCTGCTCGTCTTTACGCTTATCTGGTTTTCGAATCTCGATTACCGGCGACTGGTCCACCCCGATGAAGGCCGCTATGCCGAGATTCCGCGCGAGATGGCGGCGACCGGCGACTGGGTGACGCCGCGGCTCGACGGTATCAAGTATTTCGAGAAGCCCGCGCTGCAATACTGGATCACCGCTGCTGGCTATGAGGCGTTCGGCGTGCACCATTGGACCGCGCGGCTATGGCCCGCGCTGTCCGGCTATCTCGGCGTGCTATTCATCGGCTACGTCGGCTTTCGCCTCGGCGGGTCCGCGCTTGGCCTGTACAGCGCGGCGGCGCTCGGCAGCTGCCTTTGGTACGCGCTTAACGCACACATCCTCACGCTCGACGCCGGGCTCACGCTGTGGATGAGCGTGGGCCTGGGCAGCCTGTTCATCGCGCAGCGCACCGAAGCTACGGCGCTCGAAAGGCGTTCATGGATGTGGGCAGCATGGGGCGCGCTCGCGCTGGCGACGCTGTCCAAGGGATTGATCGGGATCGTGCTGCCCGGAGCGGCACTCGTCGCGTATGCCCTCATCACGCGTGACTGGGCGCTGTGGCGACGCCTGCATCTCATTTCCGGCGCCATCGTCTTTTTCGCGCTTGCCGCGCCGTGGTTTATCGCCGTGTCGGTGCGTAATCCCGAATTCTTCAACTTCTTCTTCATCCATGAGCACTTCACGCGCTACCTCAGCGGCGGGCACCACCGTGAGGGCGCATGGTGGTATTTCGTGCCGCTCTTCATGGTCGGCATCCTGCCCTGGCTCACGGTATTCTTCTGGACCGCGAAGCGTATGTGGGTCGATGCGCAGAGCGAACCCAACGGCTTCAACTGGCAAAGGTTCGCGCTGGTTTGGGCGGCGGTCATCTTCGTGTTCTTCAGCGTGTCCGGCTCGAAATTGCCATCGTACATTCTGCCGATCTTCCCCGCGCTGGCGCTGGCGATCGGCTCGCAACTGACCACGCTGTCCGACGCGATGCTCGCGCGACTGACGCTGCCGCTGGTGGTGGCGGCCGGTGTCGCCACGCTGGCGGTGCTGTTCGCAAACGCGCCGATCGCCGCGCATTTTGTCGGCCCGCGGCAACCGCTGGGCCCTCTGCTGGCCTACGCGCCGTGGATCGAGGCCGGCTGCGCCGTGGCGTTCCTCGGCGGGGTCGCGGGCTGGCGGTGGATTCGTGCGGGCAAGCGAACTGCGGCGGTGCTGGCGGTCGCGCTGACCTCGCTCGCGGGCGCGCAGCTTGTGCTGACCGGTCACGACGAACTCGCCGAATCGCACTCGACCGCGCCGATTCTGTCGCGGATCGTGGCAGCGCACGGGCCGCTGCGCACGGACGTGCCGTTCTATGCGATCCGGATGTACGATCAAACCTTGCCGTATTATCTCGGGCGGACGGTGATCCCTGTCGATCATCCGGACGAGTTGGCGATGGGGCTCAAGAGCGAGCCCGAAAAGGCGATCGCCACTGTCGACGAATGGCGGCAGCGCTGGGAGGCGAACGAGCAGGCCTATGCGATCATGCAGCAGGAAGAATACGACGAACTCAAGCGGAAAGGCGTGACGATGGTCGAGCTGGGGCGCGACGTTCGGCGGGTCGTGGTCAGCCGTCGATGATGACCTGGACCGCGTTTTCCTTCCTCATGACCGGCGTGCTCCTCAACGCCGGCGCGCAACTCCTGCTCAAGGCCGGCACCAACGTGCTGGGCGTGATCACGCTCACTGCGGACAACTGGCCCTCGCAGTTCGGCCGTATGGCGCTCGAGCCGCACATCGTTGCCGGGCTCGCCTGCTACGTCGTGAGCGTCATCGTGTGGATCGTCGGCTTGTCGCGCGTTCCGGTATCGATCGCCTATCCCCTGCTGTCGCTGGGCTACATCATCAACGCGATCGCCGCGCATTACCTCCTCGGCGAGGCCGTTACGCTGTCGCGCTGGCTCGGGATCGGCTTCATCATCGTCGGCGTGTGGCTGGTGGCGCGACCGTGACCTCCGGATATCTCAAGTTCGCGAGCCCACTGCTCGATGAAACGACCATCGCCGGCGTCGACGCGGTCCTGCGCTCCGGCCACATCGCCAGCGGCCCCTGGGTGCAGAAGTTCGAAGCGCGCTTGTCCGATTTTTGCGGCGGCCGCCCGGTGCGGGCGCTGACCTCCGCGACCGCCGCCGTCGAGGTCGCGTTGCAGCTCTGCGGCATCGGCCCTGGCGACGAGGTGATCACGTCGGCGCAGAGCTTCTTCACCGTGCTCAACATGATCGTCAAGGTCGGCGCGACGCCGGTCTTCGTCGACTGCGATCTGGTCACCCGCAACATCGATTTGCGCCAGATCGACGCGGCGATCACTTCGCGGACCCGGGCGATCATCCCGACGCATTATCCCGGCGCGCTGGTCGACATGGATGCCTTGTTCGCGCTGGCGCAGCGCCGCGGCTTGCGCGTCATCGAGGACGCGGCGCTGGTCATCGGCTCGCGCTCGAAAAGCCGTAACGTGGGCGCGTTCGGCGACCTCACCACGTTCAGCTTTCATCCGAACAAGAACATCACATCGATCGAAGGGGGCGCGCTGGTGGTCAACGACGACGCGGAGGCGAAGCGCGTCGAGGCGCTGCGCTTCCACGGCATCACGTACCTGCCCGATCGCACGCGCGATGTGGCGTTTCCCGGCGGGAAGTTCAATCTGCCCGACGTCAACGCGTGCATCGGCCTCGCGCAGCTCGAACGCCTGCCGCAGTTTCTTGCGCGACGCCGCGCGCTGGTCGATCGCTATTTCGCGAAGCTCGCGACCGAACCGCCGTGCGTACTGCCGCCGCAGCCGGACGCAGGCGGTGAAGACGGCCATTCCTGGAACATGTTCTGCGTGCTTCTTCCGCTCGACCGCCTGACGATCTCGCGCAAAGAGTTTCGCGATGCGCTGGAGGCTCGCGGCATCGCCACGGGGGTTTCGTACGAAGCGCTGCATCTCAGCACCCTCGGCCGCCGCTACGGTGGACGCGAAGGCCAGTATCCGAACGCAGAGCGCATCTCGCGCGAGACGGTGACGCTGCCTCTGCACGCCAGCATGACCGAAGCCGATGTCGATCGCGTCTGCGCCGCGGTTGCGGAAGTGATCGCGCGGGGAAGCAAGTGACCAGCGTGATCGCGCCGGCGCCGACGCTGTCGGTCGTGATCCCAGTCTACGACGAGGAGGCTGGGCTGCAGCCGCTCTTCGATCGTCTGTACCCGGCGCTCGACCACCTCGGCCGGAGCTACGAGGTCATCTTCGTCGATGATGGCAGCCGCGACCGGTCGGCGGCGATGCTCAAGGATCAGTTCCTGAAGCGTTCCGACGTGACGCGGGTCATCGTGTTCAACGCCAACTACGGGCAGCACCTGGCGATCATCGCCGGTTTCGAGCATTGCCGCGGCGAGCGCATCGTCACCCTCGATGCCGACCTGCAGAACCCTCCCGAGGAGATCGGCAAGCTCATCGCGGCGATGGATGCCGGGCACGATTACGTCGGGAGCATCCGCCGCGCGCGCAAGGACTCGTGGTGGCGGCACGCTGCCTCGAAGGCGATGAATCGCGTGCGCGAGCGCATCACCCGGATCAAGATGACCGACCAGGGCTGCATGCTGCGCGCGTACAGCCGCGACATCGTCCGCGCCATCGCCGCCTCGCGCGAGGTCAGCACGTTCATCCCGGCGCTCGCGTACACCTACGCCCACAGTCCGACCGAGGTCGAGGTCGAGCACGCCGAGCGCGCGGCCGGCGAGTCGAAGTACTCGCTCTACAAGCTGATCCGGCTCAATTTCGATCTCATCACGGGCTTCTCGCTGGTCCCGCTGCAACTGTTCTCGATGTTCGGCATGGTCGTTTCGGTCGGCGCGGTCCTTGTGTATCTCATCGTCATCGTCAATCGCCTGCTCCTGGCCGGCTGGCGCGAAGGTTTCGCGACGCTGTGGGACCGCGACATCCTCACCTTCTTCCTTATCGGCATGCTGCTCTTCGGGCTCGGGCTCGTCGGCGAATACGTCGGCCGCATCTACCAGCAGGTGCGCGAGCGGCCGCGATATACGATTCAGGCGGTGCTCGAGCGCGAATCAGGCAGCCCGCGCGCACCGTGACCTGCGCCGTTGTATTCGCGTACCACAACGTGGGCGTTCGCTGCCTCAAGGTTCTGCTCGCGCACCGCGTCGAGATACCCCTCGTCGTCACGCATGTGGACGCTCCGGGCGAGACAATCTGGTTCGACAGCGTCGCGGCCACGGCGGCCGAGTATGGCGTTCCCGTGCTCACGCCCGCGGATCCGAATGCAGCGGAGATCGTCGCGCAAGTCGCCGAATGTCGGCCAGACTTCCTGTTTTCGTTTTATTACCGGCTGATGCTGAAGGCGCCGCTGCTCGCACTGGCGCGCCAGGGCGCGCTCAACATGCACGGCTCGCTCCTCCCGCAATACCGCGGCCGCGTGCCCGTGAATTGGGCGATCATTCGCGGCGAGACCGAAACCGGTGCGACGCTGCACTACATGACGGAGAGACCCGATGACGGCGACATCGTTGCGCAGACTGCGGTGCCGATCCTGCCCGATGACACGGCGAAGGAAGTGGTCGACAAGGTGACGGTCGCGGCGGAGCTCGCGTTGGACGGCGTGCTTCCGGCGCTCGTCGCCGGCACGGCACCGCGCCGACCGCAGGATTTGGGCCGCGGCGGATACTTCGGCGGCCGCAAGCCCGAGGACGGCGTCGTCGATTGGTCGAAGAGCGCGGTGGAAATCCACAACCTCGTGCGCGCCGTTGCGCCGCCGTATCCGGGAGCGCGCACCTCGCTGCGCGGCCGGCCCGCGCGCATCCTGCGCACGCGCGTGCTCGACAAGGGGGTACCGCCAGCGAAGACGCCGTCGCTGAGCGCAGCAAGCAATCGCTTGGTTGCCCATTGTGGAGCCGGCGGTACGCTGCTCATTCTGGCGCTGGAGATCGAAGGCGAGATCGTTTGCGCCGATTCGCTCGCACGTGTCCTGGGCGGCGTGCCTGTGCCCTTGGCCTGAGCATGTCTGCGCGTTTGGTCGACCTGGGTTCACGCGGGTAGAATCCGCATTTCGCCGCGCTCGCCAGTTGCGCGCGCACAATCCATGCGCAGAATCCTCCTCCTCGGCGTCAACGGCTTCATCGGCCATCACCTCTCCCAGCGGATCATCGCCGCGACCGACTGGGAGATCTACGGGATGGACATGCAGACCGATCGGATCACCGACCTGCTGCCCGAGAAGCGATTCCATTTCTTCGAAGGCGACATCACGATCAACCGGGAGTGGATCGAATACCACATCAAGAAGTGCGACACCGTGCTGCCGCTGGTGGCGATCGCGACGCCGGCGACCTACGTGCGCGAGCCCTTGCGCGTGTTCGAGCTCGATTTCGAAGCCAACCTCCCGATCGTCCGCGCCTGCGTGCGGTACAGAAAGCGCGTGGTGTTTCCGTCGACCTCCGAGGTTTACGGTATGTGTCGCGACGACGAATTCGATTCGGATGCATCCGAGCTGGTTCTGGGGCCGATCGGGAAACCGCGTTGGATCTATGCCTGCGCCAAGCAATTGATGGACCGCGTTATCCACGCGTACGGCATGCAGGAAGGGCTCGACTATACGTTGTTCCGTCCGTTCAACTGGATCGGCGCCGGCCTCGACTCGATCAACACGCCCAAGGAAGGCAGCTCGCGGGTCATCACGCAGTTTCTCGGCCACATCGTCCGCGGCGAGCCGATCAAGCTGGTCGACGGCGGGACGCAGAAGCGAACCTTTACCTATATCGACGACGGCATCGCCGCCCTGATGAAGATCATCGCCAACGACGGCGGCGTCGCCGGCGGCAAGATCTACAATATCGGCAACCCGAGGAACAATTACTCGGTGCGCGAGCTGGCGCGAATGATGCTCGATCTCGCGCTGACTTATCCCGAATACAGGGAAAGCGCGGCGAAGGTGAAGCTGGTCGAGACGACGGCGGACGCGTACTATGGCAATGGATATCAGGACGTGCAGAACCGCGTACCGAAAATCGACAATACCTGCGCCGACCTCGACTGGCAGCCGATCGTGACGATGGACGAATCGCTGCGGCACATCTTCGACGCGTACCGCGGACAAGTGGCCGAAGCGCGCGCGCTCGTGGACTGACGCATCGCGCTGCTACCCGATACCACATCCATCGCAGACCCGCATTCGTATAAGGTACTCGCCCATGCTACTCGCCCTCAAAATCGACGTCGACACGCTCCGCGGTACGCGCGAGGGCGTGCCGCGCCTGCTCGACGTCCTGCGCCGGCACGGCGCCGGAGCGACGTTCCTGTTCAGCGTGGGCCCCGATCACACCGGCCGGGCGATCCGGCGGGTTTTCCGCCCGGGATTCTTCGAGAAGGTTCAGCGTACCTCGGTCGTTCGCCACTATGGGGTCAAGACGCTGCTCTACGGCACGCTGCTCCCCGGGCCGGACATCGGTCGGTGCGCAGGCGATGTCATGCGGCGCACCCGCGACGAAGGCTTCGAAGTCGGCGTCCACGCTTGGGACCACGTCAAATGGCAGGACGGCCTCGATGGCGCGTGCGCTGAATGGACCGGTAAGCAGATGAAGCTCGCCTGCGACCGCTTCACCGACATCTTCAAGGAAGCGCCGCGCACGCACGGCGCGGCGGGTTGGCAGATGAACGTCCACGCCATGCGCCTGACTCAGGTGCTCGGCTTCGAATACTGCTCCGACGGCCGCGGCACCTACCCGCACCTGCCGGTGTGGAACGCCGAGCTGATCCGTTGTCCGCAGCTTCCCACGACGCTGCCAACGCTCGATGAGCTGATCGGCACCGAGGGAATCACCGAGGCCAATGTCGCGGAGCGAGTCCTCGCGCTGACCGCGACGCCGCCGCAGGTCGGACATGTCTTCACGGCGCACGCCGAGCTCGAGGGCATGCGCCTGGCACCGGCTTTCGAGCAGCTGCTCGCCGGGTGGAAGGCGCAGGGTTACCGATTGGTTCCGATGCGCGCTTGGTACGAGACGCTGCAGGCGCTTGCGCTGCCGCGCTGCGAGGTGGGTCCGGCAACGGTGCCCGGCCGCGGCGGCACGCTTCTCTGCCAAGGGCGAGAATTCCTCGGCGACGTCGATCTGGCCCGAGCGGCTTGACACCCATGCCGAGCAAGAAACTGGCCGATTTCGCCGCTCCCGCCACCGGGGGGACGTTCAAGCTGTCGGAGAACCGCGGCCGGCCGGTGGTCCTTTATTTCTATCCGAAGGACAACACGCCCGGCTGCACGATGGAGGGCGCGCAGTTCCGCGACCTGTACAAGAAATTCGAGAAGGCGGACGCGCTGATCGTCGGCGTCTCGCGCGACAGCCTGAAATCGCACGAGAGCTTCAAGGCCAAGATGAAGTTTCCCTTCGAGCTCGTCTCCGATGAGGACGAGAAGCTCTGCAAGCAGTTCGGCGTGATCAAGATGAAGAACATGTATGGCAGCCAGGTCAGGGGAATCGAGCGATCGACCTTCTTGATTGACGGTAATGGCACTCTTGTACGAGAGTGGAGAGGGATCAAAGTGCCGGGGCACGCCGAGGAAGTCTTGGCGGCAGTACAAGCGCTCTGACCGCCCCGGCTCACGCGCTGTTCACTCGGTCATGCCACGCGTACAGCTTCATTCCGCGTGTTCGGGCAGGACGGTCATCTGTTTTGCGCCGGACTCGCGCAGCAACTCGATAACTGCCCTGACGGTTTCCTCGCGCGCGAACGCCTGCATCTCAGAGGAAGAGCCGCCGCAAATCCGCTGGCAGAACTTGTTGGTCGGGCCTTCGAAGTCGCAGTGCGATGCGCCGCCGAGCACGATCGAGCGCAGCAACGCCGGCACCGCGCGCGCGATCGAGCGGCCGCTGCCGTAGAGATTGCAACCCGAAGGGTCCGCAAGCAGCACCACGGCGGGCGATTTCAGCTGCGATGCGGCGTGAACCCCGGCGCCCGTTCCGTCGACCGGATCCAGACCGACCCAGCCGGCCAACCCCGGCAGCTTAGTCGCTGCCAGCACCGTGGCCAGCCCGCCTGCGGACGTTCCGATCAGAACGATGCGCGATGGCTCGATCGGCGGCAAACGGAGCGCGCCTGCCTCCAGCTTGTGCGCGAGCTCCGCGATGGCCTCGCCGTTACCCCAGTGGTTGAGAATGTATGGCAAGTCTGGAATGACGGCGGTGACGTCCGCTGCGGCGAGCGCCTGCCCCAGATCGCGGTGTCGCGCGGGGGAACGCATGAAACCATGGGCGACAATCGCCACCCCGCTCGACGGAGCGGCGCCCGTTCCGTAGATATCGACATGCACCTCATGACCGCTGAGCTCAACCATTTCGGTATGCAGGGTGAACAGCGCAGGCTGGGCCGCGGCGGCGACGGCGTACAGCAGGAGAACGAGCAGCAGCGAAAGGCGAAGCAGATGTTGAA
>WNGE01004817.1_pt1 | contig 15457 bp, 12 predicted proteins | sample 5400651 | NCBI WGS metagenome assembly WNGE01 (sample SAMN13153370, study PRJNA577476) | soil metagenome | isolation source: 60 cm soil or saprolite under grassland replicate 2 | place: USA:California | collected 2016-06-15 | reverse complement strand
GCCGCCCGGCCAGAAACCCCGGTGAGTTGTAACTCACTGATACCGCTCCGTTCCTGTCCTCCCAGACCAGCACCTTGAGCGGGATATCCAACGCAGCAAGCGGCGCCGCGAGCATCACCGCCGCGCCCACAGCCGGCTTTCCGAACATGACGAGTTTCGAGTCGGGCATCTGCACACCAGCTCGTTCGGCTACGCCGCTGTGATCGATGACGTTGAACACCGTGATGCCCCGATCCGCGATCAGACGCCTCAGTCCGTCGATGGTCTGTGCGACGGACTTGCTGCTGGGTTTGGTGATGACCCCGTCCGAAGATTGCGTGCTGTCTAGCATCAGGCTTCCCTTCGGAAGTGAGGCGCAGTTGTGCCCGGCTGCGAGAGCAGGTCGTTGTCTGATTCTCGTTCAAACAGGCCTGGCAGGGGTCCACGCCTGCCAGGGGCGCGCAAGGCTGACACCCCCCGGTAACGGCCGGGAGCCTGCGGCTGGCTCGGTCATGCCGGTGTGCCGATCGCCGTGTCGCCCGCGCCGCGGGGGCTCCGCAGTCCGGTCCGCATGATGTCGATGCTGAGCAGCAAGATCCAGGCCGGGAACAGCAGCTCGACCCAGGGCGTCAGGCCCACGCTACTGCCCGAGTCATTCCCGCTGGTACTGGGGGTGCAAGCTGCTGCTGATCTGCACCCGCGAGGGCACCGTGACCGGGTTCAGCCTGGCGAACCCGAAGCTGCACGGCGAGCGTGACCAGGCCCGTCAGACGCTGGAGCGCCGGCTGGCGAACAGGCCCGCGCCCGGCACCGCCGTCGTCACTGATAAGGGCCTGTCCGGGCAGGAAACCGAGGAGTTCTTCGCTGGCGATGACCTCGGCCTGGCCCTGATCCGCCCCGCTCGCAAAGACGAGAAGCAGCCCAGGCGGTTCCCGAACGGGCTCCGCCAGCGGGTAGAGGCCGTCATCTGGACGCTGAAGAACCAGCTCGGCCTGGGGCGTCACGGCGGCCGCCTGCCCGCCGGCCTGTGGGCCAGGATCATCCAGCGGCTGCTCGCCCTGAACGCCTGCATCTGGCACAACTGGCTCATCGGCGTCCCGGTCAAGCGGTCCCTGGTCGCCTACGACCACGTGTGACCTGCCCGCATTCCCCGATCAACGATCTAGGGGTGTTGGGCGCGGCGGAGCTGGAAGGCGATCACGATTTCTGAGATGCCGCGGAACAGGGCGAAGAAGCCGACCCAGATCAGCAGCAGCGCTCCTTGTACCGGGCGGTACTGCTGGGAGGCCCAGAAACCGAGCAGGATCTCCAGGATGCCGGTCACCAGGCCAAGCCACCACATGGAGTTGACGTCCCTGGTGCTGACGGAGGTGATGATGTAGAACGTGCCCTGGAAGATGAGCAGCAGCCCCAGGATCGAGGCGAGCGCCCAGAACGCGTTGTAGGGCCGGGCGAATGACCAGCCGGCGCCGAAGGCGAAGATGATGCCCATCAGGATGTGCAGCCAGCGCCAGCTGGGCATGACCGAGGCGATGAAGAACTCGTTGATCGTGGCCACCAGGAAGTAGACGCCCAGCAGCACGCCCACCGTGGGGATCGAGGCGGGGGCGAACCGCAGTGCAATCCAGGCGAGGATGAGCCATCCGATGCCGGTCAGCAGGAATATCCACCAGGGGCCGGCCAGCCGCGCTAGCCCCGCGCGGGCCCTGGACTGGATGTCTGTGCGTTCGTCCATGGCGCTCATGGGCAGCTTCCTTTCCGGCAGGTGGCTACCGCGTACGGGGCCGTCGCCGGATGATTTACCCGGTTCCGGGGATTATGACGCCCGGTCGGGAACAGGCATCACGCCAAGTGGCGTCAACGCTTGTTGACAGCGAAACGGCTGAGGTCCGTATAGCGCATCTACCAAGGGGTGAGCCGGGAGTTGATCGGCGCGCTGATCCGGGCGTAAATGATGAGCCAGCACGCCGATGCGACCACCGCGATGGCGCCAGCGACAGTCGCGTCCCAGTGCCCGGCCCAGGCGACCGTTGCGGTTCCCGGTATGGCGGCGGCGAGCCCGGCGACGCCTAGCACGCGCAGCCTCCGGTCCCCGAAGTCGTGTACCCGGCCCATGATGGACACCAGGGTCCGGTCGTCCACCAGGGCCAGTGCAGGACGCAGGACGACCGCCGAGAATGCGTCTGTGCCGTAAATGATCCCGCAGGCTATAACCTTCTCCTGGTGCTGTGTGCGCTGAGAGGGCGGAGCGGAGCTCGCCGCGGCTGGTGATCCCGAGCTTGGGGAAGATGCGGTACAGGTGGGTGCCGATGGTCCGGTGGGACAGGTACAGCCGCTGGGCGATGTCCCGGTTCGAGAGCCCCTGGGCGGCGAGCTGGGCGATCTGGAGCTCCTGGGCGGTCAGCTGATCGCGGGCGGCGAGGTCGCGCCGGCGGCTGGATTCCCCGGACGCCCGGAGCTCCCGGCGGGCCTGGTCGCCCCAGGCGGCGCAGCCCATGGCATCGAAGGCGTCGCGGGCGTTCCGCAGCGGCGAACGCGAGTCGGCGATCCGGCGCTGCCGCCGCAGCCACTGGCCGTAGGCCAGCAGCAGCCGGGCACGCTGCAGCGGCCAGTGCGTGAGTTCGGCGCCGAGCGCCTCGTCGAACCGGTCGGCGGCTTGCCCGGGGGCCTGGGCGAGTACCGCCCGCGCGTGCCGCAGCCCTACGGCGATGCAGGTTCCCGGGATGTCGCCGGACGCGGCTTCGACCTGTTTCACGCGTGCTCGCGCTTCGCCGTTCCGGCCGGTGCGCAGTGCTGCTTCGGCAAGGTCGCCGATGAGCCAGCAGGCGATAACCGGATGGTGTGCCGGGCTCGCCGGATCGAAGAGGCGCTCGGCGGCCTGGTAGGCCTCGGCGTGCCTGCCCGCTCCGAGGGCGGCGAAAATCCGGCCGAACTGCGCGAAGGCGATGGTGATGTTCGCCCCGGTCGGTACCGCGACGCGCTCGGCCCGCGCCGCGGCTCGCTCGGCCGCGTCCTGGTCGCCGCGAATCCCGGCGATGATCGAATCGACGGTGTCGGCTGCCGCGACCCATTGCGGCTCGCGGAGCTCTGCCGCCAGGCGCCTGGCCTCTTCCGCGGCGGGTATCGCCACGCCCCAGTCGGCGAGCTGCGCGGCCATACTTCCCTGCAGCGTGAGCATGCGCGGCAGCTGTCCCAGCCGTCCGTGCGTCCGCAGCCCTTCGACCGCCTCGCCCAGGAACGTCGCCGCGACGTCGAAGGCCCCCACCGCCACCGCGGCCGACCCCAGGAAGCGGGCGGCGTCCGCATCGCGGTGAATGTCTGCCGCGGCTTCACGCAGGCGCCTGAGTATGGCCGGTGCCTTTCCGAACGGGTCGGCATAGGCCTGGATCGCCAGGATCCGGAGGTCGGCTGATTCCGGGTCTCCCAGCCGGCCGGCCGCCTCGATGAGAACCCTGCGGGCGGTGGGTGCCGGATCCACCAGCCAGGCGCGCGAAGCCACCAGCCAGGCCATGTTGAGCTGCAGGTCGCGATCACCTGCCTGGCCCGCCTGCTCGGCGGCGGCGAGCAGCGCCGCGGCGCGCGTCGCGTCGCCCATTGGCTGGGTCTGGACGAGTTCTTCGATCCAGCTGACGCGCGCCCGCTGGACCGGATCGGGATCAAGGTGCTCGGCCTCGCGCAGTATCGGCAGGACCAGGTCGCGCTGGCCGAGCTCGAAGGCGAGCTCGGCCGCGGCGAGGAGCCGCCCGGCTCGCTGCCCGGGCGGGCTCAGCTCTGCTGCCCGCAGCAGCGCGGTGACCGCGACCGCCAGGGCGCCGCGCCGCCGGGCGCGTCCGGCGGCCTCCTCCAGCTCATTGGCGATCTGTTCATGCGTGCCGCTGATCAGCGCGGCGCGATGCCACACACGCCGGTCTGGCTCGGCGCGCAGTACCTCGGCGAGCGCCTCGTGTATGCGGCGGCGCTGCAGCAAGCTCGCGCTCTGGCGGACCGCCGACCGGATCAGCGGGTGGCGGAAGTGCACGCGGTGCAGGTCCAGATCGACGATCGCGGCCTCGGCCGCCGGCTCGAGCAGCTCGGGCCCCAGCGCGGTCCCGGCCACCGCGCTCGCAGCGTCGACGATGTCGCCGAGACGCTCGTCGTCGCTGTGCGCGGCGACCAGCAGGAGCAGCCGGGTCGCCTCCGGCAGATCCGATACGCGCGCCGCGAAGGCCTGCTCGAGCCGCTGGGTGAGCGGCAATAGGCCGGGTCCGGCCGACTCCCGCCGTGCCGCGGTGACTGGCAGCTCCATCAAGGCGAGGGGATTGCCGGCCGCCTCGCTCAGGATCCGGTCACGAAGGGCCGGGGGAAGCTGCTGCGCCGACGCATCCAGCAGCATCGCCGCGTCGGCTGGCGCCAGAGCGCCGAGGCGGTGCTCCGGCAGTCCGGCATCGGCGAGCAGCGACGGGTAACCCTCGCGCACGGCCGCCAGCACCACGATCGGATCGGACTGCAGGCGGCGGGCGACGAACGCGAGCACCTCCATTGTCGGCCGGTCGAGCCACTGCGCATCCTCGGCCAGGATCAGCACCGGTGCCCCGGCCGCGACCTCACCGAGCAGATCAAGAACGGCCATCGCGATCCGGAATCGCTCCGGCGCCGGTTCCTGGCCCAGCCCGAAGGCCGCGTCGAGCACGGCGCGCTGCCCAGCAGGCAGGTTCGCCACGTGCAAACGCAGCGGGCGGAGCAGCTGATGAAGGCCCGCGAACGCCAGATGAGCCTCGGACTGCACTCCGGTCGTGCTCAGCACCGCCAAGCCGCGTTCGCGCGCGAACTCAGCCGCCACGGCCAGAAGCCGGGACTTGCCGATGCCCGGCTCGCCGTACAGCACGAGCGCGCCGCCGCCATCGCCGATGCCATCAAGCAGTGAGGCCAGCAGCCCGATCTCGGCGTCCCGGCCGAGCAGCGGCCCGGCGTTGCCCGCAGCGATCGACATCAGAGAACCATCCTCCCCGCAGCCCGGGCGGCCGGAACCTGCGTCACGAACTGAGTCAGATGACGTACGCGACCTTCGTGCGCGGCGGCCTACCGTCCTGACATCAACCCATTTCACTTCAGAAGGGATCATCATGGCCACGGACACGCTGCAGAATGTCGTTCTCGTCCACGGCGGATTCGTCGACGGCTCCGGCTGGCAGGGCGTCTACGAATCCCTCACTCGCGACGGATTCCGGGTCAGCATCGTGCAGAACCCGACCCTGTCCCTGGCAGGCGACGCCGCCGCCACCCGGTGGATCCTCGACGCCCAGGACGGCCCGGTCGTGCTGGTCGGCCACTCCTACGGCGGCGCCATCATCACCGAGGCGGGCGCCCACCCGAACGTCGCGACCCTGGTCTACGTCTGTGCCTTCGCGCCGGACAAGGACGAGTCGGTCGGCTCGCTCATCGCCGGTTTCCCCGCCGACGGGCCGCAGCCGCCGATCCTGCCTCCCAGGGACGGCTTCCTGTTCTTGGACCGGGACAAGTTCCACGCATCGTTCGCCGCCGACCTGCCGGATGGCCAGGCCGCGTTCATGGCCGACTCGCAGGTCCCGTGGAACGTGGATGCCCCTGCCGGGACGATCACCGACCCCGCCTGGCGGACCAAGCCCAGCTGGTACCTCGTCACCACTCAAGACCGGATGATCCCGCCGCCGGCGCAGCACTCCATGGCCGAACGGATCGGCGCCACCGTGTCGGAGGTCCCGGCCAGCCACTCCGTCTACGTGTCACAGCCAGAAGCGGTAGCCACCATCATCGCCCAGGCCGCAGCCGGCCTCGCCGACCAGTAGCCACCACGCCAGAGGCCATCCCGCACCCTGACCGTGACCGCGGCGGCCCCGGCGTCAGGCACGGTCACGGCTGCACGGCAGGCAGCCAGCTCATTCATCCTGCATCCAGTTCGGCTCCTCGGGTGGTGCCGCCCCGCCAGGCCGCGGCCAGGACGTGCGTGTCCGGGCCCTGGCCTGGTGGTCAGGCCGCGGACGGCCGCGTGTCGGTCCAATTGACCATCAGCCGTCGCTCGGCGAACAACCACTGATCGTCCTGCTTGACGAATTCGTCGAGATAGCGGATGGACGCGATCATCATCGTGCGCTGCCCGTCCTGGCCGACCGACAGGTGATGGGCCAGGCAGTAGCTCTCGCCTGTCGCCCGGTTCCCGTGCAGCTCGACCGTGCTCTGGCCGTTGAAGTGCATGGTCGCGGCGTAGGCGTTGAGGGCGTCGAAGACCGGCGCTAGGGCCTCGCGGCCGTGCAGGTCCTGCGTCGGCTCGGGGTTCCGGGTGTCCATGTAGACGACGAAGTGGGTGTCCTCGGTGAACAGAGCTATCTGGCCCTTGGCGTCGCGCCGGTCGGCGCAGTGTGCGTAGGCGTCGAGGAGCTCCCGGATCGCGAGCCGGTCGGCGGCCTCGGCGCCGGTGATCGGTGGATGAATACTCACGGTGATCCCTTCTGTTGGGGGTTCCGCGACCAGTCCAGCGTCGAGCCAAGCGAGCGGTCCGGGGCTGGGGTGGATGGCATGGTGGTCCTTTGACCGACGCGGCGGCGTCGCTGACGAGGTAGGCGATGGTGTCGGCGACGGCCTCCGGCGTGACCGCGTGCGCCAGCAGGTCCGGCGTGAGGTAGGGACGGGTCTTGGCGGTGTCGAGCAGTTGGGGCGCGACGGCGTTCACCCGGATCCCGAGCGGGCGCAGCTCCAGGTCCAGCACGCGGGTGAGGTGGACCAGGGCCGCCTTGCTGACGGCGTAGGCGGCCATCCCGGCGTTTCTCCTTCCGGTCATGAACGGACCTGAACGTTCAGGACGTGCTCAGGTTCCCCGCCGGGAAGGTGAAAAGGTCATCACCGGATTCTGGTGATCTACAGGCGTCCGCTCCCGCCCTGTTACCAGGCCGCGAGTGTTGCGAGATGAAGGCGAGTGTCGTCGCCAGTATTACGACTTGCCGACGACGTTCTGCAGGCGCAGCTCGCCGTGGGCAATGAGCCTGCCTGATTCATCGATGAAATCGACGCGCCACAGCTGCTGGGTGCGGCCCTGGCTCAGGGCGGTGGCTTCGACGTTTATCCGGCCGGCGGTGACCGAGCGCAGGAAGTGGGTGGTGTTGGTCAGGCCGACGGCGACCTGGCCCTGATCACGGACCGCGATGCTGGCGCCGACGCTGGCTGCCGTCTCGACCGCGGCCGTGTAGACGCCGCCGTGCACGACCCCCCACGGGGTGTGGTGCTCCGAGCCAAGCTCCAGATGGCCGCTAACTCGGGTCGCGGAGACTTCATCGAAGACGAGGCCCGCGGCGCGCAAGAACGGGCCGGTATCCTCCAGCGAGACCTCGAGGCGTGGCGTAACCGCGGTCCGGGTCGCCGGGGCGGCGGTCTTAGGGTCCATCGACTCTCCCTCTGGTCAGCGGCCCTCGAACACTACCTCGGCGTGGTTCTGGATGAACTTCCGCGCGCCCTGGGTCAGCAGAAGCCCGACCGCGTACTGCATGTCACGGCTTTCGAGCAGATCAGGCGCGACGTCGAGGAGGTACCGGTCCGCTTGCCGGGAGCCGTGGTCGAGGGCGTGGCGTAGTAGCCGTTTGGTCACCGCGTGTGCGAGGGTCGGGCCCTTGGCCAGCTGCTGGGCCCAGGCCAGGGCCGCCTGGCGCAGGTCGTCGTCGGGCACGACCCGGTTGATGATGTTCCACCGCTCGAAGGTCGCCGCATCGTAGGTCTCCGCACCGAACACGATTTCCCTGGCTCGGGCCGGACCACACCGCTCGGCCAGCCGGTACACCCCGCCGAGGAAGGTAGCCGCGCCGATCTTCGCCTCGACCTGTGCGAACGTAGCGCCCTCGGCGGCGATGATCAGATCGCAGGCCAGCGCCAGCTCCAGCCCGGCGGCGAAACACATCCCGTGGACCGCGGCGATGACCGGGAACGGCGCATCCTCCAGCGCCTCGACCAGCCGGAATCCCTCGGCGAAAATTTCCCGGGCCTGCCCGGCGGCGGTACCGGCGAAGAGGTGGACGTCGGCGCCGCCGCAGAACAGCGGGCCGTCGGCCTGCAGGACCAGGGCCCGCGCCTGCTCGCTGACCGCCCGCCGGACCGCGCCCTCCAGGCCGGCGCCCAGCTCCATGGTGAAGGTGTTGGCAGGCGGATTGGCCATCGTGACCACCGCAACATCGCTGGCCTTGTCGTACTTCATCTCGATCATGATGCTCCGATCTGCCGCCCGGGCGCGGTCAGCTCTCGGTGGTTTTGCCGGAGGTCAGCTGGGCGATCTGTGCGCGAGCCGCTTGGACTAGTTCGGCGTTGGTGTGGGCGTGACCTCCCAGGCCCCAGCCCCCCTCGACTGCTTCGGTAAGCAGGACCCAGGTCCTCGTCGAGACGGAGGGGTCTGCGGCTGCGCTGCTCACGAGTTCGGTGAACTGACCGACCACTGCGAGTTGCTTGTCGCGGTCGAGGGCGCCGGCGTTGGTCAGCACTTGAACCCGTACGTAGTTGCTGTCGCCGTCCACGTTCGACATGGCCCCGTCAGCCAGCTCATGGATGAAGGCCGCCGTGTTCTGCCGGAACATGGGGATGTCCGGGACCCCTTCGATGGTCATCAGCGCCCGGGCCAGATCGCAGGCCAGCTGGTGCGGCTGAGGAAAGGTGCCGGCTGTTGCGTACACGTCGATCATCGGCACGGCGTACCTCCTACTATGTATGTCGTCATACATAGACACGTTAGCATCACTATGATGAGCCGCACAGCGGGTCAGCCGAGGGGACGTTCGCATGGGCGGTAAGGGCCGGTCCAGGGCGGGTGATGCGATCCCCTCGGGCGGCGTCCGGGCCAGGATGGTGGAGGGTGCCGTCCGGCTCCTCGCCACCAAGGGAGTCGAAGGAACCTCTTTCGCCGAGGTGCTGGCCGCCACCAGCACACCGCGAGGTTCGATCTACCACCACTTTCCGGGCGGAAAGCCGGAACTGCTGCACGCGGCGCTGGATCTTGCCAGCCAGCGCGGACTGGCAGCGATGGAGGGCACCCGCGGACAGCCGACGGTGGCTGTCGTCGAACGGTTCCTCGGCCTATGGCGCGAACTACTGGACCGGTCGCGGCTCACTGCTGGATGCGCGGTCGTAGCTGTCACGGTCGCCGCGGCAGACGATGACTTGCTGGAACACGCGGGAACGATCTTCCGCACTTGGACGGATCGGCTCACGGAGCTCTGCGCGGCCGGCGGGATGAACGCGGAATCAGCACGACGGCTGGCGGTGACGGTCATCGCCGCCACTGAAGGAGCTGTCGCTCTATGCCGGGCTGAAAGAAGCCGGGAACCGTTCGAGGACATCTCAGCCACGCTCCTGTCCCTATCGACAACGCAGCCGCCTCATCTCAGGGAACATGACCCGCAGGGCAAGAAGGATCGCTGACCACAACCTCGCCGGGTGGGTGGACGATGGAGCAACCTCGATCCAACCTCCGGCGAGGCTGATGACGGCGCCCGTCAGCTGCCGGCCCCGCCCGAGCTGGCCCAGTGCGCACCGGCTCGACCAGCAATGAGGAGGGAACCGTGCCGGGCTTCATCTCTGACAATCCGCTGGCCCGCGGTCTGATCCGCACCGCGACGAGACGATCGCCCGCGAGGACGACGCCAAGCTGCGGGACTACTTCGCGGAGGATTACCTCTTCCGCAGGCCCGGCCGCGACTTGGGCTTCGACGAGCTCCGCGCTTACTTCGCCTCGTTGCGCGCCGCCTTCAGCAACCTGCGGATCGTCCGTGAGCAGATCATCGCTGATGGCAGATTCCTGGCCGCGCGCATCACGTTCTCCGGCACCTTCACCAGCGTCTTCACATCCTCGCCAATCGGCCCGGTCGAGCCCACCGGGCAGCACGTCGAATGGGAAGTGATCAACACGTTCAGGTACGACGACGGGCGGCTGGCCGAGGAGTGGGTGCAGACCGGCCAGGGGTCTTCGGTTACCGGGGTGATTCCGCTGCGCGACAGGCCGGTGTTTCGGCGCCTGCGGGATCAAGGCAGTGGTTCGGGTCCGGGCACGGCAGCCTTACTGGCGATGTCTGGTTATCCTCGCGGGGTGTCAACGCTTGCTGTGGTGGGTGCCGGCCCGAAGGGAATCGCGGTTGCCGCCAAGGCCCGCGCGCTGACTGCTGCCGGGTTGCCGGCGCCGCGTGTGGTTCTGGTCGACCGTGGCGAGGTCGCGGGGAACTGCGCGTGTGACGATGACATTATGTGTCCCGGTATATGACCGCCTGTGGCGGTAGTTGGCTTGGGAGGGCCTGTCCGACCCAAGCCGCGAATGACGCTACTCTTTCGAACGAATCTGGTACGTACGTCGAAGGTGCCGTGCTTGCCCCTAGATGGTGTACTGCTGCACACCCTCCAGCGGAGGCGCTGGGTCTTCATCGGGCGTCACGCCAGTCTGTCAATAGTGGCTGTGGGCGCTTCAGACCTCTTCCGTGTCAGGGAAGTGCAGATTCGTTTTGGGTGTGTGTCACGGTCGGACTGAGTCGAATGGGGAGCCATTGACCTGTACTAACAATCCGAGTATGTCGCGTTAAGTCTGTCACAGCCTGAATGCGTTGGCTCCCATTTGTGGCTCCCACGCACGAGGCCGCGGTGGGCATGGGTACTTTAGCCGAGCGCCGTCCGCGGGACTTGGTGTGCACGAGGTGGAGAAAGTCAGGGGACTGAGGCTGGTGTAACCGCGGGCGGCGTGTCGATCTGGGACACGTTCTGCCAGCAGCCGGGGCAATCAGGGACGGGCGCACCGGCAAGGTGGCCACCGATACCTATCACCGCTGGGAACAGGACGTCGCGCTGCAGGTCGGCCTGGGTATCACCGCTCGCCGGTTCTCGATCGCCTGGCCGCGCGTCCAGCCGGAGGGCCACCTGGCAACGGTGTCGGGCTCGACCTCTACGACCAGCTCGCTGGCGCGCTGCTGGAATCGGGTAGCTCACCAGTGCCGACCCTGTACCACTGGAATATGCCGCGGTCGATAGAGGAGGAGAGCGGCTGGCTCGAGCGGAAGACCGGGCAGCGATTCGCCGGTGACGCCGCGATGGCCGCTGTGCGGCTGGCCGATCGAATCGGGCTGTGGATCACGCTCAACGAGCCGTTCATCGTGACCGCCGCCCCAGGCTATGCGCCCGGGATCCGCGCGCCAGTCCGGTGCCCCACTACCTGCCGCCGTATCGTGCGTCATCCCGGCGCGGAGCGGCATGTCATTCGTTTCTGTCAACAGGGGGCTAACCCTACCCGGCAATCGCGAGTTAGCACATCGGCCATCCAGGTGTTAGCGCCCTCGTGATCTCGTTGCGGGGCCTCTAGCGTCAGATTGTGTCGGCCGCCCAGCCGATGCTCCGGTCTTCGAAGGCCACCCTCAACCCCTGCATTGGATGGAGGTCACCAGATGGCTCCGGACTACGGGGCGTTCTTCTTCGACTACCCAACCCCGGCGGTAGAGGACGCGGATCGAACGCAGGCAGCCGACGTGTTGCTGTGGGACGCATCCGAGGCGGACTGGGCAATAATCCTCGAGTTCACTCAGGCCCGGCGGTTCGGCCCCGGCCAGAGTGTCCTTGAAGTCGGCGGCCCGGGCGGATCGCTCTATCTGGTCCTTGAGGGCACGATCGAGGTTTTCGCCTCGCGGAACAGGTTCGGCCGATCGCGCCGGGTTGGCCTGCTTGAGGCAGGCAGCATGGTGGGCGAGGTGTCATTCTTCGACAGCGCGCCGCGCTCGATGGGCGTCCGGGCGCTCACCGCGGCAGTGCTGGCCGAGATGACGCCGGACGACTTCAAGAGCCTGTTCGCGGCTCATCCAGACCTCGGCCGTCGCCTCCTGATGGATCTCGGCCGAATCCTTGCTGGCCGACTCCGGCGTGCCGAGTCAGGCTCCCGCACGGCGAACTCCAGTGCGCTGTCATGACCACGCCGTCTGTCATCGAGATCCGAGAACCGGGACGGGGGGCGCGATGCGTCACCGTCGACCGCGCGATCGAGGTGGGCCGAGACCGGCAGGGCGCGATCCTCGTCGGCACTGCCGTGACATCTGCTCATCTCAAGCTAATGGCAAGCCCGATCGCGCTGTCGATCGTGGACCTCGGCGACAGCGGCGCTGCCTTCGTCAACGGCCAGAAGATCGACGGCCGGGCGACCCTTAGCACCGGTGACCTTGTCCGCTTCGGCGCCGCTGAGATCGAGGTGCTGTCCAGTTCGGCCGTGGCCCGGACGCTCCCTGCGCCGGTTGCGGCAAGTGTGGTGTCCGGGACTGCTTCTTCACCCTCGGAGTCAGAGCCCGCGCCGGCGCGAGAGCCGGGCGCGATCACGCGCGTTGCCGGGCAGGTATTCCTCGGACCGATCCCTAAGCCGGGGCAGCCGGCGTTCCGCAACTACACGGAGCTGCCTAGGCGCGTGCCCGTCTCGGCCTGGCGTGCCGCCCGGGCCGTCAGCGTGGCAGCCTATGTTGCGCTCATCACAGGGCTGTTCGTCAGCCCGGCGGGCGCGTTGTTCGCCTTCTTCAAGGTCATCGTCCCGGTGCTGCCGCTTGTCTTCTTCGTGGCGCCCGGGTTGTGGCGCAACATCTGCCCGCTCGCGGCCGTGAACCAGGCGCCACGGGTGTTCGGCTTTACCCGGGCGTTCACGCCTCCGGTGTGGATGCGTCGGCACGGTTTCGCCATCGCCTTCGTGCTTTTCTTCGGCATTGCGAGCGCACGGATCGCCGTTTTCAATACGAACGGTCGGGCGACAGGGACACTTCTGGCCGTCACGATCGTCAGCGCGTTCCTGGGCGGCGTGCTGTTCGCTGGCAAGAGCGGCTGGTGCAGCAGTATCTGCCCGCTGCTGCCGCTGCAGCGGGCCTACGGCCAGACCCCCTTCGCCACGGTGCCGAACAGCCATTGCCAGCCATGCGTGGGCTGCACGAAGAACTGCTATGACTTCAAGCCGCAGGTCGCCTATCAGGCCGACATGCGCGACGCGGATAGCAGCTGGGTGTCTCCGCGCAAGCTGTTCGCTGCCGCCCTTCCTGGCTTCGTGCTCGGCTTCTTCACGCTGGCTGCCTTCAGCGATCTGGAGACCGCGCAGGTCTACGAGCGGCTGGGGCTGTATTTCGTGGGCAGCATCGCCTCGTTCTACCTGCTCGACGCGCTGCTGCCGGTCACGTCGCGGATGCTGACCGCCTTGTACCCGGCGGTCGCCATCAACATCTTCTACTGGTACGCGGGCGTCGCGCTCGCTGACTCATTCCGTACAGTAACCGGCGTGGCCATCCCGTGGGTCCGCTGGCCGATCCACGCCACCGTCTCGATCCTCACCCTGATCTGGATCATGCGCACGTATGCGGCGGGCCGTCGTTTCGAGCAAGAGGCGTCGGGTCGGCCCGCACTCGTTCAGGTCGGCAGGGCGGCCGCCAGGGCGCTAGCGACTAGGGCGAAGCGCAGCTTCGTCCAGGTGCGCTTCGCTCCCGATGACACGGCGGTCGAGGTCGAGGTCGGGACCAGCCTGCTCGACGCCGCCGAGCGGGCGGGGCAGCAGATCGAGACGGGCTGCCGGATGGGTGTTTGTGGCGCCGATCCAGTGGCGGTTATCGACGGGATGGCGGGCCTCACTCCGCCAGATGAGGATGAACAGAAGACCCTACGACGACTCGGGTACGCAGCGAAAACGCGGATGGCCTGCTGCACGCGGGTTATGTCCGGGTCTGTACGGGTCGCGCTCGCTCCCAAGCCCGGCGCGCAGGCGAGCGCTGGGCAGCGGCCGGCGGCCTACGATCGCTCCCTTATGTCGGCCGTGGTCATCGGCAACGGGATCGCCGGTGTCACCGCAGCGGACGTCCTCCGGCGCGGTCATCCGGACTGCGAGATCCACCTCATCGGCAGCGAGGCTCAGGTGCTCTACAACAGGATGGGCATTAACCGGTTGGTCTATGGCCGGTCGGCTATGCAGGGCCTTTACCTGCTGGACGAGTCCTGGTACGACAAGCACGCTATTGCCGCCTGGCTCAATACGTATGCGACGGAGATCGACACATCTGCCCGGCGGGTGCGGCTGGGGACTGGCGACATGCTGTACTACGACCGGCTCATCCTGGCTATGGGCAGCTCCAGCGCCCTGCCCGCGATCAACGGTTTCGGGGCACCGGGCTCGTTTGTCATGCGGGAAGCCGCGGACGCGATGGCAATCCGCAGCTTCGCCCAGCAGCATGGCGCACGGCGGACGATTGTAGCGGGCGGCGGGGTGCTCGGGCTCGAGGCCGCCTGCGCGCTGCGGGAGCTTGGCCTGCATGTCACGGTGCTGGAGCGCGCCCCGCGCCTGCTGGCCAGGCAGTTCGACGAGCGGTCCGGCGAACTCGTACGAGCGCACCTTGGCGAGCTTGGCATCGACGTCCGCCTCGGCGTGGAAGCGGTCGCGCTGCAGGGCGGCGAACGAGTGAACGCGCTTGTGCTGCGCGACGGCGCGTCGTTCCCGTGCGACATCTTCCTGGCGGCTGTCGGCATTCGACCCAACGCTGACCTGGCCGCTGCCGCCGGCATCGCGATCAGCCGCGGCGTGATCGTTGATGACCGTATGCGGACAAGCGTTCCTGACGTGTTCGCGGCGGGCGACGTCGCCGAGCACAACGGCCAGGTCCTGGGATCGTGGCCAGTCGCCGTCAAGCAGGCCGAGGTGGCGGCGATCAATGCACTGGGCGGCGACGAGCGGATGACCGCCGACCTGTCGATGACCATCGTCAAGGGAATCGGCCTTGAACTGGCGTCTGTCGGCCAGCAAGAACCCGGAGCAGAGGATGACGTCATCGTCGCCGAGGATCCCGGCGAGCGGTCGTATCGGCGGCTGATCCTCACCGCTCATCGGGTTGTGGGCGCTACGGTGCTCGGCCACCATCCGCTGGACCTCGCCGCGGCCACGACGGCGGTCAAACAGGGCCTCGTTCTCGACGCGGCGGCACGCGCCGCGGTGGGGGCAGGTGAGTGGTCGGTACTCGCCAAGCAGCGACAGCCAGCCAGTACGGTACCCGTGACGGTGTAACGTGCACCAGCACCAGCCTGGGACTAAGCGCACCAAGCCGGAAACCGGAGCCGTTCATGGCCGCCACCCACCAGCACAGCTGCACGCTGTGCGAGGCGACCTGCGGGATCACCGTGACCACCGACGGTGACCGGGTGGTGGACATCCGCGGCGACGAGCACGACCCCGTCTCGCGGGGCTACCTCTGCCCGAAAGCGACCGCGCTGGCTGACCTGCACCACGATCCGGACCGGCTCAGGCGGCCGCTGGTCAAGCGTGACGGCGAGTTCGTCGAGGTGAGCTGGCGCGAGGCGTTCGACCTGGCTGGCGATCGGCTGCGGGCTATCCGGGCGGAGTACGGCAAGCACGCGCTGGGCGTGTACTACGGCAATCCGGCCGCGCATAACCTCGGGCTGATGCTGGTCGGCATCTCGTTGTTCCGCTCGCTGGGCACGCGGAGCGTGTTCGCGGCGA
>WNGE01006968.1_pt1 | contig 15460 bp, 12 predicted proteins | sample 5400651 | NCBI WGS metagenome assembly WNGE01 (sample SAMN13153370, study PRJNA577476) | soil metagenome | isolation source: 60 cm soil or saprolite under grassland replicate 2 | place: USA:California | collected 2016-06-15 | reverse complement strand
ACGCCCAGGATCAGGCGGCGGCCAAGGCGTTCCTCCGCTGGCTCTATGACGACAAGCAGCTCTCCGCGTGGCTCGTGGCCGGGGACGCCTACTACGCGCCGTTCCTCCACGCCTACGACAACCACCCGATGTGGAATCCCGAGCCGCGCTACATGCCCTACAAGGAGTCGCTCAAGACCTCCCATCTGCCGGGCTGGCCCGGCCCCCCCGGCCGCCCGATGTCGGAGAGCATGGCGAAGTACGTGGTCGTCGACATGTTCGCCAAGGCGTGCCAGGGGACGTCGACCAAGGAGGTCATCGCGACGGCGGTGGCTCAGCTCAAGCAGATCTACAAGGCGAAGTAGCGCCATGGCGGTCAGACCGGCGCCGCTGGCCCGGCCCGCTCCGGTCGCCGGCCGTCCGTTCACGCTGGGGGGCCTGCTCGAGCGGGAAGGGGTCTTCAGCTGGCTCATGCTCGGGCCGGGCGTCCTCTTCCTGCTCGCCTTCGTCGCCTATCCGTTCTTCTACGGCATCTTCCTGAGCCTCGAGGATCGCCCGGTGGCGGCGGCGGGGGTCTTCATCGGGCTCGGGAACTTCGTCGCGCTCGCCCGCGACGCGGTCTTCTGGCAGGTCACCTCCAACACCTTCGTCTACACCATCGTCACGACGATCCTGAAGCTGATCGGGGGCCTCGCCATGGCGCTGGTGATGAACCAGCAGTTCCGCGGGAAGAACCTGGCGCGCGCCTTCCTGCTCCTGCCGTTCATCGTGCCGACGGTGCTCTCGACCATCGCGTGGATGTGGATCCTCGACCCGACGTTCAGCGTGGTCAACTGGCTGCTCGTCCACGGCGGCGTGATCAAGAGCGGCTTCTCGTGGCTGGGCAACGCGACGCTCGCCATGGTGTCGATCATCGTGGTCAACACGTGGCGCGGCATGCCCTTCTACGGCATCACGCTCCTGGCCGGGCTCCAGACGATCTCGCCCGACCTCTACGAGGCGGCGGCCATCGACGGCGCCACCACCCGCCAGCGCTTCTGGCACGTGACGCTGCCCCTCCTCAAGCCCGTGCTCATCATCGTGACCATGTTCTCGGTGATCTTCACGTTCTCGGACTTCCAGCTCGTCTACGCCCTCACCCACGGCGGCCCCGCCAACGCGACCCAGCTCTTCGCGACCTCCGCGTTCGACATCGGCATGAGCGGCGGGCAGCTCGGGCTCGGCGCGGCGGTGGCGCTGTCGATGCTCCCCGCGCTGGCGCTCGTGATCGTGGGGCTGACGCTCTACCTGAGGCGCGAGTGATGGTCGGCGGGCGCGGTCTCGGCGCGCGGACGCTGCGGCTCTACCTGCCCCTCGCCGTGTTCGTGATCCTGATGCTCTTCCCCTTCTACTGGATGCTCATCACGTCCATCAAGCCGAACCGCGAGCTGTACAACGCGCGGATCATGCCGCTCATCGTGCATCAGCCGACGCTGAAGCACTACGTGGACCTCCTCTCCCAGACGAACTTCCTCACCTGGACCTACAACACCCTGCTCGTGGCGGTGGTCACCACCGCGGTGTCGCTCGTCCTCGGGACGATGATGGCCTACCCGCTCGCCCGCATGAACTTCCCCGGCGCCGCCGTCGTCGCCATCGGCGTGGCCGCGACCTACCTCGTCCCCCAGCCGCTCCTCTTCATCCCGATGGCCGACATCATCAACCGCCTCGAGCTGGGGAACACGCTCAAGGCGGTCATGTTGACGTACCCGACCCTCCTGATCCCGTTCAGCGCCTGGCTCCTCATGGGCTACTTCAAGAGCGTCCCCCGCGAGCTGGAGGAGGCGGCGCGCATCGACGGCGCCAGCCGCTTCCAGGCCATGACCCGCGTGATCCTGCCGCTCTGCACGCCCGGGCTCCTCTCGGCCGGCATCTTCTCGTTCACGCTCGCCCAGAACGAGTTCCTCTACGCCCTCACCTTCCTCACCAAGAGCGAGGTGCGCACGGTGCCGGTCGGGGCCATCGCCGAGCTGATCCGGGGCGACGTCTTCTACTGGGGCCAGCTCATGGCGGCCGCGCTCCTGGGCTCGGTGCCGGTCGCGCTGATCTACGCGTTCTTCGTCGAGTACTACGTGGCCGGGCTCACCTCGGGCTCGGTGAAGACGTAGCTGGCGGAGGCACCGGGAAGGAGGCGGGGAGCGCCGATGGATGATCGATTCGAATGGGAGGAGATCAGGACCGAGTGCCGCGAGGCGAGGCTCTCGGCGGAGGGCGAAGAGCTGCGCTGCCTCGTCAACCGGGAGCGGATCCACAACGCCGCCACCGGCCTGGTCGTGACGCGCCTGATCATCCGCCATCCCGGCGTCTGCGTCATGGTGCCGTTCCTGGCCGACGACCGGATCCTGCTGCTGCGGCAGTACCGCTACAGCCTCGACGGCGAGCTGTGGGAACTGCCGGCGGGCACGCTCCGGGGCCGTGAGGTCGATGGGCGCGCGCTCCCCACGGAGACCCCCGAAGCCTGCGCGGCGCGCGAGCTCCGGGAAGAGACGGGGTACGAGGCCGCGCGATGGGAGAAAGCCGGCGAGTGCTACGCCATGCCGGGCGGGAGCGACGAGATCATCCACGTGTATTTCGCGCATGGCCTCGCCAGGGGCGCCCGGGCCCTCGACGCGGGCGAGGTCATCGACGAGGTGCGCCCCTTCGACGTGCTCGAGCTGGAGCGGATGATCGGGCGCGGCGAGATCCGTGACGCCAAGACCCTCGTCGGCCTGTTCTTCGCGCTCAGCCGGAGGCCGGGTGGGGTGCGAATCGAATTCATGCACATCACGCGTTAGAGGGAGAGGACGCATGCTGGGGATCGTGGCGACGCTCCGCGTGAAGCCGGGGATGGAGAAGGAGTTCGAGGCCGTGGCCAAGGAGCTGGTGGCCAGGGTCAGGGCCAACGAGCCGGGCTGCGCGCTCTACGCGCTCCACCGCCGGGACGGCGAAGGAGGCGAGACAGCGGCCACCTATGTCTTCATGGAGCGCTATGTGGACCAGGCCGCCGTGGACGCCCACCGCGCCACCGACTACCTCAAGGCGCTCGGCAGGAAGATGGGCGAGTACATGGAGGGCCGCGCGGAGGTCCTCCGTCTGCGTGAGGTTGAGTAGCGACGAGCGCGTCCTCCAGGCGGAGCACCTGGTCTTCCTGGGCCAGGTGCGAGGGGAGGGCTCGCCCCGGACCACCAGGGCAGCCGACTCAAATCGTTTGCCAGGTGGCACCCGGACTGCATGGCGACCCGTCTCCGGAGGCCTCATGCGGCCGACCCTCGCCGGACCGGGTAACTTCTACCTCACGCCAGGAGGGGCTGCGTAAATATTTACCTGGGAGTCTGGTAAACTCAGCACCCGAGGGCTCCTCGTTCGCATCGCGGTCGCCAATGCTTTCGCGGTGTTTGACAGGGCGACCACCCGACGGCGCTTTGGCATGCGGGTTGCTCCTTATCAAAGGATGTGTTTTCGCCCTCGGGGCGGCTCCGCCCCTGGGCCCTAGACGACCAGACGGAACCGTTTCAATCGGGCGCCTGTTTCACTCCGGGGAGGACAGGGAAGGCATGAAGCCGCAACCAGGTGCATTTCCATCAGGCGATCGTCGGCGGCTCGCCTCACCCGGCACAGTCCTCGAGCGACGCTCCCGGCTGACAGGCGTTGTCACCATCCTCCATCCAATCTCCTCCGGTTCGCTCAGACCACGGCCTCTGACGGGTCCGATCTCATTCCCCACAAAGGAGCCCGTACCTCCATGCCATCAACGCAGACAAGCCAGCCAGCCTCTGCCGGGAGCAGCGTACCCGCGGTCGACCTCTCGTCCGTCCGCCAGGGCGCCGCTTCTCACCGGCCGCGTGCGCGCGGGAAGTTTCTGTACGTTGACGACGATAAGTTCTGGATCCGCGGGGTCACCTATGGCGCATTCCGCCCCGATCAGGACGGCAACGAGTATCGCGACCTCGAGGTCATCGAGCGCGACTTCGCTCAGATGGCGGCCAACGGCTTCAACACGGTCCGCATCCCGCACACCATGCCGCCGCGCTCGCTGCTGGACGCCGCCTACCGCCATGGCCTCCGCGTCATGGTCGGCCTCTCGGCGGAGCAGTATGTCGGCTTTCTCATAGACCGGGCCCACGCGCCGAACATCGAGGAGGTGGTGCGCGCCAAGGTCCGCGCGTGCGCGGGCCATCCCGCCATCCTCTGCTACGCGCTCGGCAACGAGATCCCGGCCCCCATCGTGCGCTGGCTGGGCCGCCGCCGGGTCGAGCGGTATCTCCGCCGGCTGTACGAGGTCGTCAAGGCGGAGGATCCCCGCGCCCTCGTCACCTACGTCAACTATCCCACGACCGAGTACCTCGACCTCTCCTTCCTGGACCTGGTCTGCTTCAACGTCTACCTCGAATCACAGGAGCGGTTCGGCGCCTACCTCGCCCGCCTGCAGAACGTGGCCGGCGACCGGCCGCTGGTCATGAGCGAGATCGGGCTGGACAGCCTCCGCCACGGCGAGGAGGCCCAGGCCGAGATCCTCGACTGGCAGGTCCGGAGCACGTTCGCGGCCGGGTGCGCCGGCGCGTTCGTCTTCGCGTGGACCGACGAGTGGTACCGGGCGGGCGCCGTGGTGGACGACTGGCGGTTCGGCCTCACGGACCGGGGCCGGCAGCCGAAGCCGGCGCTGGCGGTGGTGCGCGAGTCCATGGCCGAGGTGCCGTTCCCGAAGCCGATGCCCTGGCCGCGCATCTCGGTGATCGTCTGCAGCTACAACGGCGCCCGGACGATCCGGGACTGCTTCGAGGGACTGCTCACGCTCGAGTATCCGAACCTCGAGGTGATCGTCGTCGACGACGGGTCCCGTGACGGGACGGCCGCGATCGCGCGCGAGTACGGCTTCCGGCTCATCAGCACCGACAATCGCGGCCTGTCCAGGGCGCGCAACACGGGCCTGGAGGCCGCGACCGGGGAGATCGTCGCCTACATCGACGACGATGCCTGGCCCGATCCGGACTGGCTCACGTACCTGGCGGCCACCTTCCTGTCCACGGACCACGTCGGCGTGGGCGGGCCGAACATACCGCCCGACGGGGACGGGCCGATCGCGGAGTGCATCGCCAACGCGCCGGGCGGTCCCGTCCACGTGCTCCTGTCGGACGGGGAGGCCGAGCACATCCCCGGCTGCAACATGGCGTTCCGCCGGGCGGCGCTCAAGGCCATCGGCGGCTTCGACCCGCAATTCCGGACCGCCGGCGACGACGTGGACATCTGCTGGCGCTTGCAGCAGCAGGGCTGGACCATCGGGTTCAGCCCGGGCGCGATGGTCTGGCACCACCGGCGCAACTGCGTCCGGACCTACTGGAAGCAGCAGCAGGGTTACGGCAAGGCAGAGGCCCTGCTCGAGCGGAAGTGGCCGGAGAAATACAATGCGGCCGGCCATGTGACCTGGGCAGGCCGGGTCTATGGCAAGGGACTCGCGAGCATCTTCGGCCGCGGCGGGCGCATCTATCACGGGATCTGGGGCGCCGCGCCCTTTCAGTCGATCTACCAGCCGGCCCCCGGGCTCTGGGGGTCGCTGCCGCTCATGCCTGAGTGGTCGCTGCTCGTCCTCGCCCTCGGCGGTCTCTCGACGCTCGCGATCCTGTGGAGGCCGCTGCTGTGCGCCCTACCACTCTTCGCCGTCGCCGCCGGGGCCTCCCTCGTGCAGGCGGGCCTGAGCGCGGCCCGGGCGCCGTTCCCCGCCGCCCCGCCCTTCTCCTCCGACCGTCTGAAGCAGCGAGGCCTCACGGCGTACCTCTACGTGCTCCAGCCGGTGGCCCGCCTCTGGGGCCGGCTCCGTCACGGCCTCACGCCGTGGCGGTGGCGCGGCGCGCTCTGCTTCGTCTGGCCACGGACTCGATCCTTCGCCACGTGGAGCGAGCAGTGGCAGGACGGCTCCGAGCGGCTCCAGTCGCTCGAGGCGGCCATCCGCGCGCTGGGCGCCCTCGTGGTCCGGGGCGGCGAGTGCGATCGCTGGGACATCGAGGTGCGCGGCGGGATCCTGGGCGGCGTGCGGGTGCTCGCGGCGGTCGAGGATCACGGCGGCGGCCAGCAGCTCGTGCGGCTGCGCGCCTGGCCGCGGTGCTCCATCGTCGGGATCGGCTCATCCGTGCTGCTCGCGGGGCTCGCCTCCGCGGCGGGACTCGACGGGGCCTGGGCTGTCACGGCGATTCTCGGCGCCGCCGCGGCCACCATTGGCCTCCGCATCTTCGTGGAGTCGGCCCGCGCCACGGCCGCCCTCCTGCACGCGCTAGGCCACGGCCACGGTGGGGCGGGCGCGGCGTGAGGAGCACGGCCACCGATCTGGCGCTCTACCGGCGCCTCCTGCGCCAGGCCCGCCCGTACTGGCCCCACCTCGGGTGCATCCTGGCGCTCAGCCTGGTGGCGCCGCCGCTCGCGCTGCTCGTCCCGCTGCCGCTCCAGATCGCGGTCGACAGCGTCATCGGCTCTCACCCGCTCCCGGGCGCCCTCGATGCCTTGCTGCCGGACGCCGCCACGCGTTCCCCGTCGGCGGCCCTGTTCCTGGCCGCCGGACTGGCGGTCGTGGTCGCGCTGCTCGTGCACGTGCAGGCGCTCGGGAGCTGGCTGCTCCACACCTACACGGGCGAGCGGCTGGTGCTGGACTTCCGGGGCCAGCTCTTCGCCCATGTCCAGCGCCTCTCGCTCTCGTACCACGACACCAAGGGCACCACCGACTCGACCTACCGGATCCAGTACGATGCGCCCGCCATCCAGTGGATCCTCGTCAACGGGCTCACCTCGTTCGTCAGCCCCGCGCTCACCCTCGTCGGGATGGTCTACGTCGCGACGCGGATCGACTGGCAGCTCGCGCTGATCGCACTGGGCGTGGCACCGGTGCTTTTCGGGCTCCTCAGCGCCTCCCGGCACCGCTTGCGCAGCCGGTGGTACGAGGTCAAGGAGCACCAGAGCTCGGCCATGTCGGTGGTGCAGGAGGCGCTGGCCGCCGCGCGCGTGGTCAAGGCCTTCGGACAGGAGCAGCGGGAGCAGCAGCGCTTCATCCACCACGCCAGCCGCGGGATGCGGGGCCAGGTGCACCTGGCCTTCATCGAGGGCGGCTTCGACCTGCTCGTCGGCCTCACCATCGGCGTGGCGACGGCGGCGGCGCTGCTGGTCGGCGTCTTGCACGTCCGCTCGGGCGTGCTCACCCTCGGCCAGCTGCTCCTCGTGATGGCCTACCTGACGCAGCTCTACGGCCCGCTGCAGACCATCGCGAAGAAGGTGGCGGAGCTGCAGGGCTCACTGGCGGGCGCGGAGCGGGCCTTCGCGCTCCTCGACCACGTGCCCGACGTGGCCGAGCGCCCCGACGCCCGGCCCGTCGCGCGCGCGGCGGGCGCGGTGACGTTCCGGGGCGTGTCATTCGCCTATGACCGGGACCACCCCGTCCTGCACGACATCTCCTTCGAGGTGAAGCCGGGGACCCGCGTCGGCATCGTGGGCACGACGGGGGCCGGCAAGACCACGCTGGTGAGCCTGCTGACGCGCTTCTACGATCCGACGGCCGGGCAGATCCTGCTCGACGGCGTGGACCTCCGCGAGTACCGCCTGGCCGATCTCCGGAACCAGTTCGCCCTCATGCTGCAGGAGCCCGTGCTCTTCTCGACCAGCATCGCCGAGAACATCGCCTACGCGCGTCCCGGCGCCGGCGAGCGGGAGATCGTGGACGCCGCCCGGCGGGCCAACGCCCACGAGTTCATCTCCCGGCTGCCGCAGGGCTACCACACCCAGGTCGGCGAGCGCGGCCTGCGCCTCTCCGGCGGCGAGCGCCAGCGCATCTCGCTCGCCCGCGCCTTCCTGAGGGACGCGCCGATCCTCATCCTCGACGAACCCACGAGCTCCGTGGACCTCCGGACCGAGGCCGGCATCCTGGACGCGATGGAGCGTCTCATGCAGGACCGCACCACGCTCGTCATCGCCCACCGCGGGAGCACGCTCCGGCACTGCGAGGTGGTCATGGTGATCGAAGGCGGCCGGCTCGCGGCGTTCGGCCCGTGCGTTCCGACTTCCGCCGGGGACATGGTCCCGGCCGCGGGGTCCGAGGTGGCCGGGCGCCGGAGTCGATACCATGACTGAGGGCGCGCCCGACCGGACGCCTCGGGTGTGAGCCTCACGGTCTGCCTCTGCGCGAACACCCTCTACTATCCCGAAGGCGGCGGCCACCTCTGGGTATACCTCAACTGGGCCCTCGGGCTCCGCGGCCTCGGCTGCCGGGTGATCTGGCTGGAGGAAGTGGCGCCGAGCACACCCGCCCCGACCGTGCGGGACCACGTCGCCAGCCTGAAGCGGCGGCTCGAGCGCTACGGCCTCGCCGAGGACGTCGCACTGTGTTCGTGGACCGACGAACCGCTGTCTCCTGACGCGGGCGCCGGCTGCCTCGACCTCGACGCGGCCTGGGAAGCGGATCTGCTGCTGAACTTCCAGTACGACATGCTGCCGGACGTGGTGAAGCGCTTCCGGCGGTCGGCGCTCGTGGACATCGATCCGGGCCTGCTGCAGATCTGGACGAGCAAGGGGCACCAGGTGCTCGCGCCGCACGACACCTACTTCACCATCGGCGAGACGGTGGGCCAGCCGGCCGCGCGCTTTCCGGACCTGGGGCTCCGCTGGCATCACACCCCCCCGTCCGTGGCGCTCGACTGGTGGCCGTCGAACCCGGCCGCGGACGATGCGCCGTTCACCACGGTGGTCCACTGGTTCGCGAGCGCGTGGATGAGCGAGGAGCCGGATCCGGACGACAAGCGGAGCGGCTTCCTCCCGTATCTTGACCTCCCGCGGCGCACCGCTCAGCCGCTGGAGCTGGCCGTCAATCTCGGAGCGGAGGGGGAGCAGCGGGTCATCGTGGAGCGCCAGGCCCTGACCGCGCGGGGGTGGAGGCTCCGCCATGCCCACGCCGTCGCCGCCACGCCGTGGGACTACCAGCGCTACATCCAGCGCTCCCGCGGCGAGTTCAGCTGCGCGAAGCCGTCCTGCCTCCGCCTGCAGAACGCGTGGATCAGCGACCGGACGATCTGCTACCTCGCCAGCGGCAAGCCGGCGGTCGTCCAGCACACGGGCCCGAGCCGATTCCTGCCCGACGCCGCGGGCCTGTTCCGCTTCCGCACCGTGGAGGAGGCGGCGCGCGCTCTCGAGACGGTGGCGGCGGACTACGAGCGACAGTCCCGGCTGGCCCGCGCGCTCGCCGAGGAGCACTTCGACGCGCGGACGGTGGTGACCCGGATGCTCGAGCGGGCCCTGGCATGAGCGTCCCCGCGCGGTCCGGCCTGCTGGGGTCTTCGATGGTCGCCCGCGACGAGGGCGCGGCGTTGTTGCCCCCGGTCGCAGCGGCATCCGCCCGACCCCTTCTCCATGCGCGCGAAATGGCCGCGCTCACCGGTGTGCTGTCCGCCGGCGTCGCGATCCGGCTGATGCAGATCTCCCAGCCGTTCGTCGACCGATGGAGCTCCCGGCAGGCGGACGTCGCCATGATCGCCCGGAACTTCCATCGCCACGGCTTCAACATCTTCTACCCCCAGATCGACTGGGCGGGCAGCGCGCCGGGCTACGTGGGCACCGAGTTCCCGCTCGTCCCCTTCCTCGCGGCGTCGCTCTACCCCCTCTTCGGCGAGCACGAGTGGATCGGCCGATCCGTGTCCGTCTTCTTCTTCGCGGTGTCGGTGCCCTTCCTTCACCTGCTGGTCAGGAAGGTCTCCAACGAACGGAGTGCCCTGTTCGCCGCGAGCATCTACACGCTGGCGCCGCTCGGCATCTTCTCGAGCCGGGCGTTCATGCCCGACATGGCGTCTCTCAGCCTGTCCGTGGCCGCGCTGTACTTCTTCGCCGAATGGCTCGACCGGGAGCGCGATGCCCGGCTGTTCGCGGCGAGCTGCGCGGCCGCCAGCCTCGCCATCCTCGTGAAGCTCCCGGCCATCATCATCGGTCTGCCCCTCGCGTACCTCGTGGCTCGGGCCCACGGCTCGCAATTCCTGCGGCGGCCCGAACTGTGGGGCTGGGCGGCGGTGACCCTCGGGTTCCCGCTCGCTTGGTACCTCCATGCCCACGCCGTCAGCATCGCCCACGCCCCCCATCACATGTTCGGCGAAGGCGGACTGCGGCTCGCGGACCTCGGCTCCTACGCGGACGCCGTCAGCGAGGTGGCGATCGCGGGGCTCACGCCGCTCGTCACGGTCGCGATGCTCGCCGGCCTCGTCGTCCCGACGCGGTCGAGATTCGGGGGCGTCTTTCACTGGTGGCTGCTCGCGATCATGCTGTTCATGCTGCTGGCGGGCCGGGGTTCGAGCTGGCACCCGTGGTATCAGCTGCCGCTGGTTCCGGTGGCCGCCGCCTTCGCGGGCCGGACCGTCGACCTGGCCCTGACCAGGGTGACCCGAGCCGGTGGGGCGCGAGTCGCGGCCGTCCTCGGATGCCTCTACCTGGTCGCCGTGGCCGGGGTGGCCGCCGTCCACGTGCGCCCCCTCTACGAGCCCCTGGCCGAGCCGCTGCGCGAGGCGGGACGCGAGATCGACCGGCTCGCGCCGGCGGAGGCGCTCGTGGTGTTCACCGAGTGGGATCCGACCACCGTCTACTACAGCCGGCGAAAGGGCTGGCGTCTCGAGCGGACCGGGGTGCCCTGGGCGGTCCCGCGCGACGCCGACGAGGCGATCGGCGCCCTCGACGCGCTGAGAGCGCGGGGGGCCCGCTACCTCGTCTTCACCCGGCACGCGCGCTGGTGGTTCGATCGCTACGCCGGGCTCGAGCAGCATCTGGACCTCCGCTACCGGCGGGTGCTGGACAATGACGACTGTACGATCTTCAACCTCGCGGACGTGACGCCGCCCGCCTGGCTTCCCCGGCCGCATGGAGGCCATCCGGGCCGCGTGTCCGTCCACGCTGTCGCGTACCCCCGGTCGGGCGTGGCGCTGGCTTCAGGGAGCGCGGGGGCGGCGGACGCCCCGCTCTCCCGGGAGGGATGATGCAGCACGGGACGCTCCACGGCGCGACGCGAACCCCCTCGAGGGTCCCCACGGAGTGCGTGAGCTGGCGCGGGCACGGCAACCTCGGCGACGAGATGATCTTCGCCGCCCAGGAGGCCATGTTCGGGGACCTCCTCGACCTCGGCCAGTACATCGCGGCGCCGCAGGCGGTGCTCGTGGGCGGTGGCACCTTCGTCCCCAAGTTCCCCGAGCACCCGGATCTGGTCGCGCTGAGCCGGCGGCTGCCGCTGGCAATGTTCGGCACCGGCATCGGCGACCCGCTCTTCTGGGGCACCGAGCACATCACGGCCTGGCTCGAGATCCTGAGCAACGCCCGCTTCGTCGCCGTGCGGGGCCCGCTTTCTCAGGAGCGCCTCGAGGGTTGGGGGGTCCCCGCCGAGCGCATCGAGTGGGTGGGCGACCCGGCCCTCTACTTCGCGCGGGGTGAGGCCCGCCCCCGGCGCGTGGAGGGCGAGTTGGCGGTGAACCTGGGCGTCACGCTCGGCAACCTGTACGGCTTCGACGAGGCGCGGGTCGAGGCAGCCGTCATCCGGTGCCTCAGGGAACTGGCGCGGGTCGGCTGGGGTGTCACGCTCGTCTGCGCCTGGGAGGAGGACGGCGAGGTCCTCGAGCGGATCAAGGCCGAGGTCCCCGTCAGGGCGGTCGAGCACTGGCACGAGGACTACGCGACGGCCCTGGACTCGATGGCACGGTTCGACGTCGTGATCAGCGAGAAGCTCCACGTCGGGGTCGTCGCCGCGTGCCGGGCCGTCCCCTTCGTCGCCCTCAACTACCGGAGCAAGGTGCTCGACTTCTGCCGCTCGATCGGGTGGGAAGAATTCTGCGTGAGCACGGAGGGTCTGGATCCGGAGCGGGTGCTCGAACTGGTCGCCAGGCTGGCGGACGCGCGGGACGCGCATGCCGAGCGGCTGGCGGGCGGGGTCGCCGCGGTCAGGGCCCGGCTGCTCGACGCCGTGCCCCGCGCGGTGTCGGCGCTGGTCGGGGATGGCGGATGACGTCGCGGCTGCGCATCATCGTCACCGGCCTGATCGCCCAGCATCCGCTCCTCGCCGGCGTGACGTGGGACTATCTCCAGTACGTGCTGGGCCTCGCCAGGCTCGGCCACGACGTCTACTACTTCGAGGACTCGGGTCAGTGGCCTTACACGCCCGACGGCGGCGCCTCGGGCAACGAGTGGATCGCCCGCGACTGCGCGCCCAACGTGGACCACCTGGCCCGGGTCATGGCGCGCTTCGGCCTCGCCGACCGGTGGGCGTACCGCTTCCCCACCCGGCCACGGTGGTTCGGTCTCTCGCACCGGGAGCGGCGGGCGGCGATCGAGTCGGCGGACCTCCTCATCAACGTGTCCGGCACGCTGCGGCGGCCCGCGGACTACCGGAGGGTGAAGCGACTCGTCTATCCGATCCGGCCTTCACCCAGGTCAAGCTCGTCCTCCCGCGCGGGCACCTCAAGTTCCGCAAGCGGGTCAACGCCCACGACGTCCACTTCAGCTTCGGCGAGGCCTTCTCCTCCGCCGTGCCGGACACCGGCCACCGGTGGCGGCCGACACGCCAGCCCATCGTGCTCCCGGAATGGCGGCACTCGGCGGCGCCGGGCGAGGCGTTCACCACGGTGATGAGCTGGACGAGTTACCGGCCGTTGCGCTACGCGGGGCAGAACTTCGGGCAGAAGGACGTGGAGCTCAGACGCTTCCTCGAGCTGCCCGCCCGGGTGAGGCCGACGGTGCTCGAGATCGCGCTCAACCCGACCCAGCATGTCGACTGGGAGGTGGAGCCGCGCGCGCCGTCGTCCGGCGATGGCGCGGGTGAGAGCCCGCGCTCGACCGCCGGAGACCTGCTGAGCCGCATGGGCTGGCGCGTGGCCGACGCCGCCCGGGTCGGCTGCGACCTCGACGGCTACCGGCACTACATCCAGTCGTCGAAGGCGGAGTGGAGCGTGGCGAAGAACGGGTACGTCCGCGGGCAGGCCGGCTGGTTCAGCTGCCGGTCCGCCTGCTACCTCGCCGCCGGCCGGCCCGTGATCGTGCAGGACACCGGCTTCGGCGCGGTCATCCCGGCGGGAGAGGGCGTCCTCACCTTCGGGACGATGGAGGAGGCGGCTGCCGCGATCCGCGAGGTCGAGAGCGACCACGGCCGGCACGCGAAGGCGGCGCGGGCCATCGCCGAGGAGTACTTCGATTCGGACAAGGTGCTGCCGCGCCTGATCGACGAGGCGCTGAGCAGTGATGCCCCGCCGGCGGTCCACGCCTAGGAAGTCATGGGAACCGCCATGAGCCGCCTCCGCATCATCGTGCTGGGCTACATCGTGCGCGGGCCGCTGGGCGGGATGGTCTGGAGCAACCTGCAGTATCTGATGGGGGTGGCGCGTCTGGGCCACGACGTGTACTTCGTGGAGGACAGCGATGACTATCCCTCCTGTTACGACCCGGCCCGGGACGTGGTCGACGCCGACCCGACGTACGGGCTCGGGTTCGCGGCCCGCGAGCTCGAACGGATCGGACTCGGGGAGCGGTGGGCCTACTGGGATGCGCATACGTCGCGCTGGCTCGGGCCGTGCGCGGCGCGGATCGTGGAGGTGTGCCGCTCCGCGGATCTTCTGCTGAACCTCTGCGGCATCAATCCCGTGCGGCCGTGGCTCGCGAGGATCCCCGTCCGGGTGCTGGTCGACGAGGATCCCGGGTTCACCCAGGTCCGGCACCTCACCGATCCCGCGGCGCGCGAGCGGGCCGTGCAGCACACGCGGTTCTTGACCTTCGCCGAGAACATCGGAACGAGCCGATGCGCGATCCCGGACGACGGCCTGCCCTGGCGACCCACCCGCCAGCCGGTGGTGCTGGACGCATTGCCGGCCACGCCGGGGCCGGCTGACGGCAGGTTCACGACGGTGATGCAGTGGGAGAGTTACCCGGCGCGCGAGCACGCCGGGGTTCGGTACGGGATGAAGTCGGACTCGTTCATGCCTTACCTCGACCTTCCGGATCGCGCCGGACGTATCCTGGAGCTGGCGCTGGGCGGCCCCAACCCGCCGCGGGAGCTCCTGCACGGCAAGGGGTGGCTCCTCCGCGGTTCTCGAGAGCCCACCGTGGATGTGCCGACCTATCTCGGGTACATCCGCCAATCCAAGGCCGAATTCAGCGTGGCCAAGCACGCCTACGTCGTCACCGGGAGCGGCTGGTTCAGCGAGCGGAGCGTGACCTACCTGACGAGCGGACGGCCCGTGCTCGTCCAGGACACCGGGTTCTCGCGCTGGCTTCCGACGGGCGCCGGCGTCATCGCGTTCGCGTCCCCGGAAGAAGCCCTCGAGGGCATCGAGTCGATCAACGGGCGCTACGCGCTCCACTGCGAGGCGGCGCCAGCCGTTGCCGAGGCGTACTTCGACTCGCGCAAGGTGCTCCCCCAGCTGATCGAGGGCGCGATGAGCCCCGCGCCGTGTCCCGGGCGCGGGAGGGTTCCTCACGACGCCAATCAGGGGGCCGGGGGCGGACGGATGACCCCGGCGCGGTGATCGGTGCCATGGAGCCCACACCCTACACGAACGAGTTCTACCAAGGCCACCACGACGTCTCGCTCCGGTCGGCCAGAGCGATCGTCCCCTTGGCGTTGGGCCTCGTCCAGCCCCGCAGCGTCGTCGATGTGGGTTGCGGGACGGGGACGTGGCTCTCCGTGTTCCAGGAGTGCGGGGTCGACGACGTCTACGGGGTCGACGGCGAGTGGGTGAACCGGAAGGCGCTCGTCATTCCCGAGGATCGGTTCCTGGCCGTCGACCTGCGGCGGCCGTTCCAGCTCGGTCGACGGTTCGATCTGGCCGTATCGCTGGAAGTGGGTGAGCATCTTCCCGGGGAATGCGCGCGCGCCTTCGTCGCCTCGCTGACGAGGCTTGCGCCCGCCGTGCTCTTCTCGGCGGCGATACCCTTCCAGGGAGGAGCGGACCACGTCAACGAACAGTGGCCGGACTACTGGGCGGAGCGGTTCGCGGACGAAGGGTATGCCGCCGTCGACTGCATGAGAAGGAAGGTATGGCGCGACGAGAACGTCGAGTGGTACTACGCCCAGAACACGCTGATGTTCGCGAGCCGGGACTGCCTCGACCGTTCGCCGGCGCTGCAACGGGAATGCGAGCGCACGGCCACCGATCAGCTGTCGGTGGTGCATCCGAGAAAGTACCTGGAAGCGATCGCCGACATGCGGAAGCTTCTCCTCATGGCGCAGGACCTCGCGTCGGTGATCCCGTCCGGAGACACCTTCATCCTCGTCGATGAGGACTCGGTGCGCAGGGAGCTCACGCTGTGGCGGGCGATCCCGTTCCTCGAACGGGACGGACGGTACTGGGGGCCGCCGCTCGACGACATCACGGCGATCCGGGAAGTCGAGCGACTCCGTCGATCGGGGGCGCGGTTCATCGTCTTCGCGTGGCCGGCGTTCTGGTGGCTCGGGCATTACGCGGGATTTCACCGTCACCTA
>WNGE01004813.1_pt1 | contig 15466 bp, 9 predicted proteins | sample 5400651 | NCBI WGS metagenome assembly WNGE01 (sample SAMN13153370, study PRJNA577476) | soil metagenome | isolation source: 60 cm soil or saprolite under grassland replicate 2 | place: USA:California | collected 2016-06-15 | reverse complement strand
CGGCCCGACTTGATGATGTAGAACACGTTCCCCGGGCTGTCCTCCTCGAAGATGACGGTGCCCGCCGGGTGCGTTTCCTCGACGAGCAGCGCACTCAGCTTGCGCAGTTCGTCCGGCGTCAGGTCGGCCAGGAAGGGGACGCGCTTGAGCAGCTGGTCGTGACCAGGCGTTTCCATCTCGAGCACCCTCAGGAGGAACGCTCCATGGAACGTTAACGAGTGTACCGCATCCGGCGCGGGGGAGGCCAGCGGAAGAGAGTCCGCGGGTATGCTTCGCGAGAGGCTTTCGGCGGTCTCCGCCGGCAGAACGGTACGCCTGCTCGCGCCAGGGTCCCTCCTACGAGGAACTATGGGCAGCGCGTGGCCGTGATGGGACTCGGTAGTCTGGAGCGCGCCAAGCGTAGCGCCGGGCGGCTCAATGATCTCGCGGACCCCGCCGAGATCGAGGAGATCAAGAAGCGCCGCCCTTCTTGAACTCTCTGGTGGGGTGATCCGCTCGGACGACGGGGCGGCGCCTTGGCTACGGGCCGAGGATCGCGATGAGGCTCCGGAGGTCGGGGCAGGTCTCCAGGCTCTCCAGCATCTGGCGGACGGACTCCACCCGGTCCGCCGGCAGCGCCAGCCGCGCGCATTCCTCGAACTTCTCGCGCAGCGCCTCCGCCGTCAGCGGGTTGCTCGGGTGGCCCGGCACCTCGCGCGGGCCGACGCTCCAGCTTCGCCCGTCCCTCAGGAGCACGGTGACGCGGGTCCACATGTGGCGCTCGAGATCGCCCGGGATGTCGGGGTCCACGCGCATCCTCACCCGCGGCATGAGGGCGCGGATCGCCGGGTCCCGGGTCTTGTCGTCCCGGAAGGTCGCGATGCCCACGCGTCCATCGCAGAGCGCCGCCGCCGCCGAGAACTCCGCCGAGAACTTGGCCTCGAGCCCGCTGCGCGGATCGGAGTGGATCAGGATCCTCGGCACCAGCGCATTCACGCCCACCGTGACCTCGGCCACGTCCGCGGGACGGATCCCGTGCGCGCGGCGCAGCTCGAGGGCGCCGTCGATGATGGAGTGGGTGCAGGCGCAGGAGGGATAGGGCTTGACGGCGACGCCCGAGGAGAGGATCTTCCACGGCGCGCCGAGGGTATCGAGGACCTCCAGCCGGCGTGGGCCCGCCCCCAGCACGTTGAAGAAGCCCTGCGGCCCCTCCAGCGCCTGCTCGGATGCGGTCCACCCCTCGCGCGCCAGGAGCGCGGCGAGCACGCCGCTCCGCGCCGCGTGACCGGCGTGGAACGGCTTGGTCATCGTGCCGAAGTTCTCCTTGAGCCCGGAGGACTGAGAGGCCGCGACGGCGAGCGCCGTCCTGATCTGGGCGGTGTCGAGCCCGAGCAGGCGCGCCGCCGCCGCAGCGGCGCCGAGGGTGCCGAGCGTACAGGTCGCGTGCCAGCCGTGGTCGTAATGCGCGGGATTGATCACGGCGGCCACCGTCGTCTCCACCTCGAAGCCGAGGAGGAACGCATGGACCAGGGCCTGGCCGTCGGCGAGCGCGAGCTCGCCGGCGGCGAGGGTGGCCGCCAGCACGGGCGCCGACGGATGGCCCAGCAGGAGGAAGTTGGTGTCGTCGAAATCGAGCGCGTGGGCGGCGGTGCCGTTGCAGAGCGCGGCCCAGACGGCGCCGGTGCGCCGCCCGGCGCCGACGACCGTGCAGAGCGGTGAGCCCCCCTCGGCGAGGGTCACGGCCTGGAGGATACGGGCCGACGGCTCCCGCGAGCCCGCCAGCATCACGCCGAGGCAGTCGAGGATGGCGCCGCGGGCGGCCGCCACGGCCGAGGCCGGGCAGTCTTCCCATCGGCTCTTGGCGACGAAGTCGGCGAGGATGGTCGTCACGTTCATTGAGTCGAGAGCCTCACGGTCGGAGCCTAGCACAGTCTGGTCGAGGCCGGCAGCCGGGTCGGAGGGAGGCCATGAACGCCGCGGGCGGTCGTGCTATGTTCGACACATCATGCGGTGTCGGCGCGGTCACTGTTCCGTCGTCGTGCCGGTGGCGGCCGCAACCGCCCTCCTCGCTGCGGAAGCGAACGCCCAAGGTCCGCCCCGCCCGCTGAATCCCACCGCTCGAGTGTACCTCGTTTCGCCGGGGACGTTCCGCCGGCGTCGCTCGATGATCTCGTGGGTTACTGGAGCCTGATTCCCACGCCGACGGTATGCGTCGTCCAAATACCTATCTAGCGTCGCGACCCGCTCTCGGAATCACGCTGCTGGCCACCACCCTGGTCCTCGTGGACCTCGGCCGCCGGATCCTGGCGACCAATGACGAGGCGCGGTTCGCGCTCCTGGGTCAGGACATGCTCACTCGCGGCGCCTGGTTCTTCCCTCAGCTCAACGGCGCCGTCTATCACGCCAAGCCGCTGCTCCAGGCCTGGCTCATCGCGCTCTGCTCCTGGCCGGCGGGGCATGTCACCCAGCTCACGGCGGTGCTGCCCTCGGCCCTCGCCGGCATCGGCACCGTCCTCGTGGTCCACGCCCTGGGTCGGGACATGTTGGGCGCCGATGCGGGCCGCTACGCCGCCCTCGTCGCCATCACCACGCAGGGGTGGTTCCTGCACGCGCGCCTGCCCATGCCGGACATGCTGCTGACGTTCCTCATCACGGCGAGCCTCGCGATGTTCTGGCGGCTGGTGCAGGGCCGCCCGGGCCCCAACTGGCTTGCCTTCTACGGACTGGTCGGCATGGCCTTCTGGGCCAAGGGCGCGGCGGGCCTGATACCGCTCGCCATCGTGGTCGTCTACGCCGTCGCCACGCGCCGCCTGGGGCGCTGGCGCGAGCTGCACCTGCCGGCGGGTCTCGCGCTGGTCGCCGTCCTGATCGCGCCCTGGTGGATCAGGCAGTGGTTCTTCGACACCAGCGCGCTCCGCGAGGTGGTCGTGTCGGACAACCTGGGCTGGTACGTGCCGCGGTCGCTGACGTCGTCCCTGCTCACCGGGGCTCTCCAGCACCTGGTCGGGGTCCTCTTCCCGTGGGTGCTCGCCGTCCCGGCGGTGATGTGGCAGGCGGTGCGGTTCCTGCGCGGGCGCGGCCCCGAGCGCGACGGGGTCCACCTCCTGATCCTGTGGTCGGCGGTGCTGCTTGGCTGCGTGGGGATCTCAGGACAGCAGCGGCTGCGCTACTACGTGCCGCTGGTCCCGCCCGTCTCGCTCCTCATCGGGTGGTGGTGCGCGGGCGCCGTCGTCGAGCGCAGTCCCCTCGAGCATGTCCCGTGGCGGATCTACGGCATCGCGGCGGCCGTGGTCGCGCTCGCGACGGCGGTGGCCTACGCGTTCCGGCCGACCTGGGCGCACGCCGCGCAGCTCGCGCTCCCCAGCTCGGCGGCGGAGGTGGCGGTGATGGCGGGGGGGCTCCTGCTGATGGTCGGAGCGCTGAGCTGGGGTCTGCAGCGCAACGCCATGGCCCGCGTCTTCGCCCTCGCGTGGATCGGCAGCGCGCTCTGGGTGGGCGGCTGGTATCACTGGGAGCTCGGGCGCCGCAACGCGGCCTACGACTACCCGCGCGTCCACGCCCAGGCGGCGCGGCTCTTGCCCGAGGCGCCGGTGGTGGCGGCGTGGGGCGTGTACGAGCTGCCCTTCTCCTTCTACTTCGATCGCCGGGTGGTGCCGGTGGCCACCGACCGCGACCTGCACCGGGTCATGGCTCAGCATCCGGGCTCGAGCGCCGTCCTCACCGTGGCCGCCCTGGCCCAGGTCGAGGATGCCGCGCGGCTCCGGGTGCTGCCGCTCGACCGCCTCAACTTCGACTCCATCGTGCTGGTGACCTACTCGCCGGACGCGCCGCGCGCGGGCGCGCGGCCGTGACGCCGGCGGCTGAGGGGCGGCCGGCGAGGCCTCTCCGCCGAGCGCGGTCGCTCTGGCTGCTGGCCGCCGGCGTGGTGCTCCTGGCCCCCGCTCCGGCGAGCGCCCAGCTCTTCTTCGCCTCGCGCCCCGATCCCCCGTTCACGATCGGGCCGCTGATGATCCGGGCCCGGGTCAACGAGGGCGCCGGCGCCGTCACGGTCAACGTGCTCTGGAGCCTCGTCATTCCGGCCTCGCTCCGTCCCGACGATATCGCGCAGGACCTGTACCTCCTCTGGCCGGGCGAGGTGCAGGCGGAGACGACCCCGGGAAAGCCCGAGGCCGCGCTGGCCAAGTATGTCCAGGAGCGCGGCTTCAGCGTGATCGGCGACGGGCGCCTCGCGCTCTTCGCCAAGACCATCTCCGAGAGCGGCGGCAGCGGGCCAGGCGAGGCCCAGCCGGGGGGCGCGCCGTTCGTCGTCTTCGTCCAGGAGGGCGGGGCGCTCGGGTTGAGCCCGCCCGCCACCTTCATCCGCATCCCGTGGACGCCGCGGTTCAGCGATCGCGGCTGGCTCATGGACTTGCGCATGAGGGTGAAAGGGCTCATCAAGCCCAGGAAGGCGACGTGGGCCGAGGAACTGTTCATCGGTGGTCGCTATCGGCTCACCATGAGCTACAACGAGGTGCGCGACCGCCCGCTCTTTCCCATGTACTTCGCCCACCGCGACCGCGTGGTGCGGCTGGCGGACGCGCCGGCCGAGCTCGTGGTGAGCTTCGCTCAGTCCGACCGGCTCAAGATCGACGAGGTCTTCCCGCCGACGTCCCTCCGGCGGCTGAGCGACACCGAGGAGAGCACCGAGGTGGTGTCCCTCTTCCTGGACAAGACGGAGGGCATCACGCCTCAGCACATGGCGGTGCAGTTCGGGTACTTCTCGCGGCTCCAGGCGTGGGGGCTGGTCCTGATCCCGTTCCTGTTCTTCGTGCTGGGTCAGGCCATCGGGCCCGTGCTCGGCCGGACGGCGGTGCGGCTCGTCAACACCGCCAGCGCGCGGGTGCACCTGGGGGGATGGAACGGGATGCCGCGCGCGCGGCAAAGCGGTGTCGTGCTCTCGCGCGATGTGCTCGAGAAGATCGTGCCCGGTGAGAGCACGCGCGAGGAGGTCATCCGGCTCTGCGGCGCGGACATGGAGCACTTCGAGCAGTTCCCGGCCTCGGAGCGGCGAACGCTCGTCTACCGCGGCCGCCGGCTCGTGCCCAAGACGCAGCGGCTCTTCGGCTGGGTCTCCACGGTGGGGCACTGGGAGGCGGAGCGGCACGAGGTGAGGATCGAGCTCGAGCGCGACGTGGTGCGCGATGTCCAGGCGCAGATCCGCTACTATCGCGTGACGGCGCAGGCGCCGGAGTAGCCAGGCCGCTGAAAAGGGGCCGGCAAAAGTTTTCAGCATCTGACCACCGCAGTGGCGAGCGCATCGCGGCGCCGAAACAACCTTGACCCGGGGTGTGGCCAACCGCTAGACTGGCAGGACTCTGGTCTCGACGGGAGGGCTGGGAGGTGGGGTCGCCGGTGAGGTGTCCGCGGTGTCAGTCCGAGAACCGTGAGGGGATCCGGTTCTGCGAGGAGTGCGGGAGCCGGCTCGTGCTCATGTGCGCCAACTGCGGCGCCGAGATGCTCCCCGACAAGCGGTTCTGCGGCTCGTGCGGGACCCCCGTGGCCGGCCAGCCCGCCGAGCGTTACGCCTCCCCCCACGGCTACACGCCCAAGCATCTCGCCGACAAGATCCTGACCTCGCGCGCCACCCTCGAGGGCGAGCGCAAGCAGGTCACCGTCCTCTTCGCCGACCTCAAGGGATCGATGGAGCTGCTCGCCGACCGGGACCCCGAGGAAGCGCGCAAGCTCCTCGACCCGGTCCTCGAGCGGATGATGGAAGCCGTGCACCGCTACGAGGGCACGGTGAACCAGGTCATGGGCGATGGGATCATGGCGCTCTTCGGCGCGCCGCTCGCCCACGAGGACCACGCGGTGCGCGCCTGCCGGGCAGCCGTGCGCATGCACGAGACCGTCGGCGGCTACGCGGAAGAGCTGCGCCGGACCCAGGGGCTGGACGTGCAGATCCGCGTCGGGTTGAACTCGGGTGAGGTCGTGGTGCGGGCCATCGACAACGACCTGCACATGGACTACTCGGCCATCGGCCAGACCACCCACCTGGCGGCGCGCATGGAGCAGCTCGCGCGGCCCGGCACCACGCTGCTCAGCGCCGACACCCTGCGCCTGGCGGAGGGCTACATCGAGGTGCGTCCGCTGGGGCCGGTGCCGGTGAAGGGGCTGCCCGTCCCGGTGGAGATGTACGAGCTGATCCGCTTCGGCCCGGTGCGCTCGCGCCTGCAGGCGGCTGCCGTCCGCGGCCTCACGCCGTTCGTGGGACGCGAGAGGGAAGTCGACAAGCTGCGCGAGGTCCTCGAGCGCGCCGGCGCCGGCCATGGCCAGATCGTGGCGGTGGCCGGCGAGCCGGGCGTGGGGAAGTCGCGCCTCCTGTGGGAGTTCACCCATTCCCACCGGGTCAACGGCTGGGTGGTGCTCGAGGCCACGGCCATGTCGCACGGCAAGACGATCTCCTACCTGCCGGTCAGCGACATGCTGAGGGGATACTTCCAGATCGATGAGCGCGACGACGAGCGGCGGATCCGCGAGAAGGTCACCGGAAAGCTCATCACGCTCGACGAGAGCCTGCGGCCCGCTCTGCCCGCCTTCTTCCAGCTCCTGGACGTGTCGGTGGAGGACCCGGAGTGGCAGGCCCAGGATCCAAACCAGCGCCGCCAGCGGACGCTCGACGCGGTCAAGCGCCTCCTGCTCCGCGAGAGCCAGATCCAGCCCATCCTGCTCATCTTCGAGAGCCTCCACTGGGTGGACTCCGAGACCCAGGCCTTCCTGGACAGCCTGGTGGAGAGCTTGCCGACCGCCCGCGCGCTGCTGCTCGCGAGCTATCGACCGGAATACCAGCACACCTGGGGCAGCAAGACCTATTACACCCAGTTCCGGATCGACCCGCTGGCGCCCGAGAGCGCCGAGGAGCTCCTGCACGCCCTGCTCGGGGATGACCCGGGGCTCCGGCCGCTCAAGCAGGTCCTGATCAGCCGCACGGAGGGCAACCCGTTCTTCCTGGAGGAGTGCGTCCGCACGCTCATGGAGACGAAGGCCCTCACCGGCGAGCGGGGCGCCTACCGTCTGGGCCGGGAGGTGCAGGCGATCCAGGTGCCGGCCACCGTCCAGGCGGTGCTGGCGGCGCGCATCGACCGGCTGCCCATCGAGGCGCGCCGGCTCCTGCAAGCGGCGGCCGTCATCGGCATGGACGTGCCGCTCAACCTGCTGCACGCCATCACGGACGCGCCCGAGGACCTGCTCCGCCGCAGCCTGATGCAGCTCCAGTCGGCGGAGTTCCTCTACGAGGTGAGCCTCTTCCCGGCCGTGGAGTACACGTTCAAGCACGCCCTCACCCAGGACGTGGCCTACAGCACGCTGCTCCAGGAGCGGCGGCGCGCGCTCCACGCGCGCATCGTGGCGGCCATCGAGCAGCTCCACGCCGAGCGCCTGGCCGAGCACGTCGAGCGCCTGGCCCATCACGCGCTGCGCGGGGAAGTCTGGGACAAGGCGGTCGGGTACCTGCGCCAGGCGGGCGCCAAGGCCGCCGCCCGCGCGGCCAACCGCGAGGCGGTGATGCTGTTCGAGCAGGCGCTGGTCGCGGTGCAGCACCTGCCGGAAGGGCGCGCGTCCATGGAGCGGGCGATCGATCTTCGCCTGGACCTGCGGCCGCCCCTCCTGCAGCTGGGCCAGCTCGAGCGTGTGCTCCAGCTCTCGCAGGAAGCCGAGGCCATGGCCGAGAAGCTCGGCGACGATCAGCGCATGGCCCGGGTCTACACCTATCTCATCAACTACCACTACCTCAAGGGCGAGCCGGAGCTGGCCGTCGAGTACGGCGAGCGGTGCCTGCGGATCGGAGACACCGTCAACGACCCCGCGCTCCAGGCGCTGGCCCGCGGCTATCTCGGCTACAGCTACCACGCGCAGGGACACTACCGGCGGGCCGAGTTCGTCCTCGAGCAGAACGTCGACGCGCTCGAGAGCGCGTGGGGCCAGGCCGAGGGGCCGCAGGCCGGCATCTCGTTCGTCACCTCCAGCGGCTGGCTCGCCTTCACCCTGGCCGAGCTGGGCGAGTTCGATGCGGCGAACACGTACCTGGACCGCGCCCAGCGGGCCGCCGAGGCCAGCGGGCATGCGTACACGCACACCATTGCCCGGACTCTCGCCGGCCTGGTCTGGCTCCGCCGCGGCCAGCTCGATCAGGCGCTGCCGCTGCTGCAGAAGAGTCTGGACGCCTGCCGCGAGAAGAACCTGGACGTCTGGCGGCCCATCCCCTCCTCCTTGCTGGGGCTCACGTGCATCCTGCTCGGTCGTCTCGACGAGGGGCTGCGGCTGCTCGAGGACGGCGTCGCGCTCACGGAGGCGCTGGGGGTGCGCGCCTATCTCGCCCTGTGGACGACGCATCTCGGTGAAGGCCTGCTCGCGGCCGGGCAGCTCGAGCGCGCGCGTGCCGTGGCCCAGCGCGCCCTGGAGCAGGCCGAGGCGCACAAGGAGCGCGGGCACCAGGCCTGGGCTCTCCGCCTGCAGGGCGACATCGCGGCGCGCGGCGACCGGGCCGAGATGAACGCGGCCGTGGAGCTCTACGGGCGGGCGCTCGCCCTGGGGGAGGAGCTCAAGATGCGCCCCCTCCTGGCCCGGGTGCACCTGGGCCTGGGTCACCTCCACGTCCGGGCGGGCGATCGAGACAAGGCCCAGGAGCACGTGGCCGTGGGACTGGGGCTGCTGCGCGAGATGGACATACGCTTCTGGTCGGCGAGAGCCGCGGAGGAGCTGATGGGACTGGGCCACCTGTTCATCGTCGCGCGGCACAACGTTCAGCTCTACGAGTACTTGAAGCAGGAGTTCGCCGGGGAACCCGTCACCGTCATGCTCGACCGCCGCCAGGGCGAGCGACGGCAACGCGGCGACGAGCCCGCCGGCGAGGACCGACGCAAGGAGGACCGGCGCCGCCAGGATACGGATCAAGCTCTTCAGAGCCGCGGCTTCGTGATCGTGCCCGAATCCGAGTTGTGACCCCCCGCCCGGCTTCGCGGCGCGGGCCGCTCCGGCTCGGATGCAGCGCGTGCCATGACCGTGCGCGCCCTCACCGACCCTCTTCCCCTTGCGCGTGATGGTCCACCCTCCTCTCCCATACCTGCCGATGGGAACGGCACTGGGTCAAGTGGGCCCAGTACGGTGCGGACGCGTTCCTTGACGGCGCCGCGGTCGGGGCGCACTATCTCGGAATGGCGCATCGGCGCTCGATGCCAGGAGGCCATTCGCTGCGCATCGCGGCCGTCGGCAGCGCCTTCCCCCCGCACTACGTCGACCAGGAGACGCTCATCGCGGCGTTTCGTGACGCGTGGGCGGCCCGCTATCACAACGTGGCCCGCGTCGAGGAATTGCACCGGCACGCGCGCGTCCGCGGCCGGCACCTCGCGCTGCCGATGGAGGCCTACCCCGGTCTGGCGAGCTTCGCCGAGGCGAACGACGCCTGGATCCGGGTGGGGACCGACGTCGGCGCCGCCGCGATCGAGGACGCCCTGGCCCGGGCCGGGCTCGGGGTTCGCGACGTGGACGCGCTCTGGTGCACGAGCATCACCGGCATCGCCGCGCCCAGTCTCGACGCGCGCCTGATCAACCGTCTCGGGTTCCGGCCGAATCTCAAGCGGGTCCCCATCTTCGGCCTGGGCTGCGTCGCCGGGGCGGCCGGCGTCGCGCGGGCGGCCGACTACCTCCGGGGCCACCCCGGCGAGGTGGCGCTGCTGCTCTCGGTCGAGCTGTGCTCGCTCACCCTCCAGCGCGACGATCTCTCCATTCCCAACCTCGTCGCCACCGGGCTCTTCGGTGACGGCGCGGCGGCGGTGGTGCTCACCGGCGCCGAGCGCGCCGGCGCCGGCCCGGCCATCGTCGCGACCCGCAGCGCCTTCTACCCGGGGACGGAGGAGGTGATGGGCTGGCGCGTTGGCGGGAGCGGCTTCCAGGTGGTGCTGAGCGCCGCGGTGCCGGAGATGACGCGCAAGTACCTGCGCGGCGACGTCGACGCCTTCCTCGTCGAGCATTCCCTCGGGTACGACGACATCGCGGTGTGGGTGGCCCACCCGGGCGGCCCGAAGGTGCTGGAGGCGATGGAGGAAGCGTTCCCGATGAAGCCGGGCGCGCTCGCGCTCGCGTGGGAAAGTCTGCGGCAGGTCGGCAACCTGAGCAGCGCGAGCGTGCTCCTGGTGCTGAAGGAGACGCTCGCGCGCGCCGCGCCGCCGCCCGGGAGCTACGGGCTGATGACGGCGATGGGGCCCGGGTTCTGCTCGGAGCTGCTGCTCCTGCGGTGGTGAAGGATCGCGTGGACTACGCGATCGTCGGCGGCGGGCCGGCGGGGCTCGCGGTGGCCATCCTCGCCGCGCTGGCCGGTCGCAGCGCCGTCGTGATCGAGCGCACGCGCGGCCCGGTGGACAAGGCCTGTGGCGAGGGACTGATGCCGCCCGGGGTTGCCTGGCTCGGCCGGATGGGGGTCGACGTCGCGCCCGCCCGTCCGTTCCGCGGCATCCGCTACGTCGATGGCGAGGTGGTGGCGGAGGCGGACTTCGTCGAGGGGCCGGGGCTCGGCATTCGCCGCACCGCGCTCTCCTCCGCGATGCGCCTGCGCGCAGCCGCGCTGGGGGCGGAACTGCGGCAGGGCTGCGAGGCCGGCGCCTTCGCCGTGCACGCCGACCACGTGGTGCTGGAGACCACGCGTGGCGCGGTGGAGTCGCGGTGGCTCGTCGGCGCCGACGGCCTGCACGGCCGGGTGCGGAAGGCCTGCGGGTTCTCGGCCACGACGGCGCCGCGGCGCCGCGTCGGGGTGCGCCGCCACTTCCGCGTCGCGCCGTGGTCGGACTTCGTCGAGGTGCACTGGGCCGACGGAGTCGAGGCCTACGTCACGCCGGTGGGTCCGGAGCGCGTCGGCATCGCCTTCCTCTGGTCCGCGGCCGGCGGCCGGCGGGGCGATCAGGGCGGGTTCCTGGCCCGGTTCCCGCAGCTGCTCGCCCGCCTCGGCCCTGCCGCCGCCGCTCCCGAGAGCGCCCAGCGGGGCGCCGGCCCCTTCGACGTGCGGGTGGAGCCCATCGCGCGCGGCCGCGTGCTACTCGTCGGCGACGCCTCCGGGTACCTCGACGCGATCACCGGCGAGGGACTCTCGCTGGCTTTCGCCTCCGCCGCGGCGCTGGTGGAGGCCACCGTCGGCGACGATGTCTCGGCCTACGCCCGCGCGTGGGCGCGTGCGCGACGGCAACACATCGCCCTCACCCGCCTCGTGCTCTGGGTCGCCGCCCACCCGTCACTACGCCGGCGCGTGATCCGGGCGCTGTCCGGGAGCCCTGACGCCTTCCGCGCGTTCCTCGCCTTGAACACGGGCGCCTGGGGCTGGGGCCGCGCGTTGCCCGGCGTCGGGAAGCTCGGCTGCCGCCTGCTCACCGCGTAGTGCGCCGATTCCCTGCGGGGTTGGCCGCCGTACGAGCCCCTTCTTCGACACGCTCAGGGGCCGGAGAGCGGCGGGGCCGGGAGAGTGGTTTCCACCCTCCTTCCGCTTCCCCTTGCCGGGTGGTAACATTTCGACCGAGGCAGGACCCACGGAGCGGGGCGCGTTGATTGCGCCACCACCCTCTGTCCCTGACAGGCTTGCGGGACGTCGCGAGCCGGGGCCGGCCATCGCGCCCCGTCACGGCGGTTGCGTGGGCTTTCAGGATGCGGCGTGCGAAAGCGTCCACACCGGCGGTGTGGCCACATGTCTTCTCGGGCGATACGGACAGAACAGGGAGCTCAAAGAGTGATACACACGGGAGAACGAAGCTGGCAGTGGGGTATTTACAAGTCTAGTTGCTGCGGGTTCGAGCTTGCGCTCAGCCGGGGGGAAACGTTCCCTGCATGCCGCAGGTGAAACCGAGGAGCCGATTGGGTCTTGGTAAGACCCGTCTATCGCTAGCTCAAGACTAGCCCCAGCACAGTCTCGGTGGGACCTCGGGCCACGCCACGATCATCGCGGTCGCGGGGCTTCCGGATGATCGTGGCGCGGTCCGGGGAAACCGCTCTTCCGGCGTCCTCGGTGAACGCAGAGGCGCGCAGGCGCAACTCGTCCTCATGGGTGCTTCGCCGGATGCGGCGAGCGGCAGTCGCCGTGGGGTCTGCTCGCCGGTTAGCGCCGGGCGCCAGACCAGCTGCCGACGCGTTGACGGTTGCCGGCACCGCCAAAGTTGCTCGGCCGGGCCAGTTCCACCTTGATGCGGCGACCATCCAGCTCGGTGCCGTTCAACGCCCCGACGGCGGCCTTCGCCTCCTCAGCCGTCGCCATCTCGACGAAGCCGAAGCCACGTGACCGGCCGGTGTCTCGGTCGGTCACGACGCTGGCGGATTCGACCGACCCGAACGGGACGAAGGTCTCACGAAGGCGCTCACTGGATGTGGAGTACGGGAGCCCTGCGACGAAAAGCTTTGTGGCCATGGCCGATGCTCTCCTTCCGGATACCGGTTGTAGGTCTGATCGTGCTGCCCGCGTCGGCGGGGCAGTCACCTCGCCTCACACTGGAACGACGCTACCGGGCGGGCGTTATCTAAACGTTAGAGGCGCGGGAGCCCCTCACGGCGACTCCGCAAAGCGGATCGGGCATCGCCGCGGCGGCCCGGACGGGGTGAGGGCGTCGGGGTGTTCGGAGTGGCGTTGCCGCGCCCGATGGGTGACGAAGGGCGCCGGGCGTCACGCCCCGTTGGCGTCGATGCGGTCCAGGCCGGGACCCGGTACGGGCTCACGACGCGCCGCGGACTCAGCTTGCCCCGGCGTATCTGGATGATGAGGTCGGTGCCGCCGGCAAGGAACCGGCCGTCGGCGCCGAACTGGGCGCCGCGCTCGATGGCCAGCGAGGTCGGCTCGCGATGCTCGAAGCTTATCCGTTCGCCTGCGGCGGGCGCGCGCCGGTACCCGTCCCGCCGCCGCCCTCCGAGCCAGCAGTGGCGCGGGCGACCCCCTTCTCGAGGAATCGCAACGCCACGGCGACGTGCATCGCGATGCCGGTGGCGAGCGCCGGCTCGTTCACGAGCATCCGGGGCGAGTGATTCGGGAACGCGGGGCCATCGTCGGGACGCGTGCTGAGGTTCGCGATGGCGCCGGGCACGCGCTGGAGCACGTACGAGAAGTCCTCGCTCGCCATGATCGGATGGCTCATAGCGTGCACCGCCTCCGGCCCGAGGAGCTCGCGCGCGGTGTCGAGCACGAAGGCGGCGAAGTCGGCGTCGTTCACGGTCACGGGATAGCCGCGGGTCAGCTCGACGTCCACCTCGGCGCCATGGGCGGCCGCGATACCCTCGGCGACGCGGCGGACGCCGTCGAGCACGCGTTCGCGGGTCGCCTCGGAGACGGTGCGGATCGTGCCGAGCAGGCTCGCGGTGTCCGGAATCACGTTGCGCGTTGTCCCCGCCTCGATCTTCGCGACGGTCACGACGGCCGGGTCGAAGACGTGGACCCGGCGGGTCACCAGGGTCTGGAGCGCCTGCACGATCTCGCACGCGATCGGGATCGGGTCGAGGCAGTCGTGCGGCGCGGAGGCGTGTCCCCCCTTGCCCCGCACCACGATCTGGAGCGTGTCGCCGGAGGCCATGGCGGGTCCCGGCCGCGCCGAGATGGCGCCGGCGGTCAGTCGATGGGTGACGTGCAACGCGAAGGCGGCGGTCGGCGGCTCCGCGCCGTCGAGCAAGCCCTCCTCGATCATGACGCGAGCGCCGTGGTAGCCCTCTTCGCCCGGCTGGAACATGAACACGACCGAGCCGGCGAGCGACTCGCGGCGGCGGGTGAGGAGGCGCGCGGCGCCGACGAGCATCGCCGTGTGCGCGTCGTGACCGCACGCGTGCATCGCGCCCTCCACCTCCGAGGCGAACGGGAGCTTCGTTTCCTCCGGCATCGGCAGGGCGTCCATGTCGGCGCGCAGCAGGATCGTCGGCCCCGGCCGCGCGCCGGTCAGCCTCGCGACGACCGACGTCGTGCGCTGCCCTGTCCGGACGTCGAGATCGAGACCGTCGAGCGCCTCGAGCACGGCCGCCTGCGTCCGCGGCAGCGTGAGGCCGAGCTCGGGCTGTCGGTGAATGCGCCGGCGAAGCTGGATCGTCTCGTCGAGGATGCCCTTGGCTTCGTTGAGGGCCTCCGAGGGTTTCATGGAGCCGATTATAGCGGCGACCACGAGCCGGGACCAAGCCCACGCTCCGCACGGTTGCCCGGTCCCGAGATCAGAGCGCCCGTAGACCGCCCGACCCTTGACACTCCGGACCGGGGCCGCTTATCCTCAGCCCGGTTTTCGGGACCCGAGGCGACCATCGTTCACCTAGCTGCCGTCCTCGTCGTGCTGCGCGCGGTGTCACCCGACGCCGCACTCCCGGCGCGTCCGTGACCGACGGCACCGCTGCCCTCGTCGCCGAGCGGGTCACCATGCGCTTCGGCGGGCTCGTCGCCGTCTCGCAGGTCTCGTTCGCCCTGGCGCGGGCCGCCGTCACCGCGATGATCGGCCCCAACGGCGCCGGCAAGACGACGACGTTCAACATGATCTCCGGCCTCCTGACGCCGAGCGACGGCCGCATCCGCTTCGAGGGGTCGGACATCACGGGCTGGCCTCCGCATCGCATCGCCGCGCTCGGCCTGGCCCGCACGTTCCAGAACGTCCAGCTCTTCGCCAACCTGAACGCGCTCGAGAACGTCATGGCGTGCCGCTACTGCCGGACGCGCTCCACCTTCCTGGACGCCCTCCTGTGCCTGCCGCGCGACCGGGCCGAGCGCCGTCGGATGCGGGCGGCGGCGGACGAGCTGCTCGAGTGGGTGGGGATCCGGGAGAAGCGGTTCCTCATGCCGAGCGAGCTGCCCTACGGCGACCAGCGCCGTCTGGAGATCGCCCGCGCGCTCGCGACCGAGCCCAAGCTGATCATGCTCGACGAACCGTCGGCGGGGATGGTCCCGGCCGAGGCCCGTGGCCTCATGGAGCTCATCGGCAAGCTCAAGCAGCGCGGGCTCACGATCTTCCTGATCGAGCACAACATGAACGTGGTGATGTCCATCTCCGACCGCATCGTCGTGCTGAACTTCGGCGAGAAGATCGCCGAGGGGGAGCCGGCGGAGATCCGGAGGGATCCCGACGTCATCGAGGCCTACCTGGGATCAGAGGCCTGAGCATGCTCCTCAGGGTAACGGGCCTCGAGGTCAGCTACGGTCCGGTTCCCGCCGTGGCCGGCGTCGGCCTCGAGGTCCCGGAGGGGGAGATCCGGGCCATCCTCGGCGCCAACGGCGCCGGGAAGAGCAGCACCATCAAGGCGATCCTCGGACTCGTGAAGGCGCGCGCGGGCGCGATCGAGTTCGAGGACCGGCCGATCCACGGGCTCCCGGCGCACCGCATCCACCAGCTCGGCATCGCCTGGGTGCCCGAGGGCCGCCAGCTCTTCTCCACGCTCACCGTGCACGAGAACCTCGAGGTGGGGGCCTTCGCGCGGGGCAGCGGCGCGCGGTTTCCCAACCGGCTCGAGGAGGTCTTCTCGCTCTTCC
>WNGE01006558.1_pt1 | contig 15469 bp, 7 predicted proteins | sample 5400651 | NCBI WGS metagenome assembly WNGE01 (sample SAMN13153370, study PRJNA577476) | soil metagenome | isolation source: 60 cm soil or saprolite under grassland replicate 2 | place: USA:California | collected 2016-06-15 | reverse complement strand
CCGCTGGGCGGCGGTGCTCACCGCCCTCGACTCAGCGCTTCATCGACGCGCCGTCCAGGCCGCACTACCACACTGGATCGCCAACGCCTGGACCCAACCCGGCGACCTCGGCGTCTCCACCCACGCGTTCCAAACCGGCGCATGCCTCGGCTGCCTGTACCTCCCCACCGGTGAAGGGCCCAACGAAGACACAATCGTCGCCGACGCCCTCGGCATCCCAACCCTGGTGGCCGACGTACGGACGCTGCTGCACTCCGGCGCCCCAACCCCCGCCGGCCTGCTCGACGCCATCGCCGCCGGCCTGGGAGTACCCCGCGAACACCTCGACCCGTTCACGGGGCAACCCATCCGGAAGCTTTACGTGGAGGGGGTCTGCGGGGGCGGGGTCATCCCACTCGGCACGACCGGAACACCCCGACAGGACATCCACGTACCTCTTGCCCACCAGTCCGCCCTCGCCGGGGTCCTTCTCGCGGCCCGGCTGGCACGCATGGCTGCAGGTGCCGACCCCGGAACGACCGAGATCACTCGTCTGAACGTCCTCCGCGACCCCGGTCAGCAACCGACCCAGCCAGCCCTCAAAGACCCCCGCGGCATCTGTATCTGTCAAGACGCCGACTACCAGGCCATCTACGCCGGCAAGTGGGGGACCGCAAATCGTCTTGATCTTCCAACCGCGTGACCTGTGCAGTTTGCGATCCTCGCGTGTGCTGGGCTACCGCCGATTTCCGCAGGCCGAACCCGACGGACCCCGGCAGACGACCGATCGACCCCGCACACCGAAGCTCGCCCATCCGTGCGGGCGTCCAACGAGAGATGTAAGGACGAGTGGCCATGACAAAGACCCGAGACGGCGCCGTCGAGCCCCACTGCCGCGGTTCGGCGACCCGACCAACCAACGCGGATTCCGCAAACGAGAGTTGATAATGACGTACACGAACCTGCCCGGCCAGGGCGTGGTCTTCTGGCCCGTCGGCACTGGCGACTCCACGACCGTCGTGGTCGCTGACCGCCACGTCCTCCAGGTAGACCTTCACGACATGGATGCGGCCGATGACGACGACGCCGTGGTCGCCGCGGTGATCGACCGGCTCGCCGAAACCCTGCCCACGACCGACGATGATGATCCGTATTTGGCCGTCTTCGCTCTCACCCACGCCGACGCGGACCACTGCGGCGGCTTCGGCGACCTGCTCGACTCCGACATTCTGATCGGGGAGCTGTGGGCCACGCCGAGGCTGTGGCGGGAGTTCGCCGGTGACGAGCAGGAGATGTGCGAGGACGCCCACCGGTTCCAGAAGGAGGCCGAACGCCGGGTCGCCGCCACCCTGAAGGCGGTAAAGGCAGGCCGGCAGCCGACCAGCGGGGACCGCATTCGCATCATCGGCTACGACGTCGACCGCGAGGACCACTCCTACGCCGAACTGCCAGACGAGTACTTCACCTACCCTGGTCAGGCCATCACGACAATGGACGGCGACGACGTGTCCTCGGTGTTCGAGGCGTTCGTGCACGCCCCGTTCAAGGACGACTGCGCCGCGGCGCGCAACGACACCTCGCTGGCGATGCAGGTGACGCTGCGCCACCCGGACGACGGTACCGAGGGCCACATCCTGCTGCTCGGTGACCTCGCGTACGAGACGATCAAGAAGATTTTCGACTTCTCGGCGCCCAAGCGCCCCGAGCGGCTCGCCTGGGACGTGACGCTCGCCGCGCACCACTGCTCGAAGAAGGTGATGTACGCCCCCGGCGACAACGGCGAGGAGGAGCTGAAGCAGGACATCCTCGACACGTTGACTGAGCACGCCACCGACGGCGCGTACGTCGTGGCCAGCTCGCGGCCATTCCGGGACGCTGACAAGCCCGGCGACAATCCGCCGCACCTGCTGGCCCGCGACCACTACGACGAGGTCGCGCCCGAGGGTGTGCTGTGCACCGGTGAGTACTCCGATGTTGATGCCCCGCGGCCCATCGTGTTCGGGCTGTGCCCGGGTGAGGGCCTGGTGCTGCTGCCGGTCGAGGAACTGGAGGAGCCCGACCGGGCAGTCGAGGCAGCCGGGTCGAGGGCGTCGCGGCTACTCAAGGCACTCGGCACGACCGCAGCGGTCGCGGGCGGGCTGGGTGCGGCGGTGTTGGCCGCGCGTGCGGCCAGCCGTCGCCGCCTGGCGGCTCCGGCGGGCTCGCCTGGCGTGGCCGGTGTGCGCGACGCGATCCGGCGGGCCCGCGGCGAGGACGCCGCGCCAGCCACCAGCGTCGGGTTCGGCGTCTGGTGACCGATACCGGCGCGGCGGTGTGGTCGGCCGGGCAGGAGCAGGCGCTGGCCGAGCTCATCCTGATCGCTGAGGGATCGCCCGGACTGAGCATCGTCCGGACCACCGCGGGGGACCAGCACGGCAGGATGATCGTCGAGATCTCCGTCGACTGTTCCGACATCCGGTCCGCAACCGGCGGGGTGCGGCTTCGGCAGCGGGAGCGGCTACGGATCGTCGTTGCGCGCGATCATCCGTTCGTCGTGCCTGCGGTCGAGGCGACGCATCGCCGCTGGGCTGTGCTTGTACATGTCACCGTCGGTCGAGTGGGACCCCTCCGATGGCATGTTCGGGCTCGTCGAGCGGCTGCTCACCTGGTTGGAGCGGGCCGCCGCCGGCCAGCTCGACGCGGTCGGGCAGCCGCTGCATCCGCCGGTGGCGTACAGCTACGGAGGCGGGGTCGCCGTGGTGCGGGCAGACGCGCCCCGCGCCGCGGATAGCTGCTGGTTCGGGATCGCGCTCCTGAACGTCATCAGCGATGGGCGGGTCGATGTGATCGGTTGGCTGCCCCTCGACCAGCAGTGGCCGATGACCGCCGCGGCGGCCCGCGCCGCCGCCCGCGTCTGCGGCGCGACCGTTGGGGAGGACGCGACCATCGTTTGCGCGGTGGCCGTCGTGCTCACCGACGAGATCGGCTTCGAGTTCCCGCTCACCGCGGCCGGACTGGCCATATCGCTGACAACGCAGGGCGTGTCGAAAATGCTTTTCCTGGGTCTGCTGGGCCTCATCGCGCGGTTCAACACCTTGCTCCCCAACTCCTACCGCAAGCTCGCCGATGAAGGTGGCACGGTGGGCCTGCCGGTGTACGCCCTGATCGGCACCCCATCTCGGGGTACCGTCGGGGGAACGGACCGGATCACCCACCTGGTCGCCTGGCGCCTGCCCGACGAGATCACCCCGCTGCTGTCCGTTCTGTCCACGTCGCAATTCGACAAGGACGATCTCGCGGCGGTCGGGGCTCAAGTGCAACGCGACGCCAACGACTGGCTGGCAACCGCCGAGGTCAACTGGGCGACCGTGTACGAAACCCGGCCGGAGGTTGCCACGCGACGGGATGCTCCGGCACCGGCTCGATGGCTGGCCGGCCGGCGGATCATCGTGCTCGGCGCCGGCGCCCTCGGCGCCCCTGTGGCGGAGGCGTGCGTACGAGGGAGCGCGGCCGAGGTCACCATCATCGACTCCGGCAACGTGCATCCGGGCATCCTGGTCCGGCAGCCCTACAACGACGCCGCCATCGGTCGGGCAAAGGCAACCGTGCTCGCCGAGCAGCTTCGGCGCATCGGCACCGGAACAGTAATCACCCCGATCGTCGCCGACGTGAGAACTTCGGTCCTCCGCGACGACTCGGGTCTACCTTCAGTTGATCTGATTGTGGACGCGACCGCCGACCGGGTCGTCCGGACGCTGCTGGAGCGCCGCCGCACCACCACTCGCGATGGACGGCCCACGATCGTCACCCTCATGATCGGCCACGAGGCGGCGCGGGGCGTCGCCGCCGTATCGCTACCACGCGCCACCGGTGGCCCAGCGGATATCCTGCGCCGCCTCGGTCTGACGGCCCGCACTGACGCATCGAGCCGGCTCGCCGACATCGTCGAGGACTTCTTTCCCGACCCGCCTCGCACCGACCTGTTCCAGCCGGAGCCGGGCTGCTCGGATGTCACGTTCACAGGCGGGACCGCCGACGCGACCGGGCTCGCCGGTCAGCTGTTCACCGGAGTGCTACGCCTGCTCGCCCAGCACGCCGATGGTGTCGACGTTGACCCGATGACCGCGCTCGTCGTACGCATGCCCCAGAACCCGCCACCTGCCTGGACGACCAAGGAAACCGGGCGGCCCCCTGCCGAGGGCCCAGTATGGCTGACCTGGCCGAACGACACGGTCGTGCCGGACGCCAACGGCAGATTCGAGGTACGCATCGCCGCCTCCGCGCGCGCCGAGATGCGGGCGGAGGCGCGTCGCGGCGCCCGACTCCGCCCCCGCCAGGTGGAGACCGGCGGCCTGCTCATCGGCAGCTTCGACGACGCGGCCAGCGTGGTGCGGATCGACGAAGCCAGCGGACCGCCGCCGGACTCGCGATTGTCGGCGGCGCATTTCCAACACGGCAACGAGGGCGTCGAAACCCTCCTGGCCACCAAGAAGGCCACCACGGCGCGGGTAAGCCGATTCGTCGGCATGTGGCACACCCACCCCGACGGGGTCGCAGCGCCCAGTCTCACCGACGAGGAGGGCATGGCCGACCTACTGGTCCCGGTTGCCGACGCGCCCCGACGCGCCCTGCTGCTAATCATCGGCGCTGCCCCGCGGCGCTGGGACTCGTGGCTCACCGACGACGGCGCGCCAGACTGGTATGCCAGAGTGGTGGACCGCACCCACCACACCCCGGGCGGGCGAGGCCACGCCAGCCCGGAGCCGCTCCCGCCCAACGGGAAAGACTGGTGGCCCGGCGGATATGCCGCACATCGCCTGGAGCGTAGCCGTCCGGCTGGGCATTGGCTCGCCTGGTGGAAGCGACGGCGACGGCAACGCGTCCGGCGGACTCGACGGTAAGGAGCACGACGATCAACGACAGCACTGGTACCGGTGGCGGAACGACCTCACCACCCCGGACAACACGCGACATCGGACTCGCCCTCTCCGGCGGCGGATTCCGCGCCGCGGCCTTCCACCTCGGCTGCCTCCGCGCGCTGCACGACACAGACCTGCTCCACCGCGTACGCATCGTCTCCGGCATCTCAGGCGGCGCACTGCTCGCCGCACTCTGGGCCTACGGTCCACCCGAGTTCGACGCCTTCGACGACACCACCATCGAGCTGCTGCGCCGCGGCCTACAGCGCAGCCTCGCCCTCCACGCCTTCGCCCCATCTGCCGTGGCCCGCAATCTCAGCGCAGCGGCAACCACCATCGCCGCGATCCCTGCCAACATCATCCGCCGCAAGCGCGCCACCACACTACGAAGGGCGAACCGGACCGACTCACTCGTCGCGGTACTCGCCGCCACCGCGTTCGGTGACAAGGCGATGCCCGACGTCACGCATCCCGGGCTGGACGTTGTGCTCACCGCGACCGACCTGAGAACCGGCGCCGCTGTCCGTTTCGGCAGTGCCGCAAGCAGTTGCTCACGCTACGGCCGCATCACGGAGCAGGTCACCGTCGCGACCGCTGTTGCGGCCTCGGCGGCCTATCCGCTGCTCCTACCCGCCCTGGAACGGCAATTTACCTTCACGCGCCGGGGCCAACAACACGTCGAGCCGGTCCTCCTCACCGACGGAGGAGTCTACGACAACCTCGGCCTTTCGGTACTGGAACCGGGCCGGTCATCGATGTTCACCGACCATGTCTACAACGTGCCCTACATCATCTCGTGCGACGCCGGCCGCGGCGCGCTGGCCTCCAAGACGCCCCACTTCCTGGCCTCCCAAGCCGCTCGCACATTCGAGATAGTTCACCAACGGGCCCAACACGCCGGTCGAACCCGCCTGCACGACTGGGGATCGACCGGGCGCCTCGACGGATTCGTCATGGCCTACCTCGGCATGCGCGACGACCGGCTTCCCGTCCCGCTTGCCGACCTCGTAGCGAGAGACAAGGTCGCGAACTATCCGACGAACTTCGCTCCGATGGCTGACGGCGACATCACCGCTCTAGCTGATCGCGGCGAACAGTTGGTGCGTACCCTTCTGCCCTCATATTGCAAGGCGCTCGTGTAGTTGCGGGCAGCCGGCTGCCGCCATTGTGCTTATTGCCCACCCATCCTCGGAGCGGTTCGTCACGCCGCGAAGGTGGAGCACTGGCCGCAACCGCTGGCGCTACGGCGGCCCGCCGGGACGTGCGCCGGCTGGCCGAGCTGCTGGACCAGCCAGTCTCGGCGGTAGCGCATACCCGCCGGCCAAGACGATGTGGCACTGCTCGATCCGCAAACTACCCCACCGAATGAACCCTCACCGCGCAGTGGGCGCACATCGTGGCCGAGGGGATGACCGCCGTGGACCTGGCCCCACAGTTACCGGCTCGGCTCGTAGACGACGTCGTCTGCCTTCTTCTCGATGTTGCCGATGCGGCATTCGACGAACAGGTCGATGAGGTCTAGGCAACGTTCGCGCGTGGTGCTTCCCGGCAGGGCGCGGGCATATACCCCGAGGACGATGTCCGTGACGTCGGGTGCCTCGGCTGTCTCACGGTTGGCCATGTCGTTGGCCGTTGCCGCGAACCTGTCAGCCCACACTTGGCATAGCTTCAAGGCGGCGGGCGGTAGTTCGTCGAGTCTCTGACTAAGGACGTGGAACATCCTACCGGGGTGTTCCTGGAAGGCCTCAGTATCTGCTAGGGGGTCCAATAACGCATCGTAGTCAGCGACGGACCTTTGCATATATCTGCCGATGTCCATGATCTCGGCGCGTACCTCGTCTGACGCATCGTTGGCGAGTTCGATGAGGAGGGCGTGGTCGGCGCGCGTCTCCGCTCCTTCGCGGACGTCGTCTGCGGAGGGAAGGTCGTCGCCGAGTTGGACAATGACTTCCGCGACTCCGCGACGACCGGCTTCGTCCGCCATGGCCAACGCTAGCGGCGGCTGTTCACCCGCCGAACCTACGTCGATACCCCGGACGTCGAACAACGTGGCGAGCTGGCCGGCGCGCCGCTTCGCGTCAGGAATCGTCGAGGCGATCATGCGCCCGAGTAAGGACTCCGCCGTGGCCGGCCGGGTGACTGCGAGTTGCCACGTCAGGCGGTCCAGGTAGCGGGCTGTGAGTTCCTCGTCTCTGGCATTGGCAAGCCAGAGGTCGATGAGTGCCCCGGCGAGCTCAGGGTCTTGCATGTGGACCAAGGACAGGGCCATGGGGACCAGGATGCGGATCTGCGCATGCTCGGCCTCGGCCGCTCTAGCGAGTAGTGGCGCTAGTTGTGGGAGCCTCGCGGCCCTGGTGTGGGAGTGGTTGAGGAGTTCTGCGGCCGTCGTGATCGCTGCGCCACGCGGATGGTTGAGGCCCGCGACTTCGAGGTTGGACGAGTTCCACGGCTCCGGTGGCGGGTTGCGGTCATACACCGCTGACGGGACCGCGAGAACATCGGCTGGCAGGTCGACGGCAGCCAGTTTGTTGATGAGCCGCAACAGGTCGAGGTCGACTTCCGCGATTGGTTCGCGTGTGAGCATCGCTCTGATCAGGTCAAGGACCGCGTTCACACCGGTGTCGTCGAGTAGGGAGACGTTGTCGGCGATGCCACGCAGGACGGCGCTGACGATGGGCGCCGGGGTGGTCGTGGGCAGGCTCATCGCGAGACGCGCAAACCGGGCCGGCTCCCTCGCCGTGTCCTGCGCCAGTCCAGTCGTGGTGTTGTAGAGGTTTTCTTCGAAGCGATCGGATACGTCAGGTTTCATGCCGGCGGTGACGCGCTCGATGTGGGTGGTCCACTCGGAGTCGCTCAGGCCAGACGGCACTTCACGTTCGCTGTGCCGATCAATCACTTGCGCCCAGGTGGATGGTTCCGACGGCGCTGGACCATGGGCGGACTCCAGCTCCGCGATCCGTTCGTCAAGATCGGCCGGCAGGTCAGCACCCATCGCCGTCTTGACGCGGGTGAGCACGATGAGTTCTTCCTGCGCCAGGGCGCTCAGCGTGTCATCGGCCAGCGCGGGCGAGGAACCCGCGCCGGTCCCGCCTGCTGGCGTGAACTCGCCGTACGCCACGCGCACACAAGCGAGCATGCGTCCTCGCTGTTCGGCTGTACCCGTGCTGACGACACGGCCCGCAACTGTTCCCCATGCCCAACCGACAGTCGTTCCCTGAGGAAGCCCGCGCACCCGCGGATCGCAGGCCCACTCCAAGGCATTGTCGAGCACTGACCCGGTTGCGGTGCCGTAGACGTGGCTAAGCAGCTCGTGGACGGGCAGGAGGTCGCTGCCGTGAAGCGATGCGAGTGCGCCGGCCACCTCCTCCGGCTCGGTTTGAACGGCAAGCGTGGCTGCGGTAGTGAGCGCGTCTGTTACCTCGTGCTCGATTGAGTTCGTTGACAGGCTAAGCACGGCGCGGGTGTACCGCAGACCGGTTGCCTGATCGTCGCTTCCGGTCGGTGTCCATGCATAATCCTTCGCCGTCCCGCGCCAGTCGCTCGTGACAAGGGGTAGCAGGGATTCGACGAAGGATCGCGGGGCTGCCTGCGCAGCGCGGTTGAAGATGCCGAGGCCGGTCGCGTCCCGACCGAGGATGCTGTCCCAGCCGAACAGCGAACTGCCGCTCCGGGCCGCGTTGATAGAGGCGGCGGCTTCGAGCCACGCCTGCAACGCGCGGGGGAGCTCGGCAGGCGTGTGCTTGGCGATCATGCCGAGCGCGTAACGACCGTCGCCGAACAGCAGGGCGGCTAAGTTGTTGAGAACGACCGCACGGTCAACCCCAAGACGCTGGGCGGCGGCGTTGGTGTCCGCTCTGTACTGCTCCTCGTCGTGGACTGCGGACGTCGCGGCACGAGCCAGCTCGACGAAGAGGTCTGCGAGGGCGCCTCCGCTCGCGCTGGGCCCGGCGAGGTGGATGAGGCGGAGGAATCCATTGAGCCAGGTCGTGACCTGGATGCTGCTGGCAGCTGCGGCGAGCGCTGCCGTTGCGGCTGCGTTCGGTTCATTGGCTGCTGATCGCATCAAAAGGTAGCCGCAGCCTTCTACACCGACCTGGCTGAGCAGCGCCGCATCCGTACTCGTTGAGGGAAGACCCATGCCGCCCACGACCGCTGCGGCGACGTCCAGGAGGCTAGAACTCGCGAACCGGCGCGCGAAGGGATCCGTGGTCATGGTGCCGAGGGCGTGCTGACGCATGGGGTCTGCGTTGTCGGCAGCGATCCGAAGGACGAGCGTCAGCTCTTGTTCCCAGACTTCGTCCATCTCGCTGAGCATCGACATAGCCGCCGCCCGAATGTGGGAGCGGGACGTCGTGCCGTCGAGCACGCCCGAGAGGTCGGCGAGGTACTCGTTCGATGCGCTGTCTTCTCGGGTCAGCGCCAGCATCGAGCGCACCTGACCGCGCCGAAGCAGCTCCTGTGGGCCAGAGGAAAGCAAGTTCGTGGCCGTCGCTCCCGTAGACTGAAGGGCGACAGCCGCGAGATAGTCGAACATCGCTTCGTGGAAGAACCGCAGTCTGCCGTTGTCGTCGACCATCACACCGTGATGCAGCAGAGAGTTAAGGGTGTCGTTCTCTGCTGCCATGAAGACGCGCGAGACGGACAGCATCCCTCTGTCGCTCATCTCCTTGGCGATTCGCAGTGCCGCCGCCGTGTACACGTTGGGTCCGAGTGTTGGGAGCATCCGTGCACTCATGAGCTCGTGATACTCGCGCAACAGTTGGAGGCGCGTGCGGAGGGCGGTCAGAGCCGGTCGGTCCTCTGGGTCAGCGGCCTCGTAAACCCGGACGAAGAGCGAAAGGTTGAGCACGTTCGCTGTCAACGTCAGCAGCGGTGCCGGGGTACGCGAAACATCTAGGTCAAGCGATGCCAGCGCGGCTCCCACCTGTTCAGCGGTCAGGTCGCCGATGTCGATCCTTGTAACGTTTCGGGACGCGGGGTTGTCGAGGTCGACTAGGCGGCGCAGGGTTGCGTCAAAACGTAGATCCTCAGACCGGCACGCGAGGAGCACCTTCATGTGGGCGGTCGAACGCGCCTGCTGCAACATATCGCGTAGCGCCTCGGAGACCGTGTGGCCACGTCCGGACAACATCGACGCCGAGTCGGCTTGGTCGACGACCAGGACGGACGGGTTGCCGCCGCTGGCTCGGGCCAGAATCTGGGCGGGCGAGCCATCGAAACCCATCGCCGGTTGTGCGCCCAGCTCAGCGGCGGTGTGCGCGGCCTGAGCCAAGTCGAGCCGCAACACACCCGTCGTGACACCTAGCGATGACAGCGTCTTACAGACTTCAGCGAGTACGTGAGACTTGCCAGAGCCGGGTTTACCTGCGACGACAACGACGGGTGGACCGTCGACTCGGTGGAGCTCATCAACGATCCGACCGACCTCGGATCTGTCTACATGGCCGAGCGCGGCCGGTCGGGACGTTTCTGCGTGGCTCACGTAGGAGGTCACCGTGTCGCGAACACGCTCCGACAACGCCGCGCTAAACCCAGTTACCGGGTGATGCCCCTTGTCGCGAAGGAACTTCCAGATCTTGTCCGAGGTCAGGTCTTCTGCAAAGTGGTCCTCGATGTAGCCGCGCAGAAGTCCGGCCACGGCCTCAGGGTCACCGCTCACCGTGGTGTTCAGCAGCGCGAGGAGCACCTGGCGGAGGGTGGGGTCGCCGATCTGCTCGAACGTTGTCATCCGCAGGCGCCGGTGGACGTCTTCCGTCCCGACGTCCCACTCCTGCTGGAGCTTCGTTAGGGCTACTCCTTCATCGTCATCGGTGAGATCGGCGGTCCAGCGATCGACGTCGTCCAGGCGTCGTGCCTTGTCTGCCATCGGGCCGAGCACGGACGACTTTTCGGAAGCGAAGACAACATGCGTGCCGGCGTCAGTCATTGCCGCCAATGGTCCTACGAAGTGCTCACGTCTAAGGGCCTGAACGGTCCAAGTCGTCGTGTGCGTTCGCTTGCACTGGTGGCCTTCGTCGGGTTTGCTGTCGCGGCCTCCGACAAGGCGGAACTCGATGGCGTCGAAGCCCGGCTCCTCCACGCGGACGGCGTTGAACTCATCGGCGAGGACCGGAAGTACGCCGCGCAAGATCGTCCACCGCGCCTCGTACCGGTCGCCGAGCTTGCCTGCGACGCCGCCGCCCGAGGATGTGACCCTGTGAGCCGCCTTCTTGGCAGACTTCGGGGGCTTCTTAGGTGTCGACGACATGAGGTGTCCCGGCTGGGTAGGCGTCCGATGGTCGAGATCATTCTATGTTCCAGCCAGACGGGCTCCGGGGTTCTCCGGTGGGCCGAGCGTGTCCTCTACTGGGTACCAGTCCGTTCGGTGTTCATCAGGTACGGGGCGCATCTGGGCACGCGGGCCGCGGCTGAGTTAAGAGTGGGCAGCTCAAGACGTCACTGGAGCATGAAGGACTCCTCGACCACCAGGACCGCCTGTTTGCCCGGCTTAGACGACCTTTCCCTTGCTGTGCTACTCCCGCCCGGCATTCGAACCTGCGCACTCGGCATTCGACGCGGAGAAAGGGTCCGGTAGCCGGGGGCAGGAGGAGTGCCGGCTACGGTGACCGAAGCGCTACCCACCTTCTCGGACGCTCGGCAGTGTCTCGGAAGCCCAGGGACGGGACCGTCAGGCGGGTTGTCAGCCCGCTGAGAGGTTCGGCGACCGCCGTTCGCGGACCACAGGAAGTACGAAGTCGCAGCTCACCACGGTTGTGCAGCGGTTCGTATGCTGTAACCCACGGTGCGCCGGAGAAAATGCCCGTGACCTGCGGAAACGTGGGTCACGGGCATTTCAAGATCTGTCCAGTGTGGACTTGAGTTGCTCCTGGGTTGCTCGCGTGCGCAGGGCATGTCACGCCATGATCGTTTAGCCGGGCTGGCTCGGCGGTCGTCAGCCGGCCGCTCTGGTACGTCGCTGCGGGAATCAGCCCAGCTCGGCGGCACCCTCCGGTGTCTGGGGTGCCGACGGCCGGGCCTGCCGCGGCGCTGTGGTGCCGCGGGCGCGGCCGGGTTCGACGCTCAGCCGTACGTCGTTCGGCGTATGGCCACCAGGCCCCGAAATGTCGACGCCCTCGGACCCCACCACACGCCGGCCGCGACTGATCGATCCCCGCTGCGAGTGGCGCGCTACCTGCTGTGGCTGACAGCGCGTCGCAGGTGATCGACGGGCGCACGGATCTGCTTGATATGCGGGTGATGGATTGCTACCTGGTCGTATCGCTCAGCGCGGTGAGCTTCTGCGCGGCCCAGCGCCGTCCCTCCCGCCCGGCTAGTCAGACTGCTGCAGCGCGGGCGGTGAGCTCCCGCTTCATGGCGTGGTCCGGCCGCCCGTCACCCGAGGGCCAGGTGCTGCGGGCTGAGCGAGCTCAGGAAGTCCTTCGCGTCGAAGCGCGCGCCAACCGAGGCGACGCCCGCCGTGTCGCCTGCCCCGGCCAGTATCCGAAAGGCTGCCTCGACGACCAGGGGCGCTGTGACCGCATAGATGTCCCGGCCGCTCGCCACCGCGCGGCGTTCCACGCCACCTGACCGTGCGACGACCTCGACCAGGAATGTCTGCGCTGAGCGGCCGTGCTCGTCGACCGCAACCGGGCCCGACGGGTCAGGGCCGTGCAGGTCGTCGACGGCGTTGCCCGACATGAACGTGGAGATCTCGGGCGTGTCCAGATGCGTCGGGATGGTGGCGCTGTCGGCCATCGTGAACTCGCCGACGACTGGCCGGGTGCCGATGGGCGCTGGGAAGGTCCACTCGGTGCGGGGCGCGTCGCCGGCGCGGTGCTGCAGTCGGTGGCCGGTGTAGGTGATCCGCCGGCCGTTCCGGCGTTGCGCGGAGACACGACCCGTCGCCGTGGTGCCAGGGGTGGGACGCCAACTGCTGAGGGCGTACGCGATGGTCAGATGATCGGCGACCGGCCAGGTGCCCATCGCCGCGGTGGCGAGCAGGTCTGCGAGGCCGCCGTAGAACGCGACCGCCGGCACGATGGGGATGCCGGCCTCGGCATAGCCGGCGAAGGTGTCCGTCACGACCTCGAGTTCGGCGGTGACGTCGAGATAGGGGATCCCGACGCGGATCGCGGACTTAATCGTCGGCGCGGCGGTGGCCGCGAACGGGCCGGCACAGTTGATCACCGCGTCGGCGTCCCGGAGCGCCAGGTCCAGGTCGGTGGCGCGACCGCAGGGGATCGGCGTCATGCCCCGCCGCCGGAGCTCGGCTACGACGAAACTGCCCGTGTGGCCCCCGGCGCCCAGGACCGCGACTCGCTCGTTCATGGTGCTCAGCGTCGCTCACGCGATCGGGCACGGCCAGTGTCCGCAACGACGTACCCCGTACAGTTTCGGACATGTCCTCCGTCGCTCTGGCCGTCGCGGACGGCACCCCGCTGTTCGAACTCGCCGCAGCGTGCGAGGTCTTCGGCGTCGACCGGGGGCTGGCCGACCCCTGGTACGACTTCACCATTTGCGGCCAGGACGGCGCGGAGGTCGGCGGCTGGCTCAAGGCCGGTATCCGACACGGCCTGGAGGCGCTGGCCGACGCCCACACGGTGATCGTCCCGTCCTGTCGCGACGTTGCCGAACCACCGCCGCTGGCGCTGGTCGACGCCGTCCGCACGGCCTATCGGGCTGGCGCCCGAGTAGCCTCGCTGTGTACGGGCGCGTTCGTGCTCGCCGAGGCCGGACTGCTCGACGGCCGGCGCGCGACCACACATTGGGCGCACACGGCGCTGCTGCACGACCGGTACCCCGCGGTACGCGTCGACGCCGACGTGCTCTACATCGACGACGGCGATGTGCTGACCTCAGCCGGCAAGGCTGCCGGCCTGGACCTCTGCCTGCATCTCGTACGGACCGACCACGGAACGGCGGTGGCCAACGCGCTCGCACGCAGCCTTGTGGTGCCCCCGCACCGCCCGGGCGGCCAGGCCCAGTTCATCCCCGCCGCGGTCGCGCACGGCCCGGACCATGTCCTCGCCGACCTCCTGCCATGGGCACTGGAGCGCATCGAGCACCCGATGACCGTGCGTGACCTCGCGCGCGAGGCCGGGATGAGCTCACGCAACCTCGCGCGGCACTTCAACGCGGTAACTGGGGTGAGCCCGCTGCGCTGGCTGCTGACCCAGCGGGTGCGGCGCGCACAGGAACTGCTGGAGACCTCGAACCTGAGTGTCGAGCAGATCGCATCGCGGACGGGCATGGGCACCGCGACGACGCTGCGCCGCCACTTCAGCCAACAGCTCGGCGTCCCACCCGAGACCTACCGCCGGACCTTCCGTCCGTGAGTCGCCGCCGGCGCTACAGCAGCGTGAGCGGCCGGCGCGCCAGGTTCATCGAAACGGCAACACAGCATGGGTTGCGGCGCCCAGGAGCACCACCCCCGCGACGAGCATGGCCGCTCGCCATCGATGTGTTGCTGTGGGCCCCCGACCTGGTGTCGCTGGCAGGGGTTGATGCCGCCGGCCTCAGGCTCGTCGACATCGACATGAGGCAGTGTCGGTTCGCCGGTGCCTACCACCTTGACCAACTGCAGATGGGGGGACGTTGCCGGTTCAGTTATCCTCCGGGTAACTCGCGCCTGCCGTGGGCGCCATCCAGATGGACCCGCAGGCAGGTGCTGGCCGAAGAACGCTCCTGGCGTCGCTGGCCAATAGAAGGATCTGAGGCTGTAAACGCCATGTTGTCCAGTCGGCCGGTCGTCGCTGACTCGGTCGATCGACCGGTCACCGCAGAGCGGCTTGCTGCGCTGTACCGCGTGCTGCGCAAGGCCCTCGAAGACGTGAAGAACGAACCAGGCGCGGCTGATTTCTATTACGCGAGATGGAAATGCTCCGCCACGCGGATACGACGGGCCGTCCCGAACGCGCCATCTTGGGGTTGTATTGGCTGGTTTCCGGCTACGGGTTGCGGGCCCTCCGGCCGCTGGCAGTCCTGGGCGTACTAGGTCTGATCGTGACGACGATTCTCGTGGGCTGGGGTCTAGCCCCTGCACCGCGCGAGCACATTGTCGGCGTCGTCACAACCACCCCCAGCCATCCGGGCCAGATAAGCGCCACGCTCTCCACAAGCACCCCCAGGCTCCCGCCGGCAGCGCAACGGTGGACCGCGCAACGCACCCGAATCGCCCCTCAGGTCACCATCGACTCGATCCTGTTCCGCAGCACAAGCGAGCCACTGACCACGACGGGAATCTGGAGCACCATGGTTGCCCGAATTCTTGGACCAATCCTGCTAGCGCTGGCCGTACTCTCAATCCGGAACCGCGTTAAAAGGTGATCGGTCGTTGCCCAAAGGGCTGCGGCGGCGCCGAGAGATCTGCCACTTTACCCATGCACGATAGTGCAAGAAGATCCAGTCGCGCCGCGGTGCAGGCGGGTAGCGCTCGCTGTGCTCGCGTTTTACTCTTCCGCCGCGAGGTCCGCAGCGGCGCACTGACATGAAACTGGGCTTGAGTGGTCGGCGGCAGCATCGGGGCGAAGCCTCGATGGGTTGTGGTGGGCGGGCTGGGCTGGTTAGGCGGCGGGGCTGAGTTCGACGGTGTATCCGAGAGATTCGATCTTGCG
>WNGE01004811.1_pt1 | contig 15470 bp, 8 predicted proteins | sample 5400651 | NCBI WGS metagenome assembly WNGE01 (sample SAMN13153370, study PRJNA577476) | soil metagenome | isolation source: 60 cm soil or saprolite under grassland replicate 2 | place: USA:California | collected 2016-06-15 | reverse complement strand
GAAAAGGGCAAAGAGTTGATCAGTCGTGCGCTGGATGAGCTCTATCCCGGCGACACTTTCAACGTGATCACCTTTTCCGGAGACACGCAGATCTTGTTTCCGGAACCGGTGTTCCCCTCGGCTGAAAACATTCGCCTTGCCAAAGATTTGTTGAGTGGTCGGCACGGGGGCGGCGGAACCGAGATGATGAAAGCCATCCGCGCGGCGTTGGCGCCCTCCGATTCACAGGATCATGTGCGTGTGGTGTGCTTCGTGACCGACGGATACGTCGGCAACGACATGGAAATTATTGGCGAGGTGCAGAAGCACCCAAACGCGCGCGTGTTCGCCTTCGGAATCGGTAATTCGGTGAATCGGTTTCTGATTGAGGGAATGGCTAAGGCAGGGCGCGGAGATTCTGAAGTTGTCATGCTCACTGACAAAGCCGACGTAGGGGCGCACCGGCTCTACGAGCGCCTGCGATCACCGCTGTTGACCGATCTTTCGATTGACTGGCGCGGGTTGCCGGTCAGCGACATCTATCCGCAACGCCTGCCCGATTTGTTCGATGGCAAGCCTCTGGTCGTTACCGGACGGTACACCTCGCCAATCAAGGGCAACATTCGCTTGCGCGGAAAGCGGGCGGGCGAAGACTTTGTTCGCGAGATTCCGGTCGCGCTTGCAGGCAGCGGGAGTCAGAACAATGTGCTCGCGGGTTTCTGGGCGCGGCGACGGATTGACGACTTGATGTCGCAGGACTGGGCAGGCGCACAAGCCGGAAACGCAAAGCCAGAGGTTCAAAAAGAAATCACGCAGCTAGGACTCGACTACCGCCTGATGACGCAGTTCACGTCGTTTGTTGCTGTGGAGGACCGGGTCGTCACGAAAGACGGCAAACCGCAGCGGGTGGAAGTACCGGTGGACATGCCGGAGGGCGTGAGTTATGAGGGAGTGTTTGGGGACAACTTGATGGGAGGTTATTGGGCAGCTGGGGGAGTCAACCAGTCGGTCACAGTGAATGCCTCCGTTGCAAGTACAAAAACTCGCAACGGGCCCGCGTCCGTTGTAGGCGGGGCGTTGGGAAGGATGGGTACCGTCTTTTCTGCTCACAAGGCTACACCACCACCGCCGTCCCCACCTCCGGCTGACGCGCCCAGTTCTCCAACAAAGCCTGAACAGCCGAAGCTCACACCCGAGCGCAAAGCGCTCGAATCAAAGCTGCATGCCTCGCTGCTCGAGGCATTCGAGTGCGCCGCGAAGCAGCAACAGGAATGCAAGCTGGTGCACGACGGCAAGGTGGAAGTGCAGATTTGGCTGACAGAAAATTCCGCGAGTGTGCTGGACGAATTGCGAAAGGCAGGATTCGAGCCAGGGGCAGGTGAATCGCCGGGAAGAACGCTGGTCGGAAAACTGCCGGTCGAAAAGCTTCAGGCGTTGGCGCAAATGAGCGAAGTGAAGTTCGTTTCGTTAGTTCGTAAGTGAGAGAGAAATCTGGGGGCCACGGTGCCTGTCCTGAGCGGAGGCGAAGGATCTCACCCGTGCATGGCATCTTCAATGCTGTCGTTGGGCACCGTTCCTCCAGAAGTGTTAGTAGGAACCAAAATCCACCGCATCCGTTGCTTACAGAAAGAGTGATCCATGAATCCACAGCTCGCCGTCGTTACGAACCGGCACTTCTGGATGGGGGTAGCTGCGACATTCATTGTCGGTCTTCTCGTCGCTACGGGAGTGCCGAATCTCATGCGAACTCACATGTCCATGTCCCAAGGCACAAGAAAGTACGCGGTGGCGGAGCTTGTTGGAGCAGGAGGAGGCGGCGGTGGTGACAGGGACGCGTTCTACGCATCCGACGAAGACCGCAAGATGGTGCGGACCGCTTCTATGGATCTTCTTGTGAAGAGCCCTAAGGAGGCTTCCGAGAAGATTCGGTTACTGGCAGCACAAGCCGGCGGATTTCTGATCAGCTCCGAGACGTATGGGGGTGAAAACGCTTCGACCGCATCTCTAGCCGTTCGAATACCGGTGGACAAGTTTGAACTAGTTCGAGCTGAGATATCCAAACTCGGGGTCCGCGTTGAAAGCGAGAAACTGGAAGCTCAGGACGTCACTAAGCAATACGTGGATCTGTCCGCAAGACTGCACAATTTCCATGCACAGGAGGCGCAGTATCTCGGAATCCTGAAGCAGGCCAGGACAGTTAAAGACACAGTCGAGGTGAGCGACAAGCTCAACGAGGTTCGTGCACAGATCGAACAGCAGCAGGCTGAATTTGACGCGCTCTCGAAGCAGGTAGAGACGGTCGCGTTGACAATCAACCTGCATGCAGAAGCAGATGCGAAGGTATTCGGTCTCCACTGGCGGCCGCTGTACCAGCTGAAAATCGCGGCACGAGATGGGATCGACGGTATTGGTGACTACAGCGCGGCGATGGCCACCTTCGTCTTCTACATTCCAGCAATTGTTCTGTGGCTGGTCACGATTTTGTTGGGCGTTGTGGTCGCGTGGCGCATGTTGAGTTGGGCTTGGCGAGGGTTGTTTGTTCGATTCAAGACTCAACAATCCTCGTGAACCGCAGGGAATCTGTTTCTAGTCGTTCACCTGGAAGAGCGGCCATTCATGGCCGCGAACCGAGCTGCGTACTGGAGGAAGCGAGCTTTAGCTCGATCCGTATGCGGAGTAGAGAGCGCCCGCAAGCATTGGCGACAGTCATGAATTCCCTGCAAGTCCGCGCTGGGCGGGCGTTCTCCCAACAGTACCGATTACTGCTCGGTGCTAAGGGGAGAGAATTCATGAAGAAGCGATTGGGGTTTCTGCTGGGTGCGATTATTTTCACGTTACTGTCGGTTACCAGCGTTAGAGTCTTGCGGGCTGCTCCGGGGCCTTCGAAGGAAGCATCTGCGTCGAAGCCGACTGAAGAAATGGCCGACGACAACGCCACCGCACTCACCATCTACAACCAGAATTTCTTTGTCGCGCGTGAGCATGTACCGCTGGACTTACAGCCAGGAGTAAACGAGGCGCACTACACCGGGGTCGCCGCGCATCTGGAGCCGGACTCTGTGATTCTGCGCGACCCAGGCGGACGCGCTCTGCAGATTCTGGAGCAGAACTATCGCAACGATCCTGTCTCGCCCGAAATGCTGCTCTCTTTTTACGAAGGCAAGACCATTGACTTTGCGGTGGGCCGCAATGCGGACGGAAGCGATGTGAAGATCAAAGGGAAGGTTATTCGGAGCGGATTCGTTCCGATGCACTACGTGAATGGCTATCCACAGCAGACTTCGACACAGTCCATTGTGGAAGTGGATGGCGTGTTGCGATTTGGACTTCCGGGACAGCCGATTTTTCCCGCACTCAGCGCTGATTCTGTCCTGACGCCGACTTTGAGCTGGTTGCTCCAGACCAATCAGCCCGGAAAGTTCGACGCCGAGATTTCGTACGTGAGTGGTGGCATGGACTGGAAGTCGGACTACAACATCGTGGTGCAGGATGGCGAGGGCGCGCGTTCCCACACCGATTTACTTGACATGATCGGCTGGATCACGATGCACAACCAGAGCGGCAAAGGGTTCGAGAATTCCCGAATCAAGTTGCTGGCGGGAGACGTGAGCAAAATTCAGGAGCAGACTTTGGCCGGGCGCGCTTATGGTGCTGCCAAAGAGGCGGTGATGGTTGATGCCGCCGCACCCGTAGTTCGCGAGAAATCCTTCGACGAATTTCACCTTTACACCCTGCAGCGCCCAACCTCGCTGCGCGACGAAGAAACCAAGCAGGTGGAATTCGTGAGCGCGACCGGGATTCATGCGCAACGGCTGTTCATTTACGACGGAGCGCAGATGGGGCAGTATGCCTACTACAATCCCGAGCAAATTCGATCTGATGCGAACTACGGAACGGCTTCGAATCCTAAGGTCTGGTTGATGGAGGAGTTCAAGAACTCCGACACGAACCACCTCGGAATTCCGCTGCCCAAGGGCAAGCTGCGTTTCTATCGGCGCGACACCGACGGCCACCTGGAATTCGTCGGCGAGAACACGATTGACCACACTCCGAAAGACGAAACCATCCGCGTTTTTACCGGTAACGCCTTCGATGTGACCGGTGAGCGCAAGCGCACCAACTATCGCGTGGATTCAAACCAGCGCTGGATGGATGAAACGTTCGAGGTCCGCATTCGCAATCACAAGAAGACAGCGGTGGACGTCCGCGCCGTCGAGCACCTCTATCGCTGGACCAACTGGAAGCTGACCGAACAGTCAGCGAACTCCACCAAGAAAGATGCTCAGACGATTGAATTCCCGGTGACCATTGTGCCGAATGGCGAACAGGTGATCACGTACACCGTGCATTATTCCTGGTAGAAGATTGGCCACGTAGGGGCGGGTGCCCCCACGCGCCCACCCCGGACGAGGGCGTCCGGGGCTACTGGGTTCGTTTCGGGAACAGGCGATCAAACACAACCCACATGACCGCGATCAGCACAAAAAGCAGCACACTGCCCTCAGGACCTACACTTCCGCCGGTCAGCCACGAAGGCCCGTGCAGGGTGGCTTGTAGAAGGTGTCCCGGTTCCATGACGCCGCTATCAGGAACGCCATAGAAGAAACTTTGCGCCCAATCCCAGGAGGCGTGCATTCCCACTGCAAACCAGAGATTGCCGGTACGCCGCAGCGTGAAGCAGAAGAAGAGTGCCACAGCGCCTGCGCCAAAGGTCCCCAGCCAGGTCTCGCCGGGGTTGGAGTGATGGACGTAGGCGAAAATCGCGGAGAGCAAAATAGCGGCGGGCCAGAAGCCGGCGACCTGCTGGATCGCGAACTGCGTGTATCCGCGAAAAGTAAATTCCTCGAACAAAGCGACGCACAAGAAAAAGATTGCCCAGAAGACGGCGAGCTTCCAAACATGTGTCCCGTGTAATGCCACCCCGCCATAGGAGAGTGTTCCCGCAGCGTGAATTATGAAAAGGAGCAGTGACAGGAAGAAGAATCCCCACAGCACGCCAATCCAGAACAGCTTGCCGAAAGCCTGCGCGACGGGTAATCCGAAGTCTCCGAATGGTCGGCGTTCAATACGGCTGATTGCGAGCGCAGGCGCAATCATGGCAAAGGCTAAAACCGCTTTGGCCAGCAAAGCTCCCCAGAGCCTTGGCGTGCCTGCCGGGAGAACATATTCGATAGCAGTGCTGAGTACTAGAAAGAGCAGTACCGCTACGACGACGTAAAGCGGAAGAAACTGAAGGTCGAAAACCTGGCGCTGTTCTTTTGACGGAGGCCGTAGCCATGCGGGCAAGTGAGGCCGGGTAATTGGTCGGTCGTTGGTTGTTGGCTGTAGGTCGTTGGCCAAAACTCTTCCATTGTCGCCGCATCGTTGGGTATTCGTCGTCGCCAAAAAAAATCTCAACTCATACCGATTTTGCCAACGACCAAAGACCAACGGCCAACGACGGTTTCTCAAATAGCGCCTCGTCATGGTAAAACACTCGCTTCCCTATGGGCAGGTTTTTCAGCCGCGAACGCTTTGGCAACGCACAAATTGCTGCTGGACTGTTGCTGCTGGTATTCATGGGCGAATGCGTCTGGCTCATTCGTCACGAGCATTCGAGCTCGGCATCCATAAGCGACGAAGAGTTCGACCGCGTGGGCGAGGGAGTTGCACAATGGCACGGACCCGTGATCTCGGGAACTCCGTTGGTTGCGAGCCCGTCGGTTAAAATCATTCAAACGCGCGGCGGCTCTTTTGATCGCAGTCACTCGCCCCTGTGGTATCTCATAGCATCGGCGCCCGTGGCGGCTTTGGACGTTTCTCCAGACCACTGGCTCTGGGTCTGGCTTACGCGCGCGCCCTACGTGCTGTTCGGAGTAATGCTGGGCGGATCGCTCTGGTACGTGTCCCGAAGGCTTTACGGCAATGCGGGCGGCTTTATAGCGCTCGGGCTGTATTGCTTTTCGCCAACAGTGGTCCGCACCAGTGCGCTGTGGTCTGCGGAACCGGAGATTGGCGCCGTCTGGGGACTGTTCGGAGCCGTCTTCACCGCCATTGCCGTCTCCCATACCCTGTATGCACCGCGCGAAGTGGTGCTGTGGAACTGGCGGCGGATTGTGTTGCTGGCGGTTTCGCTTGCCTTGGCCATCGGGTCACAGTTTGAGCTGGCGATTGTCGTGCCTCTGCTACTGGCCTTCATGCTGTATCTCGCACCTGAGCGGAGGACTTCCGCGCTTGCGATTTTGGCAGCTGCTTGTGCCATCGCGGTCGGGCTATTGTTTTGCTCGTACTTTCTTCATGCCGGCCTGTTCTGGCGAGGCGTCCTCAACGCAAGAATGTTGGACTTAACCTGGCCCGCTTTCGCGATGCCGGGGACATATCGGCAGGTATGGAAAGAAATCGGGGAGAGTGGACCAGTCATGGTTGTTATGGTACCGGCAGCAGTTCTTGGATATCTGTTCTGGCGTCGTTGCCGTTACTTTGGCAACACCGCCCCTTTGATTGCGGGATTATTGTTCGCCGGATTGCGGGTCGGATCGCCGCACGCCGCCGACTCGATCTACAGCCTGGCTGCGGTTGTTTTTCTATTCGTGTTCGTCGCCGGCATCGCCGCTGACGCAATGGAAACAAAGGCCGGGAACATGGTTTCGGCCATTCTGGCTGGCCTTGTGGGCGCAAACGCCCTTTGGAACCTGATCAAATTGTGGAATATCCCTAGCTGATACCGCCACTTGGAAGTGTAAAATTAAGAAAAATCCCGCAACCTCCGGGGCACTGCATCGTTCTAATGAGTAAGAGGGGGCGAATATGCGTGCTGCGACCTTCAACTGGTCCACGCCATTAACTATAGTGGCGCTAGTTCTGTCCTTGACAGTTCTTCCATCATCGGCGCAAGTGACTGGCCGTAACTCGATCGCCTTCGGCACCTCAATTCACGGAGTGCCGCCGAGCGTTACGTCGTTCAACTTCGGCGGACAACGAGGATTTCACGGAGTGCCTGCGAGCGTAACTTCGCTCGGCTTCGGCAGCTCAGGCTTTCAGTTGAATCGTCCGTTTCGCACCAATCGGCCATTTGGCTTTCGGCGCCACAACAACTCTAGATTTGCCAGTCCGTTCTTTGGAGACATTGTGGCGGTCTCTTACGCTTATCCGATGTATGCGATGGATCCCGGCGTGGACGAATCCATGGAAGAGGACTATCTCGGCGGGCCAACGATTTTCGACCGGCGCGGATCGGGTGAAGATTACCGCAGGCCGCAACCGCGAGAAGAACGAGACTACCGAGACCGATCTGATGAGGCACCTGCGGCCCAGCCGGTTCCTGAAAAGCCCACTCCGCAGCAACCCACATTGTTGGTTTTCAAAGACGGGCATCAGGGCCAAGTGTTGAATTATGCGATTGTCGGAGAGACGCTTTACGACCTGAGTGATGGGCGAGCGAAGAAGGTAGCTTTAGCCGAGCTTGACCTTTCCGCTACGGAGAAGCAAAATGACGAGCGCGGCGTGGACTTTCGAGTTCCTGCAGCGATGAAGTCGAACTGACGAGAGCCAAAGTGAGCAAGATCCCCGCATTGGCGTTGGCGTTGACACTGTGCGTACCGGCACTAGCGCAGAGCCGAATTTCAGTTGGTCGGCCGGCCGGCGCGCCGGTTGGCATGAGTGGGCGACACTTTGGCCCGGGAATTGTGACCGTAGAGAGAGGGCACCGACGCCCGGTCGGGCGCTCTCCTTATTTCTATGGGTACGGTGCTCCCTATTTTTATTCCGACGACTACCGGTACGACCAGGCGGAATATACGAGCCCCGAGCCTGCACCTCAGCCGGCGCCCATCGTTCAGGAAAAACCTGAGCCTCTGCCGGAACCTGTCCTGCTGGAACTGCACGGAAACCAATGGATCAAAGTAACGAATTTTGGTGAGGCCTCACGGCAGGCGCTGGGTTCATCAGCAAACGCCGAGGCGCAGCCGCCAAAAGAAATGGCTCCAGCGGTGCTCGTCTATCGCGACGGTCGTAGTGAGGAAGTGAGCAGTTATTCAATCATTGGCAGCGCGATCTATACCAAGTCAGATTATTGGTCGAACGGAAGTTGGACGCGCACTATCCAAATCGCAGACCTCGACATTCCTGCCACTCTCAAGCAGAACCAGCAACGCGGCGTGAAGTTCGATTTGCCCTCGGGCCCCGATGAAGTGGTTATAAGGCCGTAGGTCGTTTCATGGGCGACTCGATCCCGCAGGTAATCCAGAATCGCAATCAATGACTGGTGGGTTTTTCCGCTGGCGTCCCCGCAACAGGCGGAGGAGCTGCAGTTGCCACTGTTTTCATATAAGGAAGATTTACCGACCCCATTTGTCCCGTCGCCAGATCCTGCACCAACAACCGCACAGCGGCTGTGCCAGCTGGCGGCGTGATTACAATGGTATGCGGCAGTCCATGCTGGGTTTGAATCTCAGCATACTGCTTCTCGGTGAGCTTGGCCTCGAAGTCCTGATGCATGAAGTTTAGAGGCTTTCCCTTCCCGTCGAATGTGCACACCGCAAACTTCAGCGCTAGTTCGCGCGTACCGTCATCGCGCGGCACGAACGTGAGAGTTGAGGGATAAACGGCAGCAGAGAACTTCGCTTCGCCTGGCTTATCCGCCGGATACTGCTTGGCGACCATCAGCACAGAAGTGGACGTCAAGTAGTCCAGACAGCCGGCTTCCTGAAGATCCTTTGATTTCTGCTCGATGGCTTCATCGCCTCTTGCGAAATAACCTTGCCGATACGCCAGTCGTAAACCGGGTCTTTTGCCCTTAATTATGATTTTGTGGAACTCGCCGTGCCAATTGCTGGAGTCTGGATAGTAGGCGATCTCGTAAAAAGAAGTTCCGTCGTTGACTGCTTTTCGCACACAGTCGCCGAGATCATTGTTGTTGATGCAGACAATGCCTCCAGTCTGGTCGGCCAACACTTCCATTGATTGCTGCCGGTTGAAGCGGGATTGATCTTCGCGCTGGATCTGGCGCCCGATGCTGTGCTGACCTGTCACTGGATTGCCTCTCATGCGAGCGCTGGCTTGAAACATGGACTGGGTTTGCAGTCCGGATGGGTCCATCGGATAGACCGCAACTTTGGCGACCGCTAACGCGTCCGCTGCCACTGCCATCTGGTCCTGATAAACGCGAATGCCTGCAAATCCCAAGTCCACATCAGGATTGATCGCGATAGGGAAGGACGACGAAATCCATAACAGATTCTTGCGCCCGGGGTATCCCGCGACATGCCGCGCTATGGCGCGCAAGGCATCGAGAGTTATACGTATGCGCGTGTCCATTTGGGCTGCGTACACTTCCCGCTCAAACTGCTCGATCTCGGTAAGAGAAGCGGCCGGAAGGTTGGTGTCTTCAAGAAAGGCAGACATTGCATTTGGGTCATCTATCGGCTCCACCTCCGTCCCATTGTCAGCTTCAACCGACGAACTTTTCTGCAGGGCTGCCTTTAGAAGCTTGGGGTCGGTAGTAAAGTTTTGGATCAAGCTCAAGCGCCGGCCAAGTAGGAATACTGCTACCGGCACATCGTCAGGAATTGAAGCCAGCATTTTGATCATTTGCCGGTGCACTTGCATCTGCGAGACGCGGTCGGTGTTGAGGCCATCCACTAACAGCACCGTGGGCGGCACAGGGACTTTGTTCATGGTGACGATATTCGTATAGACACCCGCGGGTAGAGTCAGCTTGCCATTGTCCTGGGCAGCAATGTCGGCCACATTTACAGCGCGAAATGCCGCAATCTTTTGGGGGTGCTGCTCTCGCTTACCTCCTACTTGTTCGGACACCTGAAAGTCATCGGCGGTGAGCCCAGTTATGGCATGCCCTTGGTGGTCCCTGGCGACAACTTCGACCGCAACCAGGCGAGAAGCAGCTTGGAAAGTGGTGACTGGCGGCGGTGGTGCAGGACCCGCAGGTGCCGCACTCTGCTGTTGTTGAGCGAGAGCGGCGGTAACCAGGAGCGTGCCAGCGCAGACGCGCCAGACGATTCGGCAATTCTTCATCACGGGCCTCGAAGACGACATATTAGTTCGGCGATGCCAAAATGTCGTCGTAGTAGTTGAGCATGGCGCGACGTGGAGTGTCTTTCAGCCCCTTGAGCGGGATCTTTGCCTCAGTCGAACTGTTACCCGCGATGCGAACACGCCCAAGGAATGCGGTCTTGCCGTTCGCGAGCTCGAGGTAAATCGGAACCAACATGCGAAAATTTTCGTTTACGTCCGATTGAGTGACTTTGAAACTGAACACCACGTCGCCGTCCGGAGCTTTGTCGAAACTGGATTCGAGCTTGTAGTGCGGCAGCGAGGTCCCGTAAACGTATTCGTCAAAAAACCAATCCATCTTGCCATCGCCGATCCGCTGCATGTCCGCAGTCAAGTGCTTTTCGACGGTGGCCTTGAAGTCTTCCGTCGTGGCAGCGCGTCCATTGTAGGTCTTGGTGAAGTCGTGCATCGTCTCTTTAAAATTTTGGTCGCCGGTTTGGTTGCTGTACATCATCATGCGCAACATATGAAGTATGTACGCGCCTTTGGGATAGATTAAAGATTGGGCAATGCCGCCTCCTACTTTGCTGTTGTCCAGCCGGTATCCCATCGTGACCGGCCCAACATCAATCGGTCGATATCCAAAACGGTTGCGTTCGATAATGGTCTTGCGTTCGTAGTCCCAGAATTCCATGTACTTCTTATTGCTCTTGTCACCATAGGCGCTCTGTAAGAAGAGCGAGGCGGAAAAATCGGCGAAGCCCTCACTCATCCACTGGTCTCGATAAGAGCGAAAGCCAACCATCTGGCCCCACCACTGGTGCGCCACTTCGTGCGGCGTAACTACGTCCCAATAGATATTGTCCTGCCAATCGAGCCCGAGAAAATGACGGACGGTGGTGTCATAGAAAGCGCAAGTGGGCAGCCAAACCAAACCTGGCCAGGATTGGCCGTAGTTACAAGGGGTCTGCTGAGCAATGTTGAGGCGCTTGAATGGAAGATCACCGAAGTAACTGCTGTACAGGCCGATTGCAAACTGCGCTTGGGCGAGAGGCTGCTTCATCATTCCCAATGTGTTCATGTTCCCCATACCGCGATCTTTCAAGCCCGCGACCCAGTCTGGAGGTTCTTCGTTGGCATATGCCGCAACTAAAAACTGTGGAGAAGTCACCTTCGCATCCTCCTCCTTCATCCGGCCAAACTGAAAACCGGCGGTGGGCTGTGGCACATCACTCTTCCAGACGGTCACACTTGTTCCGCCATCCGTTGCTTCGCTGACCAAGTCCCCGGATGCGGCCATTTTCATTCCCTTCGGGATTCGGAAGGTCATGTCAAAGGAGGTGTAATCACCAAAGCGTGCGTGCGCGTTAGACGGAAACCAGTCCTCCCGTGCGATCGGATAGTAATTTCCCTCGCCCCAATTCTGAATTGCATCCTTGCCACCGTATGCTGTGGTTATGGTGAACTTGTCGCCACGGGCGAGTGGCTTGTTGAGGAGCACATAAAAATCGGGATCCTCATCCTTATCTTCCTGGATGAAAGAGATAGCTTGGCCATCTTGCGACGTGACACTCTGCACTCGCAGCGTTCGGTACAAATCGAATGGGATAACGCGCAGCCCGTCCACTTCCGAAACGAAACTGGTAATTGACTTCGCGGTGAGGTGAGCGTTCTTCTCAATCGTGGTGTCGAGCTGTTGATGTTCGATATGGATTTCATTCAGCGCAGCGCCGCGGCCAAGCTTGTCCCGATAATCCGCTGAGATGGAGAAAGCGGCCCAAAGGCCCTCCTTGTTCTCGTCGTAAGTGCGCAACTCAACTTCGTCAAAATCGCCAGCGGGATCTATCGTGAACAGCATTTTTCCGCTGTAGTGCTTTCCATTTATAAAGGCGACGAACAGTCCTCCTTGGCGCTCGCTTAGAACGTCCTCAAGAATTCGAGCACTGATGTTACTGTGCAACTTGCGACGAGTTATGTGTTGGCTGTCCTGAAGTACACCAGTGTCACACCCGCCCGACGCTACTGCCCCAGCCTTCTTGAGTTCGTCGTAGGTGCTATCAGTGAACCGAAGCGCCAGGCGCTCGAAAGTTTCGTTGAATTCATCTTCTTTCGTGAGCAGCTTCAGACTCCGCTCTTCGTCGTGGGTGGGAGGGATCAACGTCATGTTCCCGTTCCCCACAAACACCGCTCCTGTCACTTTCCCATTCACCGGCGCGACGAAGCAGACGGTACCTGAATGCAAGTGGAAGGTAGCCGCGTCACGCTTGAGGTCGAAATTGCTGACCGTGACCGCTTCGCTGCCCAGCCCGATGTTCCGCAGTTGTTGATAAACGGGGTCGGCGTTTGGTCCCGCCGGAGCCGTCTGTGCGTGCGTCACCACCGACACTACCAACAAAGACACTACTGCCACTGCACAGCGAAGATTGAATTTTTTGCGCAAAGGAGCCCTCCGGCGCGGGGAAGCAGGCCAATTCTGCCTCAGAAACGGTGCACGCGCAAGCGGAATTGATAAGACTTCAAATCAGCTACAGCAGCAAAGAGGATACTGCTTACACTTTGGCGCTTTCCACTCAGAGTGCATGCATTTCTGTGGTTCACAGCGTGCTCAAATCGAAGGCCTACCTGCGCCTCGCATGGTATAATGAAGTCGCACGCAATAATCAATAATTACTTTAGTTGCAATAATTTACAAGGCGACCATGCGGCACATTCTCGGTTGCGCCAATTGTTAATGGCTAGCAGCTAAGCGCTTCTTTTTATGGCAGACGATCAGAATCCCCAACCGGCAGCGCTTTGCGGGCGTCTGAGTCCGCAGCTGCCGTCCCGAAGCGAAGCGAGGGATCTCCAACCACGAGAATTAAATTATGGCGGATGATCAGAACCCACAACTCCCCCTAACTCCTCCTCCGGGCGATGGTAGCCCAGGTGCGGCCAACATCCAGCCGGTCAACATTGAAGAGGAGATGCGGCGGTCGTATCTCGACTACTCGCTCTCCGTCATTATTGGCCGAGCGCTACCTGACGTTCGCGACGGGCTCAAGCCTGTCCATCGCCGCATTCTCTACACCATGCAGCAGATGGGCCTGCAGCCCAACCGTGCCACTCGTAAGTGCGCCCGCATCGTCGGCGACACCATGGGTAAGTACCATCCGCACGGCAACCTCGCCGTGTATGACGCGTTGGTCCGCATGGCGCAGCCGTTTGCCATGCGTTATCCGCTGGTGGATGGGCAAGGAAATTTTGGCTCGGTTGATGGTGATCCTCCGGCGGCGGACCGTTATACCGAAGCTCGGCTCGCGCGTGTTGCGACCGCGCTGCTTGAGGATCTGGATAAAGATACCGTCGATTTTCGCGAGAACTACGATGGCAGCGAAGTTGAGCCGGATGTTCTTCCCGCTCGAATTCCGAACTTGCTGATCAATGGCTCGGACGGAATTGCCGTCGGCATGGCAACCAAGATCCCGCCGCATAATCTGACCGAGATCGTAGAGGCCGCGATCACGCTGGTGAACAATCCCGCGACAACCCTTCCGGAAATTCTAAAGATCGTGAAGGGGCCGGACTTTCCGACGGCCGGAATTATTCACGGCAAAGCCGGCATTCTCGACGCCTACAAGAATGGACGCGGCCGCTTCACTATGCGCGCCAAGGCGGCGATTGAAACCTTTTCCAAAGACCGCGAGGCCATCATCGTCACCGAGATTCCGTATCAGGTGAACAAGCGTTACCTGATCGAGCGCATGGCCGAGTTGGTTAATAACAAGACTATCGAAGACATTTCCGACATTCGTGACGAGAGTGATCGTGACGGCATGCGCATTGTGATCGAACTGAAGCGCGGTGCCGAACCGCAGATCGTGCTCAACAAGCTATTCAAGCATACGCAGATGCAGGAAAACTTCAGCATGATCCTGCTTGCCGTTGTGCACAATCAGCCCAAGGAAATGGGCCTGATCCGGGCCATTCAGCATTTTATTGATCATCGCGTAGATGTTGTCCGCCGCCGCACCGCATACCTACTGCAGAAGGCGAAGGACCGCGAGCACATCTTAGAAGGCTATCTCACTGCTTTAGATCATTTGGACAACGTGATCGCGATCATTCGTGGCAGCGCCAATCGCGCCGACGCTCGCGAGAATTTAGTCACATATTTCAGCGGTAAAAAGATCGAGATCAACACTACAGGACGACCGCCGAAGCTCGATCCCGAAAAGCCGTTCACCACAATTCAAGCCGACGCCATTCTAGAACTGCAATTGCACCGGTTAACGCGGCTTTCGATTGATGAAATTAACAAAGAGCTGGGCACCACCCGCGAAAGCATCGCCGAATATGAATCCATTCTCGGCTCGGAGAAAAAGCTCCGCAAAGTGATCGTCACTGAGCTTGAGGAAATAAAGAAGCTCTACGGCGATGAGCGCCGAACGGTAATCGAAGACGAAGCTGCGGAGATCATGCTCGAAGATCTGATCGCCGACGAACAGGTTGCGGTCACGGTCAGCCACGGTGGATACCTGAAACGCACGCCGATTTCAACGTATCGCCAGCAACGCCGCGGAGGGCAGGGCCGCACTGGCATGAAGACGCGCGACGAGGATTTTGTCGAGCATTTATTCATCGCCTCGACGCATGCCTATATTCTCATCTTTACCAACACCGGCCGCGTGTACTGGCTGAAGGTGTACGAGATTCCTGACGTTGGCGCAGCCGGCAAGGGCAAGCACGTTTCGAATCTGGTTGGCTTGCAACCTGGGGAAACGGTGCGCACCATGCTCGCCGTTCGCAACCTGGAAGAAGAGGGTCGTTATGTTTTCTTCGCCACGCGCAACGGCACGGTGAAGAAGACCCCGCTGAAGGATTTCAGCAACGTGATGTCGCGCGGGATCATCGCGATCGGAATCGACAAGGGGGACGAACTGGTCGGCACCACCCTGACTGATGGCAGCCAGATCATCTTCCTCGCCTCGCACGATGGTCAGGCCATTCGCTTTGACGAGTCTGACGTGCGCGACATGGGCCGTCCGGCTTACGGCGTTCGCGGCATGAAGCTCGACGAAAAAGATTACATCGTCGGCATGGCGACCACGCCGAAAGACCCGAAGAAGGCCGAAGCCGAACTTGAAAAGGCCAAGGCCGAAGCCGGAGTGCCGGAAGCGACCGCCACCGACGCGACCATTCCGATCAAAGGCTCGCTGATTTTATCGATCACCGAAAACGGCTACGGCAAGCGCACGCCCGCCGACGAGTACCGCCTCCAGGGACGCGGCGGCTCCGGCGTTATCAATGTAAAGACGACTGAGCGCAACGGCAAAGTGGTCGGCATCGCCCAGGTGAGTGAGAAGTCGGAACTGATGCTGATCAGCCAGTACGGCAAAATCATCCGCATGGATTCTGGCACCATCCGCGAATCCGGTCGGAGCGCACAAGGTGTCCGCCTGCTGCACATGGAAGCTGGCGACCGCGTGGCCGCAGCTGTGGTAATTCCGCCGGAAGAGGAGCCA
>WNGE01006368.1_pt1 | contig 15471 bp, 8 predicted proteins | sample 5400651 | NCBI WGS metagenome assembly WNGE01 (sample SAMN13153370, study PRJNA577476) | soil metagenome | isolation source: 60 cm soil or saprolite under grassland replicate 2 | place: USA:California | collected 2016-06-15 | reverse complement strand
CACCCCCCACGACGGCGATTGTGCTAAATCCTGCCCTGATGGCAGCTCGAGTTCGAGTTGTTGCGTCGCCCGGCGCGGCGGTTTCGCAAAGGTTGAATTTCAGCTTGCTACGTCGAAGTGCTGCTTCAATACCCGGCCACGCGCTTCGTGCTTTGGCAGCCACATGATTAATAATGATCAGGAGGCGATTTCCGTCGGTCATGAAGGGGAAAATCTATCACATGAGATGCCTGACGCTTGGTGATAAGCTACAGAGCCTCTTGCAAAAGTCGCCGGGCTTAAGTTCGATCTCTCATTCACCCCATGCTTTAGCTTGGGGGAGTGCGCCAAATGTAATTAGGAGCAACCGTTTTAACGGTTTGCGCGCGGCGAAAATCTGAGTGTCTAAGCGGAAAACCGTTGAAACGGTTCGCGAGGTTCTGAACCGAGCTCCCACCCCAAGCTAAAGCATGGGGTGAATGAGAAAGCGCGACTTCACAAGGCGATCTTTGGGCGCAGCTAGTGACTTTTGCAAGAGGCTCTACAGACTGATGAACCCTGTGCTCACCGCCTTCGGACGTTGTGTGACAACTCGAGTTGATGCCACGGCGCAAGGCCGTGGCATCCGCAGGTCTTCTTGACGTTTCTGCAGCAGTGAGCGTGAATCTCCACGGCGCAAAGCCGTGGCATCCGCAGGTCTTTTTAATGTTTCTGCAGCAGTGAGCGTGAACTACCACGGCGCAAGAGAATGAAAGCTGTCACGATCGTCAAACATGGTGGCGTCGAAGGACTCGAGGTGCGCGAAGTCGAAACGCCGGCAAGTCCGACCGCGAATCGCGTGCGGGTGGGGGTGCGCGCCGCGGCCTTGAACCGAGCTGACATTCTGCAGCGCATGGGGCGCTATCCGGCGCCGCCCGGATTTCCAAACGAGATACCGGGATTGGAGTTCGCCGGCGAAATAGATGAAGTTGGAGCCGACGTGCGCGCCTGGCGGTCCGGTCAACGTGTATTCGGAATCATTGGTGGAGGAGCGCAGGCGGAATTCGTGGTCGTGCCCGAGGATCAAATCGCGGCCATTCCTGCAAACCTGGCATGGGCGGAAGCTGCCGCAGTTCCGGAAGCATTCATTACTGCACACGACGCTCTCTTCACACAGGCAAGACTGCAGTTGGGTGAAACTGTGCTCGTACACGCGGCAGGATCCGGCGTGGGTACTGCGGCAATTCAGCTTGCCAGAGCAGCAGGAGCTAAGGTCTTTGGCACATCTCGGACGGACTGGAAACTCAAACGCGCGAGTCAATACGGACTTAACCGTTCTATTGTTTTGCAGGACAATCTTGCCATGCTGGCTGGGGTCGTAAGCAGTTGGACCGGTGGGCTTGGCGTCGACGTAATACTCGATCTCGTTGGGGCGGCTTATCTGGAAGCAAACCTGAACTCCCTCGCGTCGGAAGGTCGAATAATGTTGGTGGGCACCGCTTCCGGCTCGCAAGCTACACTCGACTTCGGAAAGGTCATGAGCAAACGCCTCAACATTGCCGGAACAGTACTGCGGACTCGTTCAGCGGCTGAGAAGGCGAAAGCGACCAGGCTCTTTGCTACTCATGTTGTGCCGCTATTGGCGGACGGCGCGGTCCAGCCAGTGGTCGATAAAATTTATCAACTAACACAAGTCCGCGAAGCCCACGTTCGCCTCGAGTCGAATGAAAGCTTTGGCAAGGTGGTATTGCTGATTGATTAGAGGATCGGCGGTAACGATTTCGAAGATCAAAAAGAAGATCAAAAATTAGCCGCGGATTCACGCGGATAAACGCGGATCTGAAAGAGGCAAAAAACTTTCTTCAGTCAAAAGGCAAATAAAAGGCAAGAGCTTTTCAGCTAAGTTACTTTCAAAATCTCAAAATTAGAGCCGTTGTCGGAACCTCAGCGCGAATTCCTGAGGAGAAAACTTAACTGGTTCTGATCCGCGTGTATCCGCGTAAATCCGCGGCCAATTTCCCGCGCGTCTACGGAACCTCAGAGCGAATTCCTGAAGAAAAACCTTAACTGGTTATGATCCGCGCTTATCCGCGTAAATCTGTGGCTAAGTTTCCGCTTTCGAGTTGTGGGTGATCCTCAGTTGACAATGAAAGGGTGCCAGTTAGATTAACTGACACCCCTTTTTCGTTAACGAATTGGCCGCAACCGAGCCTACGAGCGAGCCCGTGCTCGTCTGGCGTTTTGCGCGAGTTCCCGCGCACGCGGCATGGCTTCAACAGCCCGCGCAATCTGCGGATCGTCGCTATTAAATACCTGCACAGCCACCATCGTTCCATAAGCGGCCGTAGCGAGGTCGTATCTCAACTGTCTTTCTATCAAACTCGATGGGCCGCTGGACTTTGTAAGACTCAAAGCCTGCGACACGCCCGCTGGTCAGTTCGAGGGCAAACGCGAAGATTGCATTCGGCAGCTTTAACTCGGCGGCACTGATCTTGGCGGGCGGTGCAATCTCGTCGGGCGTAATGCCGCCACCGCCGTAAACAGCGCGGCCCGAATCCGTCCTGCTCTCAGGACCACTCTGTGGCGGTTGCTGGCCATTGTTCTCGTTGGTTCTATCTTTTGCTATGCCTCCATGGGTGTAGTAGTCGTAGAAGCCACCGTTTGAATAATCGCGCTGGATCAGCCGGCCAGAGGGCGTCGTGTACTTGGCAATGGTCAACAAGAGTGCGGAATCGTATTCGAGTTGAATGGGCAACTGAACCAGACCTTTGCCAAACGTATTCTCACCCACGATTAGTGCGCGATCGTGATCCTGGAGGGCACCGGCGACAATCTCGGCCGCCGATGCAGAGTCACCATTTACCAGCACCACGAGCGGCGTCGAATCGGGAGCATCATTAACCGCCGTGAAATTGTCTGAGCTACCCTTGATTCGTCCTTTTTGTGTGACGATCAACTGGTCACGCTGCAGAAATGTATTAGCCACGCGTACTGCCTGGATTAATAGACCACCACGGTTTCCCCGCAAATCAACAATCAGCGTGTTCATGCCTTTCGAGTGCAGATCCTGGAGCGCAGCTTGAAATTCATCAGCGGTCGTGAGATTGAATCCGCCCGTCATCGCGATATAACCGACCCCCGGTTTGACCATGTAGGCCTGCGGAATCGAGGGTAGAGGAACAGCGTCGCGAGTTATGGTGACAGTTTCAGACTGTCGTGTGGCAGCGTGTTCGACGGTAACTTTGACGACAGTACCGCGCGGCCCCAGCAGGAATTTACGAACTTCGGAAAATGTCTTGCCGCGCATTGACTTACCATCGATTTCAACGATCCGGTCACCAAAACGCAGCCCCACGCGCGCGGCTGGCGAGCCATCAAAGGTAGCGCGAATGTAAGTATTGACGTCCTCACCCTGATGCAGATCGCCAATCGTGGCGCCAATGCCGAAATACTCCGAGCGCTGCTCAGTCCTGAACGAAGCGTACTCGATGGGATCGAAGTAGGTTGAATGCGGATCGAGCACATTCAACATGCCATTGATCGACGATTTGAAGATGGAGTTGTAATCCAGCTTCTTGCCGTCTATGTAATTGGCCTGAATTACCGAAAGCGCTTCACCAAGATCGCTTTTCACTACGGTCGTTGTGACCGCCGGTTTCGTACTCGTCGGCCTGATGCTTGCGGGCGCACGATCAGGAAGATTGTCGGGCTGACGTCGAGCCGACCCGTTCTGTTGAGCAAAGAGTATTGCTGGGAGCAAAAGTGAAAGAACCAAGAAACTCCCCGGTAACAAAGATCTTCTTTTCACTACAATTCTCCTAAGTTCTGTTCTGTGAACGAATTTCGCGTCCATACCTGCCTGCAGCGCTTATCGGGCGAAAGCGGGTTGCCAAGAATAGCACGAACAAGCGAAGGCTCTGAATGAACGAGCGCGATCGGGGAGCGAATTTAGGTCATCCATAGCTGTGGGAAATGAGCCGCAGAGTTTGCGCCGATACACGCGGATCTGAAAAAAGCACCCCTTTCATCAGTTAAATAGTGCGATTGTCGGAACATGAGCGCGGCCTTCCTGGCCGTCATTTGTTCTGATCCGCGTTTATCCGCGTAAATCTGCGGCTAATCGAAGTGTGGACAAACTTTGCGCCTGGCAGTTAGTGATTCAACCCAGCAAAAACGTTGCCCCCTGACAAGCTTGACTGAATCAGACCAGCCACCTATCGCTTTTCCAACTCTCTGGAGATACGCATTGAAAAATACTGTTTTCTCGTGACAAGCAAGGCCGAGGTTGTGCACTATGAGTGCTAAAAAGACCAAGGGAATCAGCAAGCATTGATTCTTGTTGTCATTTAAGAATGTTTCGAAGCGGAGGGTTTGGGAATGGCGAAAGAACTGAGCCGCGATGAGCTTTTCTCGTTTGCCGCGGATCATCGTGAAGAATATGAGGGATTGCTGCGACAGTTCGTCGAGACACCAACCGTATCAGTCGACCCAGCTCACAAAGAAGACATTCGCAAGGGTGTTGACCTGACTGCCGCAACTCTGCGTGAGTTTGGCGGCGATGTGGAAGTCTATGAGGTCGATGATGGCAACCCAACGGTGCATGGGGTTTTTGGCAGGAACAATGATCTGACCACTGTAACTGTCTACAATCACATGGATGTGCAGCCTGCGTCGAAAGAGACCGAACCCTGGGAAACTGAGCCTTTTGTGATGACAAAAAGGGGCGACAGCTACTTTGGCCGCGGCACAACGGACGACAAGGGCCCAGCGCTGGCGGCGTTGTTTGGCGCTCGCGCCGCAATCGAAGCGGGCGTGCCCATCAACATTCGTTTCCTGTGGGAGTTTGAAGAGGAGATTGGATCTCCAAATTTTGAAAAGATAATCTCGAAAGCTGCATCAGATCTGCGTACCGAATCAGTCGTCGTTTCCGATACTGTCTGGGTCTCCAGAGAACGCCCCGCCTGCTCGGCCGGGCTGCGTGGATTGCTTGGTTTTCAAATTACTTTAGAGACTGGAACGACTGATACCCACTCGGGCGAAGTAGGCGGCGTCGCCCGCAACCCAATTGCCGAACTAATGAGACTCGTTTGTGATATCTATGACCCCGTAACCGGCAAGGTTATGATCAAGGGGTTCTATGATGATGTGATTCCTCCATCAGAAAGCGAGTTAAACGATTGGGCCAACTCCGGCTTCACAGCGAGCGGGTTTAAGAAAGCTCATCATTTGAAACTAATGCGCAGTGAAGATTCGATCGAAGTGATGAAGCGAATCTGGGGTATGCCTACATTGGAGATTCATGGAGTAGTAGGTGGATACCAGGGCCCCGGTCTCAAATCCATCGTGCCCCCACGCGCTGAAGTCAAAGCCTCGTGTCGTTTGGCGCCCGGACAGGATCCCGAGAAGATCAAGAAATTGATTCAGGTCGCGATAAAAGAGAAGAACCCTGACGTTGAGGTCCATTTTGAGCATGCAGCTCCGGCATTTCTCACTCCGATGAACGGTCCTCTTCCAGGACTGTTGAAAAGAGCGGTCAAGTTTGCTTTTGAGCGCGATGCGGTCTTTGTGCGCGATGGTGGGACGATTGGCGCGATGACCAGTATCGAAAAGGTTTTGAAATGCCCGGTGCTATTCCTCGGTCTGTCGCTGCCTGAACACGGTTACCATGCACCCAACGAGAACTTCGACTGGCAGCAGGCATCCGGTGGCATGGTGGCGTTTGCGAAATACTTTGAAGAAATCGCCAACCTGCCCCGGGAGCGCTAGTCCTCAAGAACTAGCCGCGGATTTACGCGGATAAACGCCGATCTGAACAAATCAAATGTATTTCTCGAGGGATGCGGCGGTGATGTTCAGCGCTCGCTCTATCTCCCGCTCTATCTAGAGGGGAAAGTGTTTGCGAACGAGAAAAGTATTTACTAACGAAGAAGGTTTTCTTGCTTTTCAGATCCGCGTTTATCAGCGTAAATCCGCGGCTAGTTTTCCGCCCCGCTATCAGATCACGCATGCCAACCGCTCTTCATTGAGTTGTGTGAACCCGAGTCGTTGGTAGAATTTTCGCGCTTCGGGATTTTCAAGATGCACGCCCACGTCTATGCGCGTTACAGATTCTTTTCGTAGTTGATCTTTCAACTGTTCAATGAGGGCAGTGCCGATTCCTCGACCGCGCCGATTCTTCTTCACTGAGACATCATCAAGCTTTGCCACGATTGCGCCCATCGATGTTGAAATAGCGTAGCAGACTACGCAAATTCCGGCGGCGCCTTGCTCATCGTAAGCCATCCAGACGAACCCCAGATCCGGGTGTTCGAGAAAGAGATCAAGCGCATCGTTTAATCCGTGGATCCCACGATCGCCATAGGCCTTGCTGCTGGCGACGTAGTGTTCATCTTGGCCGAGAAAGACACTCAGCATGCTGAATGCCTCCGCGACGTCAGGGGCAGCCATCTTGCGACAGGTAATCACATAAACTCCTTCGTCTCCGGCCAGGTTGCTACATATCATGCCACAAAATGCTTGGGGTGTTATAATCCTGCCGTTCCACATCCAGGCAAGCAGTTCCATCCTGCTAAAGAAACCCGAGGTTCAAAAACATGAAGAGGATCATCCTAAGCGCGCTAGCGTTGATTATCGGGGCTTCGTCGTTGGCAGTTGGCCGCGAAGCGAGGCTTGTACGATATCCCCATTACCACAACGGACGTGTCGTATTTAGTTACCTGGGGGACATCTGGACGGCCGATGAAAACGGGCAAAACGTTCAACGCCTGACGGTGAACCGGGCGCGTGACGTCTACGGTCGATTCTCTCCCGACGGTAAATGGATCGCTTTCTCGAGCGAACGTAATGGCAACCTCGATGTTTTCATTATTCCTTCTGAGGGTGGCGCTGCAAGACAACTGACTTTTCACTCGGCGGACGATACCGTTCTGGGCTGGCGACCTGATTCACAAGCGGTGCTTTTCAGCAGCAACCGAGGTGAAGATTTCACGCCGCAACTTTATCTGGTGAACGTCGAAGGCGGCATGCCAACTAAAGCCGGCACAGACATGGGCGTGCAGGCCGCCTATTCTCGCGATGGCCGGCGGCTGGCCTATAACCCAAAATCCCAGGTGTACTGGCGTAAATACTATCGGGGCGCGAGCCAAAGCGATATCGTTGTTATGGACATCGCTTCAAAAAAGTTTACTCAGTTGACGGATTTCGACGGTCAGGACTCCTGGCCCATGTGGGGAGATGACGGAGGGATTTACTTCGTCAGCGATCGCGAAGGCAACGGGCTGACGAATATCTGGCGTATTTCCGAAGGCGGTGGCAAGGCTGAGCGGGTAACTTCATTCAAGAGTGGCGATGTACGCTGGCCGGCAATCAGCGCTGACGGGCGTGTGATTGTTTTCGAGCATGATTTCGGTATCTGGAAACTTGATGTTGGGAACAAGAAAGCGATGCCAATTAAGCTAAACATTGCCGCAGAGACAGAGGAGAATCTCACCGAGGTCCAGTCATTCAATTCTCAGGCAGACGATTACGATCTTGCCCCGTCCTCGCGCCGCGTGGCCTTCTCGATTCACGGTGAGATTTTTAGCGCCCCGGTCGAAGAAGGGGACCTTAGGCAACTAACCGAGAGCCCGGCTCGGGATCGGTCCGTCAGCTATGCGCCTGACGGGCGATCGCTGGCTTTTGTTTCCGACCGCAGCGGCCGGGAGGAGATTTACATTGCCGCAGCGGACGGCGTCGCTGAACCGCGACAGGTAACCGATATTGATACGCTTAAGCTTGCGCTTTGCTGGGCACCCGATTCGAAGGAAATTGCTTTCACGAGCTCGGACGGTAAGCTGCACAAAGTCGATACCGCCACGAAACAGATCACAATGCTTGATTCATCCAGTTACGGCAACATCGGTGCACCAGTCTGGTCGCCTGATGGTAAATGGATCGCTTACGCAAAATCTGACGTCACGCGGACGTCTGATGTTTACGTGATTGGGGCGTCCGGCGCGGAAAAAGCACCACACAAGCTGACCTTCGATTCAAATATCGATACCAATCCGTGGTTCGCTCCCGACGGCCGCAAGCTCTTCTTTCAACGGGTTGAAGCCACGACGGGTAACGCCCCGACTTCAGTTCAGATCTATTCGGTCGCCCTCGAGCGCTTGGATCGTGACCCCGATGATCCTGAGGAGCGTCCGGAGCCTGAAACAACGGCAGCCGCAACAGGAGAAGCGACAGCGGAGGGCGCGCCGCCACCACGACGCGGACCCGCCGAACGTCGCCAGCCGCCAAAGGAGATCAAGATGGACTGGGCGGGCTTGAAAAGACGCACCCGCCAGATTACTCGGATGCCCTTTCCCGTTCAGAATTACACCGTGGCGCCTGATAGCCGCACGATCGTCTTCGTTACAACTGAGCCGGCGGGAACAGGCACGGTGCCGGTGATTTATTCAATTCAGGATGACGGCAAACGACTCACTCGCATTACCTCAGGCCTGCCCGCGAGTGAAGAAGGCGGACCGGGACCTGGCGGAGGTTTCGGCGGCGCAGGAGTCTCGCAGCTGAACATTTCTCGCGATGGGCGAACACTCTTCTTCCGCGAGCGCGACTCAATCTACTCAGTTTCCGTTCCACAAACGTCAGGATCCATTGCCGCCGCCGCGGCCGCGACATCAGCACGCGGAGACGGAACTCGTAAGCGCATTAACTTCAATGTGACGGTCCGAGTCGAACGTCCTTCGGAGTGGGCGGAAATGTTTGACGACGCCTGGCGGACTATGAAGTACCGCTTCTATGATCCGCAGATGCACGGCATCAATTGGGACGCCGCGCGCGAAAAATACCGGCCCCTGGTGGAATTCGTCGGTGACCGTCAGGAACTTCTTAATATCATCAACGAAATGATCGGTGAATTGAACGCGTCGCACACGGGAGCGGCGCCTCCTCCAGGTGGACGTGCCGGCGGTGTGTCGACCGGCCATCTTGGATTAGAACTGGAGGCGGACAGCGCTGCCGGGCTGTACCGCGTTACACATATCTACGAAGATGGTCCCGCTGACAAGGATTGGGTTCGCGTGGCGGTCGGCGACTATTTGATTGCCATCAACGGCAAGCAGGTGCGTGCCGGTGATAACTACTGGCAACTCCTCAACAGTCTTCTCAATCGCAAGAGTGAAGTGACTCTTAACAAGAAACCCGGAAACGATGGAGCCTGGCAAACACGTATCGAGACGATAACGCCCAACGCTTACAGCCAACTGCGTTATGAGCGCTGGGTAAGAGACAGGCGCAAAAAGGTGGATGAACTTTCCGGCGGACGCATTGGCTACCTTCATATTCAGGCGATGAACCAGCCTTCGTTAAGAAAGTTTGAGAAAGAGATTCGCGAGTTTCGCAATAAAGAAGCTTTGGTCATCGACCAGCGCTGGAACGGCGGTGGCAATATAGAACAGGAGTTACTGGCGATTCTGGTCCAGCGGCAATACCAGGTTTGGCAGCCACGTGGCACGGAGCCCGCCGGCCGGCCTTTTGCCGGATTCTTTGGGCCAAAAATCGTGTTGCAAAACTGGCGCTCGGCGTCGAATGCGGAGATGTTTCCCGCGGGATTCCGCGCCCTCGGCCTGGGTAAAGTGGTAGGCACGCCAACTGCCGGTGCGGTCATCGGTACCGGCAGCTACAGCCTAATTGATGGCTCTACGGTACGCACTCCGGGGGTGGGAGTGTTCCTTGCGGATTCGAAACGTACCAACATGGAAAACTATGGCGTGCAACCCGACATGTTGGTAGACAACTTGCCCGCGGACAATCTCGCCGGCCGCGACCGCCAACTCGAAGCTGCAGTGGAAGAACTCATGAAACAACTTCAGGGACCGAAGCGAAACGTGGCGAGTAACTGATTGAGAAAGGTTATTAGCCGCAGATTTACGCGGATAAACGCGGATCTGAGTAAATCAAAATTCTTTGTTCAGGAATAGGGCAATGATGGTTAGCGGCGGATCTAGCTAAACGAGGAAAGCGTTTGGCCTTTTCAGATCCGCGTTTATCCGCGTAAATCTGCGGCAAATTCTTAAGGTTTTAGCTTGAAGTCCTGTGGCACAAATTCGACTGAGCGTAGATGGCCATCGGTTTTTGCGCGAGCGTCGCTTGCCGGCAGGTAACATAGAACAACGGCATTCTCAGGCTTCCGCGGTCCGCACGAGATCTCGCCTGCGACATCTGAGCTGAAGGTCGTTATATCGATATTCTCAAAACTGTCCGTCTTCAATTTGAGCAGGCGTTCGCCAACTCTGACGACGAAAGTCATGGCCCTGGGAGCACATTCAATGCGCAGGAGAATGCCTTCCGCTTGCGTTTCACCCTCGGCTGGTTTTCTAAGCGCGTCACGTAGGTAGGACGAAGGATCAATATTCTCAGTGGTCGTAGTTTGCCCGGTTGCATCACCGTTAAGCACGGGTCGGTCAGGTGGTTCCGACGCCTGCTCCTTTCTGGCTGCGCGAAGGCGCGCCAATTGTTCCTGCATTGCTGAGATTGACGCAAGAAAGCCTTGCGCACTGGCTCGGATGCCGGGGTCTGCGCCAGTAACTGCGAGCGGCTTAAAGACTTTTAGTGCCTCCGCGAACTCTTCCTTGCGCAGGTAGAGCTGTGCCAGAACAAACAGAAATTCTTCACTTCCTGGTGAGAGCGCAACCGCTCGCTTAATCATGGCAATCGACTCATCGATTTGCTCGTTGGTAACCAGGTTCACAAATGCAAGTAAATGATAGGATTCCGGGAAATCGGGTTTGAGCTCAATTGCTTTATGCAGCTCTGCTCGCATGGTCCGGGCTGCTTCTTCGGGAAAGCCATAGACCGGTCGTCCCTCCGTCATACTTTCGCGGCTCAATGCATACGCATGGTAGTAATGTGCAAGATAATTGCTGGAGCTTGATGCTACTGCTCGCCTCAGATGCTCCTTTGCCTCCGAGATTTTCTTTTGCCCCAGGAGCACCATGCCCAGTGAGGCGTTAGCCATTGGGAGGCTTGCATCGAGCGACAATGCTTGTTCAAGTTTCGCAGTTGCCTCCTCAGGCCGACGAAGGTGATAAAGAAGATCTCCCAGATAAGCCATGGCTTCGGCTTCGGAAATGGGCGCCGTCTTCATCTCGGCCTCAAACTCCAGCTTCTTTTCGAATTTGGCCACCTGAACCTGGTAAGAATTGCGCTGAATGTAATCTTTCAGTTCTTTGAGCATGCGGCCGTAGTCGGTTTGAAAAGCCTGACGAAATGCTTTCTCTAAAGGAGTGTTTGTCCGCAGCAGATCGAGAAACATGCCGAGTTGCGGGCGCCGCTTACCTTCGTTTCCCTGGATGAGATAGTGAAGCAGCGCCCACGACTGTGCATAAAAGAGCCCTCGCGACTCGTTCTTGTTACGTTCTAACTGGTAGTAGTCAACGCTGAATAGTTTTTCGAGAGGAAACAACTGGCTTGACCTGAGCAATTGAATATGAGGTCCAATCAGATTGCCAAGATAGACTTTCTGATCGTCCTTGATGTCGAAGGTACTGTAATACTCGGCCAGGCCTTCGTTGAACCACGGCGGCACGCTGGTCTTCCCCAATGTATTGTTGACGAGTAAGTGAACATACTCGTGAAAGATTACGCTGTAGGGATTCTCTTCCCGCTGCTCTGTCGTTAGAGTGATGTAGTTTACTTCGCGGCCCGGCTGGAAGTAACCGCTGACCGAGACAACCTTGCCATCCGCCAATGGTTTGAAGGGTTTGTAGGAACTATCGTTCTTGAATACGATGACGGTAGTAGGCACGGGTGAAGTAAACTTCATTCCCGGAAAGAGGCGTGAGAAGACATCGCGAAACTGCTCGAGTCGCGCTGCCACCAGACGTATCTCTTTATCGCTGCCATTGCCCACCAGGAAGAAATTATTTGAGCGCACGCTCAACCAAGTGTCTTTCGCGGACACTGGACGATGCGACGGAATCACTACTAAGAAACAAGAAACTGCCGCCAGGACGAGAGTAGCTCGTTTTATCATTGTCTAATGGCCAGATAAAAGTTGAGGGCTATCCAGCTAACGATGCCGGCTCGAATTCGTTGATGCCACGAAATGCAATTGAGAGGACTCTTTAAGTTTCCGACTATACAAACTGGTCTTGGCCGCTGTCAAAGATTGGTAGTGCTCCATTAGTGTGTTGCGGGTTGGGGGTGCGTCGCTCGTGTGTCATGAGGTCAGTAGCACCACGCGGTAGCGGGTGGGTCCACGTTCCCGGCGCGTGAGCTATCGAAACGCGACCCACCCGCTACCGCGTGGTGCTACTGACCTCATGACACGCAAGCAGCCAAATCCGAACCCGCAACACACTAATGGAGCACTACCCAAAGATTGACCCGGATGAGTATGGTAGATAGCCTATGGTACAATTAAGTGACGTTTTCCCCCAAGAATAACTCTAGTTCGATCCGGAGAACTCTTCGATGCCAAGTGAACAGCCTGCCGCGGGCCCAGTGCCTCCAGATCGCGTCGCCCTGGCCAAGACTGAGGTCTCCCGTCATGCACGCAGTGACAGCGTCAGTTTGATGGAAACCGACGACTACGTCTGCATCAAACCTTCCGATTCGCTTGCCAGGGCCATTGAGGCGATGAAGCAGGACGAAGGCAGATGCGCTATCGTTTGTGAAAATGGTCGTGTTGTTGGTATTTTCACCGAACGCGATCTCCTGACAAAAATTATCGGCGGAACCGTCGATATGAACTCGCCAGTTAGCAACTGGATGTCTCCAATCGTAGCGACGCTTGCCCCTGATGCCACCATCGGCGATGCCGTCGCAATCATGAACGAGAAAAGCTACCGCAATATTCCTTTAGTCAAAGATGGGGTTCTGGTTGGTTCCATCTCAGTTTTCGACGTTATATCTTATTTGTCGGAGAGTTATCCCAAGGAAACTATGAACCTGCCGCCCAACCCCAATCAGGTAATGGATAGCAGGGATGGCGGATAAAGCATTTTCGATTTTAGATTCTTGATTTGCGATTGGGAGGCATGCTTTGCTTTAGTAACAATCGGCAATCAAAAATCTAAAATCAAAAATGCAATAAATTTCAAAGAGGGCTTAATAACAAATCAAATGAGCACAGTAATCGAACCGCCTGTCGAGCAGGCTGAGAAAGACCTCGTAGAAGTAGAAGCGGTTACGATCCGTTTTGCCGGAGACTCCGGCGACGGTATGCAGTTAACCGGCACGCAGTTTACAAACACTTCCGCCGTAGTCGGCAATGATATCTCCACACTACCCGATTTCCCGGCCGAGATTCGCGCGCCGGCGGGAAGTTTGCCGGGTGTTAGCGGCTTTCAATTGAACTTCTCCAGCCAGGACATCAAGACTCCCGGCGATCAGCCCAGTGTCCTGGTGGCGATGAATCCCGCGGCGTTGAAAGTGAACCTTGCTGACCTGGAAGACGGTGGCACGATCATAGTCAATACCGACGGCTTCACTAAAGAGAATTTAAAGTACGCGAATTATGCGACTAATCCTCTCGAGGATGGCTCACTCGCCGGCTACCGCGTGCACAAACTGCCAATTACCACGCTCAACATGAATGCCCTCAAGGGCAACGTTGAGCTTTCGCGCAAGGAGATCGATCGCTCCAAGAATTTCTTCGCGCTCGGCGTGCTCTATTGGCTTTACGATAGACCGATGGAGAACACACTCAGTTGGATTACTGCAAAGTTCGGGAAGAATCCGGAGTTGGCCAAGGCAAATGAGATAGCGCTTAGAACCGGTTACAACTTCGCTGACACTACCGAACTTTTCACTACTCACTTCACGATCAAGAAAGCCAAAATCGCTCCCGGCAAATATCGCAAGATTACCGGCAACGAAGCGACGGCAATCGGGTTCGTGACTGCCTCGCAACTCGCCGGACGGCCGCTGTTCTACGGCTCATATCCCATCACGCCGGCTTCGGACATTTTGCATGAGTTAGCGCGGCACAAGAGTTTTGGAGTTAAGACGTTTCAGGCGGAAGACGAGATTGCTGCCGTGTGTTCGGCAATCGGAGCGAGCTTTGTGGGCCAAATTGGGCTGACAGGAACCTCAGGACCGGGTGTGGCCCTGAAGCAGGAAGCAATCGGACTGGCAGTGATGACCGAACTGCCGCTTGTGATCATTAATGTGCAACGCGGTGGGCCTTCAACCGGACTGCCAACGAAGACTGAACAGGCCGACTTGTTTCAGGCCGTGTGGGGAAGAAACGGCGAGTGTCCGGCGATCGTGGTGGCTCCCGCAACTCCCGCCGATTGCTTCCAAATGGCGATTGAAGCGGTTCGGCTGGCATTCAAGTACATGAGCCCGGTTTTTTATCTGTCGGACGGTTACCTGGCTAATGGTGCTGAGCCTTGGGCCATTCCTGAAATCGCCGACTTGCCCAAGATCGAAGTCACTTTTGCAAGTGACCCGGCTAATTTCATGCCCTATGCGCGCGACACCGAAACCTTAGCTCGACCTTACGCCATTCCCGGAACGCCGGGTCTCGAACATCGCATCGGTGGCATTGAGAAGCAACACATCACCGGCAACGTAAACTACGATCCTGAAAACCATCACCTGATGGTGCGGCTGCGACAGGAGAAGATCGATCGGGCAGCGAACGACGTTCCACTCGTCGAAGTTTTCGGTGAACCAGAGGGCAAGGTACTAGTTCTCGGCTGGGGCTCCACCTATGGTTCTATCACCACTGCAGTTGAGAAGTTGCAGAGCGAAGGCAAGAGCGTCTCGTCAGCGCATCTTCGTTATCTTAATCCCTTCCCGAGGAACCTTGGCCAGGTGCTGGCGGGCTTTGAGACGGTAATCGTGCCGGAGATGAACCTCGGCCAGCTCTGCACAATGGTTCGCGCAAAGTATCTCGTCGACGCGGTTGCGTTTTCGAAAGTTAAGGGCCGTCCCTTCCAGATTCGCGAGATTGTCAGGAAGGTTGAGGAGTATTTGTAGAGCATCAAAACCTCATTGAAGAAGCCACGCTGGATGGTGGGGATGTTGTACCGGGATTTCAGATTTCGATAGCAGAGATTTTTGCAGAATGATTATCTTGTCAGAGGAGCAATGATGAGTACTAAGGGAAATGGTCACAGTGGAAACGGAAACAAGCCAATCACGGAGGCTGCTTCGGCTGATACTGAAGTAGGGTCGGCCGTAGCGGGAAAGGTTGCGCCACCTCCCGGACAACTGAAGAAGTCTGACTTCGTGTCCGATCAGGAAGTGCGATGGTGCCCTGGCTGTGGCGACTATGCAATTCTCAATAGTGTGCAGAAGGTGATGCCCGAATTGGGCATCCCGCGTGAAAAGACGGTCTTCGTATCAGGCATCGGCTGCTCGTCGCGATTCCCCTATTACATGAATACCTATGGATTCCACAGTATCCGTGGACGGGCGCCGGCCATTGCAACGGGAATCAAATGTGCTAATCCCGAGCTCAGCGTTTGGGTTATTACGGGCGATGGCGATGCCCTGTCCATCGGCGGTAACCATTTCATG
>WNGE01004807.1_pt1 | contig 15475 bp, 10 predicted proteins | sample 5400651 | NCBI WGS metagenome assembly WNGE01 (sample SAMN13153370, study PRJNA577476) | soil metagenome | isolation source: 60 cm soil or saprolite under grassland replicate 2 | place: USA:California | collected 2016-06-15 | reverse complement strand
AAGAAAGACGCCGGCGATTTTTTCGTAGTCACCCACATCGGTCTCTACCTCCACCTGTGCGCCTTGCTCCACCCGTTGCGTAGTCTTGCGAATTTCCAGGAAAGCATCGGGATCGAGATAAACAAAAGTTACGTCGCCGTTCTTGCGGACCACTTTGAGCTTGTGCGCCAAGGTGCCATCGACGTCTTCCGTGCCGAGATACTCGACTGTGCTGCCCTTTGCTTTCCAAACGACTAATGGCCCGTCGATCTCGGCCTCTTCCATCAACGACTTTGTGTCATCGGCCGACATTTTTTCCGGATCCTTGCGGCCTTGGAAGGGCGAAACTCTCCAGCCTTGTTCGCCGTCATAGGCCTGGATGGCGGTCATACCCTGTAAGGTGAGTTCAGATCGCACTTCGGCGGGACGTTTCTTGGTCTCGACATAAGCGACCTGGATCTGGCCCTCGTTTACCAGCATTTTGCCGGTGAAACGAACCGATTGCAGAGCGCGAAGGGCGTCAACGCCGCCCTTCGCAGCCACATTTTTTGCGACTAACTCGTCAACGGTTAGTTGCGGTTTGTCCTGAGCGCAGACCGCGGAGACGGCCAACGCGCTGGCGAGAGAAACAATGGTGAGTCGAGAGTACATAAATTGAGTGAATGAACGACAGTGTTCGACGAAGCCTTATGCAACGGACGTGCCAAACACAAGCTTTAGTCGCAAGAAACTCGAGTTGTGCGGCTTAACTGTCACCGTCTAGCGAAGAGCCTCGGAACTGCGTCCCGCGAGCGGGATTTTCTCGACCCGGATTCGGGATCGTAGGATCGCAAGCAGTGAGAGGTAGATCTCTTTTCATTTCTCACCAATCACTTCTTACCTCTCACCGATTCTTGAATCCGTCCCGCACCGTTCACGCATCTCATTGGAAATTATGATCCAGGATTTTCGGTTCGCCTGCCGCCAGCTAATGAAAGCACCCGGGTTTGCTATCGCTGCCATTTTCGTGCTCGCCCTCGGCATCGGCGCAAACACTGCTGTCTTCAGTCTGGTAAATACGATGTTGTTTGCGCCGCCGGGTTACGCGCGGCCACATGAGCTCGTCCAGGTTTTTTCGCAAGACAAAAAGAATCCGAAAAGTTTCCGCGCCTTTTCTTATCCAACCTTAACCGATATTCGCGCGCAGAATTCCGTTTTCTCCGGAGTGGCGGCGCACAATGTGGCGATGATCGGCGTAGGCGAGAAAGGAAACACACGTCGCGTTTTTGCCGATATTGTATCAGCGGATTATTTCGCGGTTCTTGGAGTCACGCCGGTGCAGGGGCGCGTTTTTTTACCGGAAGAAGAAACCCCCGGACGCGACGCACCGGTTGCGCTGGTCAGCTATTCTTACTGGACGAGACATAATCGCGCGCCCTCCACCCTCGGATCGCAAATTCAAATCAACGGTCGCTCATTCACTGTGATCGGAATTTTGCCGCCGACTTTTACCGGCACCATGATGGTGTTTTCGCCGGAAGTTTGGGTGCCGCTCAGTGCTTACGAATCGATCGCGAACAATTTTGCCACGGAAAAAAACAAACCGCTCGCCAGCCGCGACGGCGAGCACTTGATGTTAATCGCGCGTTTGAAACCCGGTATGAGTGCGATGGCGGCAGAACCGGCGCTAAAAACATTGGCCGCAAACCTGGAGCAAGCGTTTCCGGTCGAACAAAAAGATCAGACGTTTACGACAAGGCCGGTCTCGCGTTTTTCCATCAGCGACGATCCGCCCGATGATAGCGACGTGGCGGCGATTGCGCCACTGCTGATGGGAATGGCGGCCATTGTTCTGTTGGTCGCGTGTCTGAATCTCGCCAATATGTTGCTCGCGCGGGGGACGGCGCGGCGGAAAGAAATCGCGCTCCGGCTCGCGCTGGGCGGAAGCCGCTGGCGGATCGTGCGACAACTGCTGACTGAAGGATTGCTGCTCGCTTTGCTCGGAGGAGCCGGCGGATTGATGCTGGGGGGTTGGTGCTCCGGCTTGCTCGCGCGCTCGATCAGCGGCCTGATGCCACTCGACGTCGTCTGGAATGGCGGACCGAGCTTGCCCGTTCTGGCGGTGACATTCGGTTTCTGCCTAATCGGCACAATCTGCTTCGCGCTCGGACCAGCGATGAAACTTTCGCGCAGCTCGGTCATCGGAGATTTGAAAGAACAGGCCGGCGAAGATGTGGTCCGGCGTCGTTGGCGCTTTTTGCCGCGCAACCCGCTTGTTGTTATGCAAATCGCTTTTTCGCTGGCGTTGCTTACCGCCGCCGCGCTGTTCATTCGCGGTGCGGACAAGGCAGCCACGTTCGAAACCGGTTTGCATGCGCAAAACGATTTGTTGCTCGAAGTAGACGCTGGCTTGTCTGGGGCGCCTCAATCGCAAGTACAGCAAACGTATCATGCGCTGACTGATCGCTTGGCCACGCTTCCGGGTGTGCAGCATGCCAGTATCTCCGCAACGGCGCCGTTTGGAATGTTGTCACTGGGCAAAGCACTTCAGCGCGCGGGAGCACATGTTGCGCCTGACCAAAAACCGGCGACTGCGGCGGAAGGTCTCGCATTCAAGGCGCGTTTCCATAGCGTCGGCGCCGATTATTTCGTGACCGTCGGTCTGCCGATCCTTCGTGGCCGCGCTTTCTCCGCCAGCGAAGCGACGCAAAGCGATGGACCAGCTGTTGCAATCATCGACGAAACATTGGCAAAAAAATTGTGGCCGGACAGTGATGCCCTCGGCCAGCGCCTTCAATATGCCGAGGACAACGCGCCGCGCGCAAAAGGCGACGGCGGCGACAACATGGGCATTAGTCAGGGTGGCAAGGGCAACATCAAAGCGGGAGAAGCGATTGAAGTAATCGGGGTCGTGCCGTCAACGCGGGGCGCACTGTTCGAGCGCCAACCGCGCGGTTCAATCTACGTGCCGTTCGCGCGCGGTTTTCAAAGCGCGGCCTACTTTTTTCTGCAATGCCCTTCACTTAAAGGAGAGAATGCGGCCGAGATGGCGGACGCTGTTCGACGCGCCGTTCGCGAAATTGATCCGACGCTGCCGGTCCTTTCGCTGAAAACATTTTCGCAGCATGTTGATTCCAATCTGCAACTCTGGACCGTGCGCGCCGGCGCAACATTGTTTACCGTTTTCGGCGCACTTGCCTTGTTACTAGCAATCGTAGGCGTTTATGGAGTCAAAGCGTATTCGGTTGCGCGTCGCACGCGTGAGATTGGCATTCGCATGGCGCTCGGCGCGCGGCCAAACACGGTGCAATGGATGATTCTGCGGGAAGGCTCGTTCATGCTCGCTGGTGGAATCGTAATCGGACTCTTGCTTGCCATGGCGACCGGAAAAATCCTCAGCGGAATTCTTTATCAAGTGGGCGCGCTTGATCCGATTGCATTTTCTACTGCGCCGCTGCTGCTCGCTGCCGCGACTTTGCTTGCGACCTGGTTGCCCGCACGTCGGGCGACACGAATCAGTCCGATGATGGCGTTACGGACGGAGTAACCTCCGATTCACGAGGAGAGATTGGACTGCCATGCGCCTGACTGGGAGGGCGACTTCACTTTTCTGCCGTTCTTCGGAATGCTTGGCTGGACGATTTCTAGGTCGCCCATTAAGCCAAAATACCGTTATGCAGCGGCTCCGAAAGCCAGACCAAGGCCATAGGTCACGACCGCTTCGATCACGCCGACGAGAGTCATCTCAAAGCCGGATGCCCACCACGAGCGAATAGTTATCAGCGATTTGATCGCGCCGACAGCAAAGTGCGCAACGATGCTGACGACAAAAGCCACGATAACGGCGGGCAATCCAGTCATGAAAAAGAAAGGAATGATGGGAATGAAGGCGCCCACGGCAGTGGAGAGTGATGCTGAAGTCGCCGATTTCCATGGATTGGGGAAGCGATGCTCGGAAAGCCCGAGTTCGCTTTGCGCCATCGCCTGAACCAGTTGCTCGGGATTTTCCGCCAGGCGCTCGGCCATTTTTTGTGATTCTTCCACGCTGAAGCCCTGAAGCTGGTAGAAAAGCGCCATCTCCTCGATTTCTTCCTCAGGGTTTTCTTCGACTTCCGCTTTCTCGCGTGCGATTTCCGCCTCATAAACTTCGCCCTCGCTTTTGACCGCGAGATACGCGCCCGCGCCCATCGACAGGGCGGACGCCAGCATTCCGGCGAGACCGGAAATCAAAACATAATGCTGTTGATTGTTGGTGGCACCGGCGACACCTGAAACAATTCCAAAAACAGCGCCGAGCCCATCATTCACGCCGTAGATTGCGTCGGCAACCCAACTGCCGCCGCGCCCGTGCCAACGCTCGCGTTTTAGAATTGTATCGAGGGCGGTTTTGGGATTCGGCGGTCCGGCCATTACATTCAATGCCCGAGCGTGCGCTTTTTCTTCCAATGCGCTGGTGCGCAAAAATTCCTGCACGTCCTGCTCGCCCGCGAGAGCGCGGTCGCGCTGTGCGGAAAATTCGCGCTCATGTTTTTCCTCCGCTGCTTCCATTCGACGAATGGCGATGTCGGTTCCAAGTGAACGCGTGAATCGACGTTTAAAGCGCGTCCAGATGTTGTCGGTCAACGTTGGGACCGGCTCACCCATATCGCGCAATTTTTCCTCCCACCGCCTGGCGTGACGCTCTTCCGCCTCGGCCATGCGGACGAGAATGCCTTTGCGTTTTTCGTCGCTCTCGCGCGAAGCCAGATCGCGATAAATCTGCGCCGTCTCGACTTCCGCGCGCCAATTTTTAAGGACGACTTCGATTGTTTCCTTCTTCGGCGTTTCAGCCATTGAAGGATACTAAAGAGGACCTGCCCAGAATGCCAAGCGTTGCAGCATTGTAGCTGCGCTGGAGACGGCGGCAGCTACAACGGCGCTCGGGGTGACCTAATCTGCTTCCGCCAATGCGGCCGAAACCGGCGGCACGGATTTCGGTCTTAATTGTTGCGTGGTGATGACGATTGCGACCGATCCAATGATCAACGCCGCCGCCACGATAGTTCGCGAAGTGAGATGCTCGCCTGCGAAAAGCGTTCCCAGAATCACCGCTACGACCGGATTCACATAGGCGTAGGTGGCAACTTTCGCTGGCTCATAGTGGCGTAAAAGCCAGAAATAAGCCGTATAGCCAATCAAGGCTCCGACCAAAACCAGGTAGATAAACGCCCCGATGGATACTGTACTCAGCTTTTGCAGATTGAATTGGTGCTCTTCGCCTAGCACGGCTCCGAGGAGTAAAAGCAAACCGCCGCCGCAAATCATTTGCTGGCCAGCGGCGAGAAAGAGCGACGGCGAACTTTTCGCTTTCAACGAATAAAGCGATCCTGCGGACCAAACGAGCGAACCAATCAGTAGGATCGACATCCCAAGCGCAAGATGCGACGTACCCGAAAACGCGGTCAGCGCCGGCCCGAGCAAAAGTCCAACCCCAACAAATCCGCCGATCAGCCCGAGCCACACCAGTGGCGTGGGCCGCCGTGCCAGGCCGGTGATCCATCCGAGCAAAGCCATATCAATCGGGACGGTAGCAACGAGCACGGAGGCTAACCCGGTTGGCACCCACTTTTCGGAAATCGTCACGCCTCCATTGCCGCAGAGCAGGAGGCAGCCACCGATGATGAAAGCACTACGCCAAGTCACGCTTGTCGGGGGAGGGGCGCCACTTATGCGCGCGCTGACGTACATGATTATACCCGCAGAGAGAAAACGCGCGCCTGCCATCAGAAACGGCGGGATCGATTGGATGGCGAAGAAAATCCCTAGATAAGTCGAACCCCAGATCAGATAAACCGCGGCGAAGCCGGCGATGAGAGCGAGGCGCGATGGTTCCCGCATTGGTTACCAGCGCATCGCGCAAGAAATCACGCAACCGATTTCAGGTTTTGGTCGTTTACCTGGGATGCAGGCTGAGAAACAGATCGGCGGTCACAGACCGCCACAGGACCAAATCAAGGCGTTCGACGACCTCGAATCAGCCGATAAATAAGCAAAAGCAACATCGCGCCAATTACCGAAGCGATAAAACCGGCTGCTTGACCTGGCTCGTACCACCCAATTACTCGCCCCAGAAATCCGGCCACAAACGCGCCGGCAATACCGAGCAGAATGGTAATAAAGCAACCACCAGGATCCGGGCCTGGCATAAGAAACTTTGCAATCGCGCCGACAACCAACCCGATAACCAGTGTGCCAAGAATCGCTGTCAACATAATTGCGTGTTCTATCGATTCATTTGCGTGCTGGCAAGCGCCCGTTGCGCTTGTCTACGGCAGTTCAATCAGCTGTGCGGAGCGGATATCGTCGCTCTCCCGAATCTTATTCAGCAATTTTTCCTCCGGCGCGCTGTCGAGGTTTAGCACGGTAAGCGCGGTTCCGCCCGCTTGATTCCGGCTGAGAGACATGGTGGCGATGTTGACGCCGTGTGCCCCGAGCAGAGTCCCAATGCGACCAACCATACCGGGGCGATCGGTATTTTCGAGCACCAGAATCACCCCGTGCGGGCGCGCTTCTACCGGACGGGCATTGATGCTAACGATTCGCGGAGTAATTCCAAAAAATGCGCCGCCGACCGATATGTTTTTTCCTTCCGCACTGGCTGAAAGTTCGAGCATGTCGGAATAATCGCCGGGCGCGCTCAACCGCGTCTCGGTGATTTTCAGTCCCAGACTTTCTGCGAATGCGGGCGCGTTTACTTCGTTCACTTCGCTCCCACCGGCGCTTTGCAAAAAGCCTTTGAGCACGGTGCGCGTGATGGCAGTGGTATCGACTTCGTTTACTTTTCCGCTGTAGTTGATGTTGAGCGAATCGACTCGTCGGGGCGCGAGCTGCGAGAGAAAGCGGCCGAGTTTTTCCCCAAAACGCAAATGTGGCCCAATCAGGGCCAGTGTTTTCGCGTCGAGTGTCGGCATATTGACGGCATTGCGGATTGTTCCCTCGAGCAAGACCGCGCGAATGGACTGCGCGATTTCGATCCCAACGCTCTCCTGCGCCTCCGCGGTCGAGGCACCGAGATGCGGTGTCAGAACAAGTTTCGCGATTTTTCGCAGCGGCGAATCGGCGGGCAATGGTTCAGTTTCGAAAACGTCGAGCGCGGCGCCGGCGACGTGACCGCTTGAAATAGCGTCGGCCAATGCGTTCTCGTCAATCAGTCCGCCGCGCGCGCAATTGATGACGCGCACGCCGCGTTTTGTTTTCGCGAGACGTTCCACGTTCAAAATATGGCGCGTTTCCGCGGTAAGCGGGGTGTGCAGCGAAATAAAGTCCGCGGCGGCGAGCAATTCGTCGAGCTCTTCCACCAACTCGACTTGCAAACTGCGCGCCCGCGAGACGGAAAGGTATGGATCGAACGCAAGCACGCGCATCCCAAAGGCAATGGCGCGCCGGCTGACCTCACTCCCGATCCGGCCCATGCCAATAATGCCGAGGGTCTTGTTGTAGAGCTCCACGCCCTCCAGATTTTTTCGGTCCCACGTGCCGCCCTTCAACGTCGCGTCGGCCCGCGCGATGTTGCGGGCAAGACTGAGCAGCAACGAAAAAGCGTGCTCGGCCGTCGAGATGGTGTTCGCGCCTGGCGCGTTCAGCACCACCACGCCCCGGCGCGTCGCGGTTTCGACGTCAACATTGTCCACGCCGACGCCGGCGCGACCGACCACGCGCAGTTTTTTCGCTGCGTTCAAGATTTTCGCGGTCACCTTTGTTTGGCTGCGAATGATGAGCGCGGCGAAATCTGGAATGGCTTCGGCTAATTGCGTTTCGCTCAATCCGGTTTGCACTTTGGTTTCGAGGGCGCCGTCGCGCGTCAACTCGTCGATCCCGCGCTGGGAAATGGAATCAGCGATGAAAACTTTCGGTGAACTCACGGGATAGTTTTTAAGCTTTAAGTGTTAGGTTTTTAGTGAAACGAGACGAGCGCATCATCCGTAAATGATCAGCCGTATGGTATCGGGTAATTGCGCTGCGATGTTGGTGACAACATTTCCCCGCAAGAGATTAGTAAGCGTGAGACGGTGGGACGTGCCGATCAGCAGGAAATCAACACCGATGGTGGCGGCGAGATCGAGAATTGTCGCGGCCGGATCATCGCTCACGGCATACACTGGCATCACCGGAATGTCGCGCTCGCAGCCGAGCTTTAACATCAGGGAAAGAATCGCGTTCGCCTCCGAGTCATCCTGCCATCGAGCGCGGCCCCGAACCGGACCGGCGCCGTAGTAAACCGCGATTTCCTTGACGAAAACAACATAGAGACTGGCTTTGCGTAAGTGCGCTTCATCAAGCGCGTAACTCAGCACCGGAGTAATGCCGCGTGCCGCTACCATAATGCGCTGGCCCTCTTCCAGACGCGGTTGCATGGACGCGGCCAGAGTGGGCGAAACCATTTCCGCCACCTGCCGCGTTACAGTGAGCGTCGTGATGCCAGAGCGTTTCAGGGTGTAAGCGCGTACAGCGAGTCCAACTCCAAGCACGCAACAGACAAAGAAAAGCGCGTCCGGCTTCGTATGTGCGAGGGTGATCTCGACCAGAAACAGAATGACGAAGGTGATGCCGAGAAGCACGCGATCGTGCAATTTCATCGGCAACGCGCGATTGAACGAACAGGAGCCGAGATTGACAGTGATCGCTCCGACGACACCGATGGCATAAAGACCGGCCAGGGCGGTGAAATTAGCGGTCGCGATAATGACGATGACGGGCAAGCCGACCGCGATCAGGATTGGCAAACGCGGAACGCCGTGGCGGTTTAATTGAGTAAAAACGGGCGGCATTTCATGGTCACGCGCCATCATGTAGAGCAAACCAATCATCGCGACGATGGCGGTGTTGGCGGCGCTAACGAGGAGGAAGAAGAAAACGATGCCGACAATCCAACCGAAGGTTTGACCGAAAAGAGCGCCGAAATTCTGTGTGCCGAATTGTTCCCCGATGAAGCGCAGTGTGTCTTCACTGCGGAGATGGAGGGCTTCCCGCATGGAATGCGCGCCATCGGACAACATGACGGTCGCGTTCGGATTTAACGAAAGCATTGCCCAGCCGAGCAAAGCTGTGCCGATCACCACTTCGACGGCGACCGGCCAAATCGCCTTCGCCGCTTCGCGCGCGACTTTCGGATGCTCGGGCGTCGAATCCGGATCGAGCTTCATCACACCGGTCAGATTCGCGATCGCCTCGACCCCGCTGAGAGCGAGAATGACGCCGACAAATTGCACCCAGAGCTGCGCGGGGTTGTCGTGCGGGCGCTCGAGGTAAACCGTGGTTAGATGCGGAGCAGTCATCGCAATCAGCACCACCACCACAATCACCGTCGGCAGGGCAAGCGTGACGGCAAAACTGCCGCTGTGTTTCGGGCCGTACCAGTTGATGATCCCCATTACCAGTAACATTCCGACCGTCGCCCAGACGATGTGGTCCTTCAGAATCGGAATGTTGAAATAACTCAAACCCGACCAACCGCTGAGCGCAGCCGTTACCGTAAGGTCGGCGATCAAGAGGAGTGCGCCGACCACCGCCAGCAGCCGCCCTTGCGAACGCGCCGCGGAATAAACGCCGCCGCCATCGGGAAAATAACGGCAGATGACGGCGTAATTAATTCCGACCAGGCCGGTGAGAACGCAGACCGCAAGAATGATCGGCAATGACGCGTAACCGGCGGCGAGAAACGCCAGGCCGATGACATAGGCTTTGCTCGTGCCCCAGTCGCCGTAAAGCAGCGCTGCCGCGCGTTTCCAATCCAAGTTGCGCGGCCGATGCAAGCCGGCGCCTGGGCCAGAGATAATTTCTGCCATCGCTCCTTCCGCGCACTCTTCGCGGTGCGGGAATAGCTGGCAAGCTCTTTTATCCCTCGCGAGTTTGCGGTTAGCCGCAGCTCCCGATTTTCATTGACGGCGCAAAAGACCGGGGGAGAGTCGAATCGGTTCTTTGTTTGCGCTTAATGGATCGCTGAGTTGTCGATCCAGCGGGGGAACCAATTTCTATTCCATGGACGTGGAAAAGATCGGGGCGAACGATGCGCGGCATCGAGAGCATTTAATGGCTCCAGCCCGACAGCTAACCTCGTCAGCATCATTAAAGGGCAGGGAAGTCGTGGGGAACCGACGGAAGTGAAGCGCCTCGTCGCGCGAGTGTCGCTTCGTTTGAGTTTAATCAATTGATCCCATCCAACGTTAAACGCCCGCGCAACGTCGATTGGAAGCGCGCGGCCGCCATTCTTTATGGCGACTGGGGCACGAGCAAAGCCTACGTCATCGGGCTGGCCTTTGCCGTTGCCGGTTATGCGTCGTTCTGGCTCATCGCACCGATGTGTCTCCTCACCGCACTCGTCGGCATCAACTACATGATCATCTGCCGCCTTTATCCGGACGGCGGCGGCGTCTACGCGAGTGTGCGCCATCGTTCCGAGGTCATCTCCATCGTCGGCGCCTTTCTGCTGATCGCCGACTATCTGGTCACGGCGGCGATTAGCGCGCTCTCGGCGTTTCAATATCTCGGTGTTCCGCATCCGGAAAAATTCGCGGCGATGTCGATCTTGATCGTTGGATTGCTTAACCTGCTCGGACCGAAACAAACCGGCGGGCTGGCCTTTCTGATTTCGGTGCCGACTGCGATTGTAGTCGTTGTGCTCGGACTTTTCAGTCTGCCGCACATCGGCGAAGCGATCGGACATCTTCAACCGTTGCACGGAACATTCGGTCACAACTGGGCTGGTTTTGTCGGAATCGTCCTCGCGTTATCCGGAGTTGAAGCGATCGCCAACGCCACCGGCGTGATGAAGCTCGATCCCGGCAGCTCCGACTCGAAGCCATGTGTCACCAAGACTTCCACACCCGCAATCTTGTGGGTCATGGTCGAAGTTTGCCTGTTCACGGCGCTGTTCGGGCTCGCGGCGCACGCCTTGACCGGATTGCAGGTCGCGAACGGCGACGTCAACGCGCCTGCTGCCGAGGGCGTCCGCGATTACATGCTGCGCTACATGGGCCAAGTGTTTGTCGGTGGCGCGCTCGGGCCGCCTTTCGGTCACATCTTCGCTGTCGTGGTCAGCATCGTCTTTGGTCTTCTGCTTCTCTCCGCGAGCAATACGGCCATTGTCGATCTTATCGCGATCCAATTCCTCATGTCGCGCGATCGCGAATTGCCGACGATTTTCCAGCGTCTCAACAAATGGGGCGTTCCCAGCGCCGGCATGTTGCTCGCCACCATCGTCCCGATGTTGCTCGTCATTATCGTCAAAGACATGTCTGGCCTGGCCGATCTTTACGCCGTCGGCGTCGTCGGCGCGATCGCCACCAATCTCGGCGCCACTTCAACCGACCGGAAACTGTCGATCAAATCCTGGGAACGCACGCTCATGTTCGCGACGTTCCTCGTCATGGCCGCGATCGAAATGTCGTTGCTCATCGATAAGCCGAACGCGCGCTACTTCGCCGTCACCATTCTTGCCGTCGGATTGATTCTGCGCGGCCTCGTCCAGGAGCGGCGTATGAAAAAGGAGGCTCAGGCCGTCCCCGAGCGAGTAGATGTTGAACTTACGCCGGCGGCTGCCGCCGCAGCTGAGCCGGCAACGCCGGCACCGGCAGCGGCCGGAAACTTGGCGGCCGAGTCGATCCTGTGCGCCGTTCGCGGCACCGGGCGCACCCTCGACTTTGCCTTGCGCGAAGCGCGCGAGACAGGTCGGCGCCTCTATCTGCTCTTTGTGCGCGAACAACCGTTCATGACCGAACAGGACACCAAGCGCAAATGGCAGGAGGACCCCGAGGCGAGCGAAATTTTCGGCGAAGCCAAAGCCAAAGCGGCCGATCAACCACCACTCTTTTGTTACGCGGTCAGCCCCTCGGCGGCCGAAACAATTGTCGATGTGGCGGCGACGCTTGGGGCTGCGCGCGTCATCGTGGGCGCGCCCCACCGCAACGCCCTGCTCAATTTAATTCGCGGCAGTGTCATCCGCGAAGTTTCACATCTCTTGCCCGAAGAGATTGACTTGCTCGTCTATGCATGAAGATCCGCCACTGCCTCGATTTCGGCTGTTTGTGGAAACATGTCGAGTGGGGTGATCGAATCGATCCGGAACGATTGTTTTAGAGTGGCAAGGTCTCGCGCGAGAGTAGCGGGATTGCAGGAAACGTAAATCAATTGGGTTGGTTGATTTTCCACCAGGGTTTCGAGGATCGTTTTGCTCAGGCCTGTCCCAGGTGGGTCAACTATGACCGCGTTGTTTCCTTCGCCCGAAGCAGACGCGATTGATCGCAATCGCGCGCCGAGCTCCGCCTCAACGTCTGCCGCAATGTACGTTTCGTTTTCGTTCGCATCCTCCCGCGCCGAGGCAATGGCATGCTGGTCCCAATCAATCCCAATCACTTTTCCAAAGCGCCCGCGCAATCGCTTTGAAAAAAATCCGGCGCCACAATAGGCATCAATGAGCGTACCGGTCGCCGAGCCGAGCAGACGATCCACCAGATCCAGCATCGCGGCCGCGACAGCATCATTCGCTTGCGTAAATACGCGCGGGCTGGCACCGGCGCGCAAAGTGTAATGGCCATCGCGCGGGCGGCTTGCCCGTAATCCGGCCAATTGCGCATTAACTTCACTTAATGCGATTGGACAACGTTCAATCTCAAGCAGCTTGTTCGATTCGCGCCGGAAAAATCCGACCACACCATCACGCACATGCACCGTGATACGATTGCGATATTCGTATTCGATCGGCGAAGGAATGAATGGGCGCATCGGCGGCTCTTTCAACCCGCCAATCCGCCGCAGCGTTTCTTTCACCTGCCTCCATTTCAAGGCCAGTTGATGTTCGTAATCGATGTGTTGGTAAACGCAGCCGCCGCAACGTCCGAAATACGGACAGCGCGGCTCGACCCGATGAGGCGAAGCCGTAACAATGCTTTCCAGTTCCGCTTCGAGAAATTTTTTGCGTTCGCGCGCGATGCTTGCCGAAACGGTTTCTCCATCGATTACGTAAGGCACAAACACGGCCTTGCCGTTCGCGCGCGCGACCCCTTTCCCGCCGAATGCGACGTCCGTGATTAGAAGCTCCACTCTTCCTCTACCTCTTCCTCTGTATCTTCAATCTAGAAACAAAATCGAAGAACGAAGCGGAAAAGGAAGCGGAAGCTTAATAATCGCGGACGTAAGGATATTTCGTTTCGTTGCCGAGCTCAGGCGGGAACTCCGCGTAGCCGGCGTGGATCCACGGAATATCGCTTGGCAGCAATGGATAATAGCTTTGCCGATAAGCGGGCACTGGCCAGAGCAGAATTTCGAGCAGGCCCGCGATGTGTCGCGTCGCCGAACGTCCAAGACCACGCACGACGCCGTAGCCGGCCGCAGCAGAATTGCCTTCGTTGGTGTTCACCGTTGCAATCGTCACCGGGATTTCCGCCGGAGCGAGAAAGAAATTAGAGAACCCGCGACCGAGTTTGCGCGTCGGTCCATAATCGTTTGAAGGCGGATCGTGAATATCTGCCAGTGCGGAACTGGCCAGGGCGAGGCCGGCGAGGAAGACAAGGATTTTCATACGCAACTCTGAATTGGAGCAAAAAGGGAGCGACTTCACAATCCTATTTTCGTGGGTCGCTGGTCGATTGGTTCCGTGTCATAAAAATGGATACGCAACTCGTGACGGCCAGAACCGCGACGATGACCACAAGCGAGATGTAATTCGGGATCGGGAAGAGCCTGGACAGGGTCATTTTAATTCCAACAAAAACGAGAATGATGGCGAGGCCGAGCCGGAGATAAACAAACCGATTCATCAGATTGGCCAGCAGGAAGTAAAGGGAACGCAGGCCGAGAATCGCGCAAATGTTCGAAGTATAAACGATGAAGGTGTCTTGAGTGATGGCGAAGACGGCCGGAATGGAATCGACCGCGAAGACAAGGTCCATCACATCGATCACGAGCAAAACCAAAGCAAGCGGGGTGAGCATGAGCCGCCCATCGATCCGGGCGGTGAAATGGGAGCCGCGAAAGTCCTGCGTCACCGGCATCAATTTGCGGCACATCCGCAGGAACCAGCTCTCGCCAAAATCCGTTTGCTGTTTGCTGAAGGCCATCCGGATCCCGGTAATGAGCAGAAAAACGCCGAAAACGTAGAGGATGAAGTGGAACCTCGAGACGAGGGAAACACCCAGCCAGATCATTATCCCGCGCATGACCAGCGCGCCCAAGATGCCCCATACTAAAACACGATGTTGCGAAATCGACGGTACTTTGAAATAGGCGAAGATGAGAACGAAAACAAAAATGTTATCGACGCTGAGCGAATACTCGATCAGGTAGCCGGTGAGAAAGTCCAAAGCACGGTCCGGCCCTTGCGTTTGGGCCACAACCAGGCTGAAGCCGAGCGAGAGCACCACCCAAAGCAGACTGCGTAACGTCGCTGCCCGCATCGACAGCGCACGATGGCGCCGTTTGAAGCTGGCCAGGTCAACCGCGATGGCAATGAAAACGCCGATATGAAATGTGATCCAAAACCAAATGCTCGTCGGCACGGCGGCAACCGTTTCATGTTGCGGGAGAAGCCGCAATCGGAAACACCACGCGCACCTCCAATTTTCTCTCGCGCATCGGAACCTTTTTCGTAGGGTGAACGACTCCGAATGGATGCTGAGTTGGAAAAGCTTGTCGAAGCAGGAAAGCTGACGACGAAGGCGGCCGAGAAATTGGAACAATTACGTCCCGGCTCGTTCTGTCTGCACAAAAGTTGGGGATTCGGGCAGGTGGCGGAGTGGAATCTGTTGCTCAATCAGATCGTGATCGATTTCAAAACCAAAGCCAGGCATCCGATGCAGCTCGCTTACGCCGCGGAAAATCTGACACCGATTCCGGCCGGACATTTTCTCGCGCGCAAAGTAAAGGAGCCGGATGCGATCAAAGCGCTCTTAAAATCGGATCCGGCGGCAGTCGTTCGCAACATCCTGGAAGGGTTCGACGGCGGCAAAGCCACACTCGCTCAGATCAGCGAGGTGCTGGTGGGCGATTTGTTCACCGAAACGGAATGGAAGCGGTGGTGGACGAGCGCGAAGAAAGCGATGAAGAGCAGTGGTTACTTTTCGGTCCCGGCAAAGAAATCGGAGCCGATCGCACTGCGGGCCGAGCCGGTCTCGCGCGGGGACGAGCTCCTGACATTTTTTAATCAGACTCGCCAGTCCAAAGAGCAGGCCGCGGCACTCGATCAGATCATCAAGTTCCACCACGAATTTAGTGATCCGAAAACCCAATTGCAGCCGATCGTGGAAAGAATCGAGAATACCGCTGCGCAAAATCAAAAATTGCATTCCCCGCTCACCTTCGAGCTTATCCTGGCACGAGACGAATTACTCCAGCGCGTTCCGGAACTGAGGATCACCCGGCCCGACCTCACTCTCGAGCGTTTAATTTCAGAAGAGGAATCGCGCCTGACTGAGATTCTTCCGAAGCTTCCCTCAGCCAAAGAGCGCCGCGTTTTGCAAGCGCTGCCACGGGCGCTCGGCGATGC
>WNGE01013709.1_pt1 | contig 15477 bp, 11 predicted proteins | sample 5400651 | NCBI WGS metagenome assembly WNGE01 (sample SAMN13153370, study PRJNA577476) | soil metagenome | isolation source: 60 cm soil or saprolite under grassland replicate 2 | place: USA:California | collected 2016-06-15 | reverse complement strand
GGATGCGCGCATCAGCCCGATTGCCCGCAACCTGATGCAATACTGGCCGCAGCCCAACACGACGCCGACCAACGTCAACACGCAGGTCAACAACTTCACCGCGCAAGGCAAATCCGTCGCCGACAGCCAGCGGCTCGACCTGCGCATTGACCACGTAATTAAAGACAATTGGCGTGTCTCCTCGCGTTTCTCCGAATCCGGCAGCGAGAACGTCCCGTTCAACGGCTTCGGGAACGACGGTACCTCCATCGGCGACGGGCCGAGCATAGGCCGCGTCTACAGCTTCACGCACGATCACACCTACACGTTCAGTCCGTCGCTGCTGCTCAACGTGCGTTACGGTTTCGGGCGCACGCGGACGGATCGATTGCCGTTCTCGGCCGGCTTCGACATTACGCAGTTGGGCTTTCCGGCTTATGTGAAAAACGCGGCGGCCTTGCAGGCGCTGGAATTCCCGCGCATTGACGTCAACGGCGTGTCGTCGCTGGGGCAGGCGACCTTCACCGATCTGATCATCATTCCGATGAATCACCAGTTCAATACGAGCGTGACGAAGACGACCTCGCGCCACACCTTCAAATTCGGGATGGATTATCGCAAGCTGATGATCAACTTCCTGCAATTGGGCCAGCCGTCGGGTCAATACAGTTTTGACACGCGCTGGACACAGCTCGATCCAAATAACTCTAGCAGCGTCGCCGGATTCGGCATGGCTTCGCTGCTGCTGGGCATTCCCTCCGGCGGTTCGATGAGTCACGATCCGACACCCGCTTCGTCCAGCTCGTATTGGGGATGGTACTTCCAGGACGATTGGAAGCTAACGCCGAAGCTGACGATGACGCTCGGCTTGCGCTACGAGCTCGATGTGCCGCGCACCGAGCGTTACGATCGCTACGCTTTCTTCCGGCTGGATCAGCCTTCGCCGCTCGCGGGCAAGGTTCCAGCCAATCCGTTCTTCGACGGATCTAAGCTGGTCGGCGCTATGAACTTTACCACCAGCGACAATCGCCGCCAGGCGCCGACCGATAAGAACAACTGGGGGCCGCGCTTCGGGCTGGCTTACCGGCTGGACAATAAGACCGTCGTGCGCAGCGCCTACGGCATCTACTACGCGCCCTCGGCGTTGCAGGCCGCCGGGCACACCGGAACGGCGGGGATGGACGTGTTCAGCAGCACGACCAATTTCGTGACGAGCCTTGACGGGCGCATCCCGACGACTTTTATTGACAACCCGTATCCGAATGGCTTCAACTTCCCGACGGGCCGGGCGCTCGGAGGCTCGACGTTCCTGGGGCAAGGCATCAGCGCGAGTTTATTCTTGGATGACGCCAACCCGTACATGCAGCAATGGAACCTGAACGCGCAGCGCGAACTGCCCGGAGACATGCTCTTCGAGGCCGGCTACATCGGAAGCAAAGGCACGCGCCTGATTGACGGCGAAGGCGGCGGCGTCACGCTCAATCAACTGCCCACATCGTTCTTTGCGCAAGGCACATCATTGCAAACGCTGGTCGACAATCCGTTCGTTGGGTTGATTCCTTATCCGACCTCGACGCTCGCCGCCGCGAAGGTGCAGCGCGGGCAATTGTTGCGCCCGTATCCGCAATATACCGGGCTGGGCAGTTTCCGCAAACCACAAGGTAATTCGATCTATCACGCGTTGACGTTGCGCGCCGACAAGCGGTTCTCGAAGGGCTTGAGCCTGCTCGTCGCCTACACCAAAGGCAAGTTGATTGATGACGTGTCACAGACGGTCAACTTCCTCGGCCCGGCGGGCAACAAGCAGGACGCGTACAACCGCAAGGCCGAACGCGCGGTCTCGACGCAGGACGTGGCGCAGCGGCTTGTTATCGGCTACGTCTATGAGCTGCCCTTCGGCAAGGGCAAATCGCTGTTTGGCGACGCGCCTACCTTGGTTGACAAGATCATCGGGGGCTGGCAGATCAATGGCATCACGACCTTTTCGAGCGGCACGCCGTTGATCATCACGCAAAGCCAGAACAACGCGGGCATCTTCAGCCCCGGACAGCGCCCCAATTGGACGGGCGTGAGCGCGAAGCTCGAAGGCGGCTCAACCACCGACCGGCTGGCGCGCTGGTTCGACACATCGCAATTCACTGCGGCCCCGGCCTTCACGTTCGGCAGCGCGCCGCGCACCATGCCCGACGTGCGCAATCCGGGATTGAAGCTGTGGGACATCTCGTTTTTCAAAAACATGTACTTCAGCGAGAAGAAGTACAACGCGCAATTCCGCGTGGAGATGTTCGGCGCCTTCAATACGCCGCAATTCAACGGCCCCGGCGCGACCGTAGGCAACAACAACTTCGGAGTGATCGGCGGGGCAGGCGGAGCGCGCCAGATTCAACTGGCGCTCAAACTGATCATGTGATGAGCGCATAATTGCGCGTCAATACTGCGGCGGGAAATTGGTTTTTCACGTCGACTAAAACTTTCAGCGCCGCGAATGGTAGCAAACGTGTTTTTCTCGGCCTTTCATTTGTGTTGTTGTCACGCTTGCTACCACTCGCGGCGCTGAATTGATAGGGATGGTTATCGATGCTTCGCAAAACGCTTCGTCTTCGAATTTTACTGATCATGCCTTTGATGGCCGTGGCGGCCTTCGCTGCGGGGGCAACTACGCAAGAGGCGCCACAGGTGGTTTACCTCTGGCCGAGCGGCGCCGCGACTTTGCAAGGCGCCGGCGAGAAGGAGATCACGAATCCGCCGCAGCCGCAGCCCGGCCAGGTTATCCGCCAGGTCAAGAACATTCACAACCCATCCATCGAAGTCTTTCTGCCCCCGCCCGAGAAGGCGACCGGCGCGGCGTTGATCGTCGCGGCGGGCGGCGGCCATCGGGAATTGAACGTGGGGACGGAAGGCTACGATTTGAGGGAATGGCTGCGCGGCCTCGGCGTGGCCGTCTTCATTTTGAAATATCGCCTGGCGTTCACCCCGAACTACAAATATACGGTGGAGGGAGAAGCGCTGCAGGACACGCAGCGCGCAATCCGGATCGTCCGCGCGCGGGCCAAAGAATGGGGCGTCAATCCGACCCGCGTCGGCATTCTTGGTTTTTCGGCGGGCGGCGCTCTCGCCGCGCTCGCGGACGTCCGGTTCGATCGCGGAAAGCCTGAGGCGACTGACCCGATCGAACGAGAAAGCTGCCGTCCCGATTTCGTCGGCCTGGTCTACGCGGGCTGGGCGCCTTCGATGGACATCACGGCGCCTAAGGACGCGGCCCCGGCCTTTCTGACCAGCGCGGGCGTCGATGACGCGTCTCATGCGCGGCAGACGGTCGAGTTCTTCAATTCGCTCTTCAAGGTTGGAGTCCCGGTCGAGTTGCACATCTACGGGCGCGGCGGACATGGGGGAGGCATCAGGCCTCGTGACGGAATCCCGTTCGGAACCTGGCATCAACGGTTTCAGGAATGGTTGGCCGACATCGGTGCGCTCAATAAATATCCGGCCGGAATCGGGCCGGGTTTCAAAGGGCCCATTGGCTTGCAGCTTTACAGCCTGCGCGAACAGTTCGCCAAAGATGTCCCTGCCACAATAGATCAAACACGCGGCTTCGGCTTCGTGTATGTCGAACTGGCCGGGGCATACAACATCGCGCCGGAGACGTTCAAAAAACAGCTCTACGCCAAAGGCTTGAAGCCGATCAGCGGCCATTTCCCGTTTGAACGCTTCCGTGACAACGTCGAAGAAGTCGCGCGCGAAGCGAAGGCGCTCGGTCTCGAATACGCCGGCTGCGCGTGGATACCGCATCAGGAACCATTTGACGAAAAGACGGCGCGCGAGGCGATCGCCGTCTTCAATCGAGCGGGCGAGGCGCTCAGCCGCCACGGCCTGAAATTCTTCTACCATACGCACGGCTACGAATTTCAACCGCACGGCAATGGCACGCTCTTCGATCTGATAATGGCCGAGACGAAACCTGAATTCGTGCGCTACGAGATGGACGTCTTCTGGATCGTTCATCCAGGACAGGACCCTGTGAAGCTGCTCGAAAAATATGGCAGCCGGTTTGAGTTAATGCACGTCAAGGACATGAAAAAGGGCGTGCAGACCGGGGACCTTACCGGAAAATCGGATGTGAATAATGACGTGACGCTCGGGACGGGAATGATGGATTGGCCCGCGATTTTGAAGGCCGCCCAGAGGGCCGGGGTGAAGTGGTATTTCATCGAAGACGAATCATCTGCTTCGGCGCAACAGATTCCGCTGAGTTTGCGCTATCTGGAGCGGGTGAAATTCTAAATCGAACCGCGCAACATTGGGACACGCGGCGGTACGGTACGGGAAGCGTCAGCGACCTGAGCCTTGGTCATGAGGCTTCTTGATAGATGCTCAGGTCGCTGACGCTCCCCGTACCGTACCGGAGGTCGCGCCACTTTCCCGTACATGCAGGCGCAAACTGATCATAGGTCGGATCAAGCAGGAGGAGGAACCGATCCCAACCCGATATGAAACCTTTCACTACAATCTTCATATTGGCTTTGAGCTGCGCGCCGCTTTCGCAAACCGAGACGACCTCTTCACAAGAGAATAAACTCGGGCTGTTCGAGAAGAATGGCGACATTGGAGCGGTCAAGCTGCCCGGCTCGGTCGAATACGACGATGCGAAGAAGTCCTACACCATTGCCGGCGGCGGCGAAAATATGTGGGCCGCGACCGACGCGTTTCACTACGTCTGGAAGCGCGTTTCAGGCGATCTCTCAATCGCCGCCGACGTTCAATTCGTCGGCGCCGGCGGCAATCCGCATCGCAAGGCGTGTTTGATCATCCGTCAGAGTCTCGACCCTGATTCGGCCTATGCCGACGCGGCGCTGCACGGCGACGGCCTGACCTCGCTGCAATACCGAGAAATAAAGGGCGGCCCGACGCGCGAGATTCAATCGAACATGAAGGCGCCGCGCCGCATTCAGATCGAGAAACGCGGCGATTACGTCTTCATGTCCATCGCCCGCGAAGGAGAAGCGCTGCAATCTGCGGGCGGCTCGTTCAGGATCAAACTGACCGAGCCGTTCTATGTCGGCCTCGGCGTCTGCGCGCACGACAACAACGTCATCGAGAAGGCTCTTTTCTCGAACGTCGAGATCAAGCAGCGCCCGCAGCCGATTCTCGAAAGCTCGCTGGAGACCGTTTCGATTTCCTCCAAAGATCGCCGCGTGGTCCACACCAAACGCGTACACTTCGAAGCGCCCAACTGGTCGCGCGACGGAAAATACTTTTTGTTCAACCAGGGCGGGCGCATCTACAAGCTGCCGGTCAGCGGCGGCGAACCGCAACCTCTCGACACCGGCTTCGCCACGCGCTGCAACAACGACCACGGCGTCTCGCCCGACGGCTCGCAACTCGTCATTAGCGATCAATCGCAGGAGCAGCGCCGCTCGTTGATCTACGTGCTGCCCATCGCCGGGGGAACGCCTCGGCGCGTCACGCAACTTGCGCCGTCTTACTGGCATGGCTGGTCGCCGGACGGCAAGACGTTGGCCTACTGCGCCGAACGCGACGGCGATTACGACATCTACACGATTCCTGTTGAGGGCGGGGAAGAGAAGCGTTTGACGACGGCGAAGGGCCTTGACGACGGCCCCGATTATTCGCACGACGGCCAATACATGTATTTCAACTCGGAGCGGTCGGGCTCAATGCAAGTCTGGCGAATGAAGACCGACGGCGGCGAGCAGACGCAGGTCACATCAGACGAGTACAACAACTGGTTCCCGCACCCTTCGCCCGACGGCAAGTGGGTTGTCTTTCTGTCGTATGAAAAAGACGTGAAAGGGCATCCGGCGAATAAGGACGTGACGCTGCGGCTAATGCCCGCCGGCGGAGGCGAGATTCAAGTCCTTGCCAAGCTCTTCGGCGGGCAGGGCACGATCAATGTTCCGTCGTGGTCGCCGGACAGCCGGCAGTTGGCCTTTGTTAGTTATAGGCTGATTGACCAGTAACCGAGATCTCGCCGCAGCGAGGAGGGCGCCTCAGTCGGTTCTATCTGCGCCTCGGTCCCACGGGGCCGTAGAACGCTGAGGCCTCGCGGAGCGGGGTGGGGAAGAAAGAGAAAGAGGGAGATTCTCTCCTTACTTTCTCTTCTCTTCTTCTTTTACTCTTCCTTCTTCTATTAGAGCTGTTATCAGATCAGTGTACGGAACGTGGCGGTAGCCCGACCGTGAGGATTGTCATTACCCAGATCTTTTGCGTTCCCAAGAAGGCGCTTCTTCGTCGCGGAGCGACGGTTGAGCTTAGGCCGGCGTTTTAACGCCGGTGTCCAGTATGGGAGAAATCCGCGAGTCGCGGAGCGACGGTTGAACGAGGCGAAGAAAAGACGGTTGAATGTAGCGACGAACTCACAACAATCTCAACCGTCGCTCCGCGACTGAATAATCTTTCACCCCTCAACCGGCGTTAAAACGCCGGCCTAAGCTCAACCGTCGCTCCGCGACGAAGAATAAATCCGTACACCGTTCTGATAACCGCTCTAGACCGACGGCGACAGGTTTTTTCACGAGTTGATCCGCGCCGGCCTGTCATCATAGGCCCAATCCGTGTACTATTCTGGCCTCGCAAAAATCACATTCAAATCACAACGGAGGACCGCCCATGAAATCCGGCTTTTCTCGTAGAGAGATGATGAAGGCCGCAGGCGGCGCAGCTTTGGCGCCCGTCGCTTCGCCGTCATTCCTGAGCGCCGCTCAGAAGCGGTCGTGGCCTCCGGCGGAAGGCCGCGACACGCCGAAGATTTGTCTCGGCCTTAGACCGGACATTGATGAGGCCGGGATGCGGCAGGTCAAGCAGATCGGCGTTGATTACGTGTTGATGGGCGGGCCGCCGATACCCTGGACCGAGGAGGTCGTGCGCGAGCGGATGAACCGCTTCAAAGCAGGCGGCCTGACCGTCTGCAACATGATGATCTCCGGCTTCCCCAATACCCTCTACGGCAGGCCGGGCCGTGATGAAGAGATCGAAAAGGTCATACGATCCATCCGCGCCGCGGGCAAGGCCGGGCTGCCGGTGATCGAATACAACTTCTACGCGCACCGCATCGTCGAGGGCTACTATGAAGAGCTGGGCCGCGCCGGCGCGGGGATGACGGCTTTCGATTACGACAGAGTCAAAGACCTGCCGCCGCTCCCCGAAGTGGGAGCGCACAGCCTCGAAGCAATGTGGGGCAATTGCGCCTACTTTCTGAAAGCCGTCGTCCCGGTGGCCGTGGAAGCGGGCGTGCGATTGGCGCTCCATCCCAACGATCCGCCCGCGCCGATCAGCCGAGGGTCGGGCCAGATCATGTCGACGCTCGCCGGGTGGAAGCGCCTCGTGGACATCGTCAAAAGCCCCGCCAACGGCATCACCTTCGATTGCGGAGTGATTTATCCCGAACACCCGCGCGCCATCGATTACGACCGCGAGCGCAACGCCATTCAGGGCATCTATGCGAAGGTGGGCGGCGGCGGATTCGGCGGTGAGATTTATAACGTGGGCTACACCAAGGCGATGTTGCAGGCGGCTTTGTCGCTTTGATCTTAGCGCTCTCCGTCAGAAGTACGTTGATAGTATGAAGGGAGTCGGGCGGTGCAGTACGGGGAGCGTGAGCGACCTGAGCATCGATCATGAGGTCTATTGATAGAAACTCAGGTCGCTTACGCTCCCCGTACTGCACCGCCCGCTCAACCCTCGGGTGATTCCATGGTTGGAAGTGGGGTCGAGGAATGTATCTGCGTTTTGTCGTTACGCAAATTGATGTGGACTCACACCAACAGAAGGGGCTTTTTATAACAGCCCACGAACTTCTTGATTCAGGAGATTTGTCTCCTGAAGAACGAACCCAACTGGATGACATTCTGATTTGGTTCGATAAAAATTTGTCGTCGCCAGACATCTCCAAGTTCCGGAATCGGTCGTATCGAGCGATATTTTGGTTTAAGTCGGAAGCCGAGGATTGTATTTCACGGATCTGGGAGATGCGCATTTACTTGAATACCACGGATATTTGATTGAAATGCAAAAATGCAGATGGCTTGGGAATATTGTTTACGAAGACAAGTTTCAAGTAGCCGCAATCCCCTCGAAAGATGACAGAAAGTAAAATAGATAATCTTATGAGGACAAATATGAACAATGCGCAAATGACATCATTCAATTCAATCTCACGCCGGTCGTTCCTGGCTTTGGCGGGGGCGGCGCCGTTCGCGCTCGCCGCGCATAAAGTCAAGAGCGTTCCTGTCGGCCTCGAACTCTATTCCGTCCGCGACGAACTGGCCAAAGACCTGATGGCCACGGTTCGCGCAGTCGCGAAGATGGGTTACGAAGTGGTCGAATTCTTCTCGCCCTACTACCAGTGGACGCCAGATTACGCCAAAGAGGTGCGAAAGCTGCTCGACGATCTGAAAATCCGCTGCCTGTCCACTCACAACGGCGCGAACGCCTTCACTCCCGAAGGCCTTCAGAAGGCCATAGAGCTCAACCAGATTCTGGGCGCCAAGTACGTCGTGATGGCGAGCGCCGGGCGCGTGGAGGGGCTCGACGGCTGGAAGGGAGTCGCCGAGTGGCTGACTCAAGCTTCGGAGAAGCTCAAACCTCTGAACATGCGCGCCGGCTTCCATAACCATAAGATGGAATTCGTCCCGATAGAGGGCAATCGCCCGATGGACGTGCTCGCCGCCAACACGCCGAAAGACGTGACGCTGCAACTCGACGTGGGAACCTGCGTGGACGCCGGCGCCGACCCGGTCGCCTGGATCAACGCCAATCCGGGCCGCATTACTTCCATCCATTGCAAGGAATGGGGCGCGGGCGCGGGCGAAGAAAAGGGCTATCGCACGCTTTTCGGCGAGGGCGACGCGCCATGGCTAAAAATCTTCGAGGCCGCTGAGAAGGTCGGCGGCATTGAGTATTACCTGATCGAGCAGGAAGGCAGCCGTTTCCCATCGCTCGAAACGGCGGAACGTTGTCTGGCGTCTTTTAAGAAGCTGAGAGGCTGACGCTGCAAAAGAAATGTACCGTAGGTTGTCCAAGGCGGCGGAGGTCCCGGTCTTCCGAAACATCGAAAGCGACGCGAAGCGCCTGTTCTCTATCAATTTTTGAGTAGCCGGGACCTCCGCCGCCTTGGACAACCTACGGTACATCAGTGCGCCAGATGCTCAGCGACTAAACAAGGAGGGATTATGATCTCGCAAACAATTTTCGCGGTAATTTTGGCTCTCTCCTTCACAGTTGGGGTCGGAGCTGTTGACGAGCCGGAGGTCGCGACGTTGAAGATCGGAGCGAAGGCTCCGAATTTCGACCTGCCAGGCGTGGACGGGAAGAATTGGAAGTTGAGCGACTTCGACAAGGCGAAAATCCTGGCGGTAATCTTCACATGCAATCATTGCCCTACGGCGCAATACTACGAAGAGCGCATCAGGAAGTTGGTGGCCGACTACAAGGACAAGGGCGTCGCCTTCGTGGCCATCTCGCCGAACGACCCCGAATCGGTGCGGCCCGATGAGATGGGCTACACCGATCTGGGCGACTCGATCGAAGAGATGAAAGTCCGCGCGCGCGACCGGCAATTCAACTATCCCTACTTGCAGGGCGGAGGCAAATATGAAGCGGTCGCCAGAGCCTACGGCCCGAAAGCGACGCCGCACGCGTTCATCTTCGACGCCGAGCGCAAGCTGCAATACGTCGGACGCATTGACGACAGCGAGCGCGAAAAATTCGTGCGCGTGCGTGACGTCCGCCTGGCGCTCGACGCTATGCTTGCGGGTAAGGAGGTCGCCGTGAAAGAGAATCGCGTCTTCGGCTGTTCGGTCAAATGGTCGTCGAAGGGCGAAGAGATCAAAAAGTACTGGGACAGGATCGCGGCCGAGCCGGTGACGATCGAGCCTGTCGACGCCGAAGGGATGCGCAGGTTGCGGATGAACGCCTCGCCGAACGACAAGGGGAAGCTGCGGTTGGTGAACTTCTGGGCGACGTGGTGCGGCCCCTGCGTGACCGAGTTCCCGGACTTCATGATGATCAATCGCATGTACCGGCAGCGCGATTTCGAACTCATCACGGTCGCCGCCCACTTCCCGGACGAAAAGGACGAGGCGCTCGCCTTTTTGAAGAAGCATCAAGCTTCGAATAGGAACCTGCTGTTCGGCGACACTGACAAATACAAACTGATCGAGGCTTTCGATCCCGGATGGGACGGCGCGTTGCCGTTCACCATCCTGATCGATCCGACCGGCGAGGTGCTCTACAAATCGCAGGGGCCCTTCGACGCGCTGGAAGTGAAGCGCCGCATCGTCAAATATCTAAATGAACGTAAGCCTTGGTGAATATGTCATTCAAAACGATCACAGCATTGACTTCCGCGCTCTTGCTCACTGACGGAACCATTCCGTCCGATTGGGATCTTTTCCTGAAGTTCATGCAAATGCATCTGCAACAGGAATCATTCAAGTCATCACGATGACGCCCAGAAACAATGAACAGCGCGGTTCGTAGTACAGCGCTAACTAAGTTTTTGAATGTTTCCCATAAATCGAAACACGCTACATTGGGACGCTGGTACAGTACCGCGCGCGTAAGCAAGCGGCCGTCTCATAAGTCAGCCGCTTGCTTACGCGCGCGGTACTGTATCAATCTCACGTGTTCTGATTTAAACAAATGCCAAAAAAACTTAGTTAACGCTCTAGTAGTAACGAATTTATTCGTTACTACGTGGCTATTTGCTGAGGAGAAATAAGTGATAAAAACGGCAACGTACGCCATCAGTTTGGTATTTTCGGGAGCGACGGTGATGGCTCTCTCTCAGGCTCCCGCGCCGCAACCTGCGCCGGGACAATCCAACCAGGGACAGCAAGCGGGGAGAGGCGGCGGCCAACAGCCGATGCCGCCCGGTCCGAACCCGAATTCTCAATACCGGCTGGGACCCGACTCAATGCCGCAGGAAGGCGTTCCGAAAGGCGAGATTCGCGGGCCATACACGCTTCCCAGCAATGCTTATCCCGGAACGCAGCACACCTATTGGGTCTACGTGCCGGCGCAGTACGATCCGGCGGTTCCGGCGGCGGTGATGGTGTTTCAGGATGGTCAGGCTTTCAAAGACGAAAACGGCGATATGCGCGCGCATCACGTGATGGACAATCTGATCTACCGGCGCGAGATCCCAGTGATGATTGGCGTGTTCATCAATCCGGGACGCACACCGGAGCAGCCCGAACCCACTTTGCAAGAATGGGGAGATCGCACGACGAACCGTCCCACCGAATACAACTCGCTCGATGACAAGTATGCGCGGGTGATCACAGAAGAACTGATGCCCGCGCTATACAAGGAGTACAACATTTCCAAAGATCCGGAGATGCATGGAATCGGCGGCTCGAGTTCGGGCGCTATCGCGGCTTTCACAGTCGCCTGGGAGCGTCCCGACCATTTCCGAAAAGTGCTGAGCAATGTCGGCAGTTTCGTGAATCTGCGCGGCGGGCACGTCTATCCCGAAAAAGTGCTGGCGAGCGAGAAGAAGCCGATTCGCGTCTATTTATGCGACGGGCGGAACGACAACCGTGGCATCCGTAACGGCGTATACGACGAGAAGCGCGACTGGTTCTATCAGAACGTTCGTTTGATGAAGGCCCTGACGCAGAAGGGCTACGACGTGAATTATTCGTGGAGCATGAATCTGCACGGGCAAAAATACGGCGGCATGATTATGCCGGAGATGATGCGTTGGCTGTGGCGAGACGGGCCGGTTTCCACAGATGTGAACGACATGGTGGAGCGGTCATTCCGGCAACCGGCTGCGAAAAAGAACTAGATCAGCACTGACAGAAGCGTTGATATGAGCGGCTATTTCCAACGAATTCGCAAACTTTTTATATTGTCGCCCGAAGACAATATTGATGAGGTGGCTGAATCTTTTCAATCGGACAAGAAATATGAACTTGATGGTGAGGATCGCGTAGATTGGGACGCTGCGTGGAGCAGACAGTCGCATCGAAAGCTTGAATTACCACGGTAACGCTGGCGCATAAACTATCTTCGCCACCCAGTCAGGCGAGCGCCAGGCGTACTTACCTTAGGGGCAGGGAGGCATAATTACGCAAGTCATCAATGTCGAGTAAGCGACCGGTTTGCTAGCCGCTCGATACGCGCCCGAGCGTTATCAAGAATTCACATCATCTAACAGCCTAATGGAATCTCCCGAATTCCGAAAATGCCACGAAGGAGACGGCGCTGAATATCGCCGCCGAGGCGTTCGCCAAGCTGGAGGTCGCCGCGGCGGCGCAAGACAAAAGGCTCTACTACACGCCGACGGGCCGGGCGGCGCGGGCAGAGCGTTTTCGGACCAAGGTCAGCGTCGGCGAGCTTCACCTGCTGCAGCGACTCGTTTACGTCGAGTCGGAGCCTTATGAGCGGCCGGCCGAGCAGTCCCCCAGCGGCATATCCCCCGACGAGGAAGACATGCTCATTTACTTCATCAAACATCTGGTGCGGATCACCGTCAGGCGCAACTCTTTTTACGTCACGCTGGGTTTGAGCCGTTTATTGCACAATTACTCGACGGCCGAGACGATGGAGATGTACAACGTCCTGGTGCAGGATCCCGGGCGAGTCCGCGACGATTATTACTATCGCTCGCGCAAGGGGAGGCTGATGAAAGAATTGAAAGAGCGCTTTGGCGACTGGCTCCGGGTGACGCGCGGCGCGCGCGGCGAGGAGCGGGTTCAGACCGATGACACGCCGGGCCGGCATGCCGAACTCGCGCGCGAATGCCTGCAGGAATTCACTCCCTGGAGCACGGACTGCGCGATCCCCGCCGGCCTTGACCCCCTCGCTGAAGAAATTCGCGATCTCCAGTTCGACGGCTCCGACCCCGACAGGGAGCACGCCATAGAGGTCAACCGCTTCCACGCTGCGCTGCACCCGGACTGCTTCGCGCGTCTGGCCGCCGGCTTGAAGTTCGCGTCGCCTGCCGAGCGCCTCTCTACGCCCTATTTCTATATGGCCAAAGACAGAAATCACGACCAGGATCGCAAGCCGCCACGACGTTCGCGCCGCGCGCCGCAACTCGACGAGGCGGAACTGAACGCCATCAAAAACGCGGTCGCCGAGCGGTCGTCGCGGCGCAAGACGTTTGCCGCCGGCCTGCTGCGCGTTATCGTTGATGGAAGCGAGCGAGCGCGGCTCGACCTCCATCGCGCTAGCCGCGTGCGCTTCGAGACGCAGGAAAATGACGAACTGATCGAAGTTCGCTCCGCCGACGGCATACTGCTCGCCACATATCTGCTCAACCAGGATGATTGGTCGGAAGCGGCGCCGCACGAGCGGAGTTCGATTGTCTTGGAGGGCGGAAGGCCTTAGACCACTACAACCAATCTCTCCTCATCTTGAGGGCGGTAGGCGACCGCAACGGAGAAGCCGGTTTGCTCACCAATATCGGTCTTGTCTATTACTCTTTGGGAGAGAATCAGAAGGCCTTAGACCACTACAACCAGGCTCTGCCGCTGAGGCGGGCGGCAGGCGACCGCAGCGGGGAGGCCACCACGCTCAACAACATCGGCGGGGCATATCTGTTATTAGGTGAAATGCGGAAGGCGCTGGACTATTACAGCCAAGCTCTGTCAATGCAACAGGCAGTAGGTGACCGCCGTGCGGAGGCTACTACGCTAAACAACATCGGCCGGGTATACGACTCGCTCGGCGAGAAGGCGCCGGACTACTACAGCCAGGCGTTGGAATACTACAAGCAGGCGCTGCCGCTGGAACAGGCGGTGGGCGACCGCCGCGGTGAAGCTATTACGCTCACCAACATTGGCGTGGTCTACGACTCGCTCGGCGAAAAGCAGAAAGCGCTGGAACACATCAAATTGTCGCTCCAACTCTCCCAAGGCGTGAGTGATCGAATCAACGAAGCCCCTGCCCTCTATCACATTGCGCGCATCGAGCGGCAATCCGGCGCCCTCATCGAATCGCGCGCTCACATTGAGAGGGCGCTGGCCATCATCGAACCTCTTCGCGCCAAACTTCGCCTCTTGCCACCCGCCCCACCCAAACAAATTGAAGAAGATGAGGACATTGAGCGGGAGTATGAATGTCTGGATCATTGCATCGAGCGGCTCAGGCCTGCAAACCGCGAATTGATACTGGAGTATTACAGGGAGGACAAGCAGGCAATGATAGAAAACCGCAAAAGGCTTGCTGAGAGGATGGGGGTTACGCCCAACGCCTTGAGAGTGCGCGCTGACAGGATAAGAAATAACCTGCAGAAGTGCGTGGCTAATTGCTTGAAACGAAAAGGAACGAACGCGCAATAGCAAAACAACGGCGCCGCTGCGGCGAGAGTAATCATGGCCAAGTTCATCCTAAATATCGGAGGGAAAGTGGGGTCAGGGCAGGAGATCGAAGACGAGCGACTTATCAGGCAATACCTACTTGGTGAGTTGAGCGAAGAAGGGCAAGCAAAGGTCCAAGACCGGCTGCTCTGCGACAGCGAGTTCTTCGACAGATTAGTTATTGAAGAGAATGAGCTGATAGACGACTATTTGAGAGGCGCCCTCACCGAGGAGCGGGAGGAGAAATTCAAGAGTTATTTTCTGGCGGCGCCTGAGCGCCATCACAAGCTGAGGTTCGCCAAAGCATTGAAGAAGCGGATATCCGAAATCAGACCGGCGGAGCCTTTGGAGCGCGGTTGCTTGGAACCGCTTTGGTAGTCCACTTCGATACTCTGGCAATGATGGAAAGGAAGCGCTACGCAGGTCCGTGTGGATCACGAGATACGGCCACCGTAACGCAACCTGTCAGGCTTGCGCTACGCTGGCGACAGTCTGCGTCGTCATACATTTTCCATCTATTATGAAAAATATCGTTAAGGCATTACGTGGCTGGTTGGTGAGATAATTGAAGCGTGTGCAAATTAAAATTGAATGCGGTCAACGACATGCAATGGCGGCAGCCTTTGGAGTGCGGTTGCTTGGAACCGCTTTGGTAGTCATCTGCGGATTCTACAGACTCCCGGGACTAAAGACGCAGTGCGCTGGTCGCGTTATTTGTCGCAGTCGTGGGAGTATCGTCCGTATTTGTGCGCTAACTCCTGCCCGCAGCGGATCAGAATGTCAGGGGCCTCAACCCCGCCGCCATCATCTTTACAGCGGTTTCCAGTTGCGTGTTCAGGAGCGCGGAGCGTTTGGAGTGCGGCGAGGACTGATACCGCTGGCGAATTGGTACGGTACAGGGAGCGGTAGCGACCTGGTGCTTTGTAGGCAACGACTTCCGATTCCACCAGGTCGCTACCGCTCCCTGTACCGTACCGTTCTCCGAATTCGCCAGCGGTATCCGTCCTCGCCGCTTTGCGTTGTGTGAAAACTAAAGCGGCGAGGGCTGATACCGCTGGCGAATTCCTTTTAGGTTAAAATTGGAGCGACAAACTAAATCACACTGGAGTTTCAAGCCCGAAAGGAGATTTGCCATGTCACTCAAACCACAACCGATCCCCGATATTCCTGA